>Ga0210409_10000904_pt1 | contig 42181 bp, 40 predicted proteins | sample IncBWH17MmetaG_FD_161649 | JGI IMG/M metagenome (GOLD analysis project Ga0210409, IMG submission 161649) | Forest soil microbial communities from Barre Woods Harvard Forest LTER site, Petersham, Massachusetts, United States - Inc-BW-H-17-M | ecosystem: Environmental > Terrestrial > Soil >... | reverse complement strand
GGCTCCGGGAGGCTCGACAGCGCATCCGGACCCCATCTGGGGCGCGGATGACGCAGGGCGACCTTGCCAAGGCAGTCGGGGTGGAGCGGAACACCGTCAGTCGGTGGGAGAACAGCGGTGTTCGACCGAAAGACCCCGCGGTGATCGCGCGGCTCGCCGACGTGTTGCACGTGACGATGGAGTATCTCGTCGGCTCGGGCGACGACGTCTCGCTCCGTCCTCCGACCGACTCGCCATCCTTCGACGTGAGCGCGAGCGCGGCGCTCGAGCGGCGCGTTCCGCCCGAGGCGTACGAGCTCATTCACGGCTATCAGAGCCGCTTGATCGCCGCGGGCGCCTCCGCCGCCCAACGGAAGGAAGCCGACACCCTGCTCCTCGGCGCCACCTTCACCTCCCTCCGCCGCGCCGCGCCCCGCGACCGCACGACCGCCACGGTCCTCGCCGACATCGAGGCGATGTGGCGCTACATCACGTCCATCCTCGCGCAAGACGGCATCGACGTCTCGTCTCCTCCAAAGCCATGAGTGCCGACACAATCGCGGCCCAGCGCGCCGCCCCCGCGACACTCGCCCAATTACTCTCAGGTGTCTCCGACGACATCCTCCACCGCCGCCCTGCTCCCGGCAAATGGTCGATCGTCGAGATCATCGCGCACTTGGCCGAGGACGAGCTCTCCAGCAGTTGGCGCTATCGCCAGATGATCGAGCACGACGGCGTCGCCTTACTCGGCTTCGACCAGGAGCTCTGGTCTCGTCTCGGCGACTACTCATCCTGGACCGCGCGCGACGCGCTCGACATGTTCCGCCTCCTGCGCCTCGCCAACGTCACCCTGCTCTCTCGTCTCACAGCCGCCGAGTGGGAACGCTCGGGTGTGCACTCTGAGCGCGGCTCCATGACTGTGCGCTCCCTCGCCGCGCACATGACGGGGCACGATCGCAATCACATCGAGCAGATCAAGCGGATCCTCGCCGGTGGCACCTGACGCGTGCCCTCGCTACTTTACTCTGCTCCCCGACATTGGGGCCGGTAGCTCAGGTGGTTAGAGCGCTCGCCTGATAAGCGAGAGGTCGGAGGTTCAACTCCTCCTCGGCCCACTCACTAAAAGGACGCCTGAACGATCGACCGCAACCGGAGCACGGATTCCTGGTTGAATCGGCACTTATAGAGCGAGTCTATGGTCTCAATCTTCGCGGATTGGTACGCCGCGGAGTCGTCGTTTGCGTAGACGATCATCACGACCTTCGATGCCTCGTGCGCGATCGAGCCACCGGGCCCGCGCCACTGGCCGTTCGCGTCGATGACCGTCAATCCGAGCGGAAATCGAGGGGTGATGACGTCGGCCAGGAAACCCCGCCAGTCACTCTCCGAGATCGACCCGTCGCCCTTGATCGACTCGCCGAAGAATAGCGTCTCGAGCACGTACGTTCCCAAATGAGGACGGGACGGTGAGGGCTGAGCCGGCGAGTGCATCGGCGCGGCACAGGCGACGATCCCGTAGGTTGCGGCGCCGATGGCGAGCTGTCGCAGCAGAGATGACGGCATGACTCGTGATCAGGAAATGGAATGTCAGCGAATATACCTCACGAATCCGATCACTCGACCCTCGACGGCGCCTTCGCCAACGCCTCGGCGATCAGCTCACGCGCCATCCGTCGCGTCGAGCGCTCGGCCAACACCACGAAGGCCACGAGTACGGCGATGCACAACCAGGGAATCCATCCGTAGACCGGGCCGAAACGGTGGAAGACGAGCGTCCGCCATGGCCACAGGATCAGAAATGCCGCGAGACCAAGCGTCAACACCGACGTGAGCAGGTCCGAAAAGAAGTTCGGATTGTTCTCGACCAGCTTCGCCCATTCGCGATGTCGGATGTAGCTCGCGTCACTCCTCGTGTTCAACACTTCGCGTCCGACGACGTGCGTCAGGTCCGGCCGATGCGGGTCGTCACCCATGCAGGCATCCAGCTCGTGCTCGAGTTGAGCGACGCGAATCAATCCGACTCTGATCTGCGCATTGAGCAAACGCAACACGCCGACGGTTATCAGGTACGCGAACGGGAACAGCAATACAATAATCTCTACAGGAATGAACACGTCGAGCCCCGATATGCTCACCTTCTCGCGGGCGCGTTGCTCGGCGCCTTGCAAGTCATCGAGACTCTTCTCGATGCGCGCCAGCACTTGCTGCACGCTCTCGTGCATCACCTCATCGCTGGCGATCACCTCATGCGCGCCAATATCGTCGACGGCGCGGCGCCAACCGACATAGTCGGAATCGGCGATCCGTTCCCACTCCCATTTCGTCCAGCCGCCCCAGGTCTGCCAGCTCTGATCCAACGACCGCGCATCGCGTTGGATACCTATCAGGAGATCCCGGTAGCCCGCTACCGCGGACCGTACGGCATCGACTGATGGGGCCGAACTCGTGCTGGCCAGGAGAGCGGAGTCGACCAAACCGAGAAGCGAGTCGGGTCGTACCAAGACCCTCGGGTTCTTGGTGTCACCCGACTCCGCCCACGCGACGTGGAGATCGCTCACTTGGGTCATGGTCGGAGCCTGGACAATCCGCTGCACCCGGAGCAGCTGGGCGATCGCGAACGGGATCTTGCGGTTGATGATATCCGCCACGACGTCCTCCGAATCGGCCGACGCGTACGCGGCGACTTTCCCTAGCCTGGCGGACAGTCGCTTGCGAGTAGCCTCGTGAGATAAGGAGAGCGTCCAGTACGGCGTCGCGAGAAACCGGGCATCCGAGTGGGCGCTCTGCTGCAGCCATGTCCCCAGTTCCTGCTTGCCTTTGTGCCACTGTGCCGGCTCAAAGGAATGTTGGAGCGTGATGCCGATGAGCAATGCCGCCAGTATGGCCCGAACGAGTCGCATGCGGGCGACTCGATCCATCAGACGGCGGGTCTGTTCGAGAGCGACATCCCGCGCCTTGTTCAGCGTGTCAGAGAGCTCCAGCGGCATATATCGCGTGTGCCTGTGAGAGACGAGATGTAGCTAGGCTCGTCTGTCGCCGTCGTCAAGCGGCGGCCATCGAATGGCAGAAATCTGCCTCATCGCTGTCCGGATTTAGCCTCATCGCAACCGAGATGCGGGCGCGTGTCCCGGGTTACGCCTTCGCTCGGCTCATCGCGCGGCGAGCTTCGGCACGACACTTTCATTGCGTGCGCACTCTCCGCTGCCTCGCGCGAGATTATCCGGTCGCGGTGTTCGTCCTTGTCACGTTCGCCTGGACGTGGACCATCGACTTCACGCTTCGGGCGAGCCTCGGCGCCCAGCCGAGCGAGTCCAATCACGGTCGCTGGATGTCGGTGCTGATCGTCGGCATTTATGGGCCGAGCGTGGGAGCGATCGTGACCGCTGGCTTGCGCGGCGGCTGGCGAGCAGTTGCGCTCCTCGCGCGTCGCCTACTTCCCTGGCGCGTGAGCGCAATCTGGTGCCTCGGCGCGTTCGCGCTTCCCGTGTGGATCGATGTCGTGGCGGTCGCGATTTATTCCTGCCGTGGAGGGACGACGGGCCCGTTCGTTGCGCCGAATGCGCTGGCAACGCTCACCTACCTCGGGATCAAGCTCACGCGGGGGCCGCTTGGCGAGGAGCTGGGCTGGCGTGGCTTCGCGCTGCCGGTGTTTCAGACGCGCTACAACGCGCTGACTAGCAGCCTCCTCGTCGGCGTCCTCTGGTTCCTGTGGCATCTGCCGATTGTCTGGATGGCCGGCACGTTCATCAGCGGGCCATCGGTCGGGATAGATCAACTCGTGTGGTTTGCGCTTCTTCTGATGTGCTTTTCCATTCTCGAGACGTGGGTAGTGAATCACACTGGCGGCAGTGTCGTGCCGGCCGTGCTGATGCACGGCGCGCTAAACAGCGTGGTGCCACTGCTCTTCTTCCCTGAGCTGCCGGGCGCGGCCGCTCGGTCGATCGTGTATCTCAGCGCGGTTCCGGCCGTCTGCTGCGCGCTCGCGGTCAGCGCCGCCACGTCCTCGCGCGACTAGAGCCCGAGCTCACGACGCACCCCGGCGGACGACATGGGCGCTGTGGCGCCGTCTCCTTCCCATACAGGTACCATGCGATCCCGGCAGTGACGATCGCCATGATAGTGGCCGACCCAATGGGCCACGCAATGACTAACGGCCAGGCCGCAGCGAGAAACTCGGCGCGGGATACCGCGTGACCATTCAGTGTATATATGAACCGCCACCGAACGGCGCCCCGGCCGCGAGGGCAATGAAAACGAAGGCTGCGACAGAGCCATAGAACATGGCGAGGCCCATTCCGCACATGAGCAGGAAGGGCATCTGAATGCGTGTACCCGCAGTCTCAATGGCAGATGGCTTGGTCATTTTTTGGCTCGAAGTAAGATTGTCATCCATGCCCGGTCCACGCTACCATGGCCGCGCCGCGTTTGATCCGGCGATCCTGGCTGCCATCGCCAATGTGCTGCAATCACACTGGGATGCCGATGGTGCGCTCCAACGCGCGGCATCGGCGACGTACCTGGAATTCGCGACGGCGATTGCGGGGTTGCTCGCCGCCGGGGGCAGCGAGGCGGAAGTCTCCCGTTACCTGAGGCTCGAAGAGGAGCGGTGGCTCGGCGCCGCTCGGTCGACGGGGAAGACGCGCTGGCCGATCGCTCGGTTTGCGTGGCGAGCAGTTCGAGACTTCGCTCCGTCACCACCACCGATCGCAGGCACGTCGTGACACGTGCTCGGCTCGAGCTCTCTCGATCGCAGATTCTGAGTTTCCGACGACGGGCGAGTTCGCTCGACGAACGGTTGCCGATGGGAACGCAGTCGTTGCGCCGCGCGGCGTGGTGCGGGTTGCAGGATTCCATGCCGCGCGCCGCGCTGCTGTCGATCCATGCGCGAGTCGAGGGCGCCGGCCCGACAGTGTGGGCACACCGGACGCTGGTGCAGCTGTGGGGCCCGCGGTACAGCGCATATGTCGTCGCGGCGAAGGACCTCGGGGTGTTCTCGCTCGGGCGGCTGCCGGAGGATGCGCGTGGCCGTGCGAGAGCGCATGACACCGCGTCGCGACTGCATGCTTTTCTCGACGGCCGGCGGATGCCGTTTGGGCAGGCGGGCCACGAGTTGGGTGTGCCTCCTAACAGCCTGCGATATGGTGCCGCGACCGGACGGATCTTGATGCGCTGGGAAGGCGCGTTGCAGCCGGTCGTCTGGACTGTGCCGGCGCCCGCCATGGATCCGCGGCACGCGCGATTGGAGCTCGCGCGACGGTACCTGCACACGTTCGCACCGACGACGGCGGCGGCGTTCGCTGAGTGGGGTGGTATTCGGCCGGCGGAGGCGCGTTCGGCGTTCGAGGCGCTGGCCGACGAGCTGACGCCGGTGCGGACACCAGTCGGCGATGCGTGGATGCGCGCCGCGGACGAGGCGGCGATCAGCGCTCGGTCGGAACCAGCGGCACCCGCGCGGCTCCTGCCGAGCGGAGATACGTATTACCTCTTGTGGGGAGCCGATCGGGCGCTCCTCGTGCCCAACGCCAAGGGACGGGCCGCGCTCTGGACATCCCGCGTGTGGCCGGGCGCGCTACTCGTGGATGGCGAAATCGTCGGCGTGTGGCGCCGATCGGCAGGAGACGTCACGATTGAGGCTTGGCGCCGGCTCTCTTCTGTTGAGCGGGAGGCCGCGGAGGCCGAGGCCATGTCGCTGCCGCTGCCGGGCCTCGATGGTCCGATCGCGGTTCATTTTTCAACGCAACCAAAACGGCGGTGAGTGTGTCGAAGGCACATGCTACTAATCGCCTTCGGCGCTACCATGGCTCTCGCTCCGCCGCCGCGCGTAGACCTCGTGCTGGACGCGAGTGAGGCACGAGCCGCTCTAGTCATTCTCCGCAAAGAAGAAGCGCGCCAGCCGGTGACCGACGCCGACTGGTCGGCGCTGTTCGCCACCGTCCCCTATCAGTGGCTCAGGGCGCGAGAGGCCTCCATGGGACGCGCGTTCGGTGACGACGACTTTCGCGCGTTCCTAGGCTCGGCGGCCATGATCGCACGGCGGCCGGCGCTGGAGGCCACACTGGACGCGTGGACGCGAGCGGATATGAGGGCGCTCGCTCAACAGGCGCTCAGCTATTTGCCGGAGGGCGCGGTCATTCGGGCGCGTGTGTTTCCGGAGATCAAGCCCAAGACCAATAGCTTCGTCTGGCGACACGGTGAGGATGGACCCGCGATTTTTCTCTACCTCGACGAGCACGAGAGCCGCGACCAGTTCGCCAACACGGTGACGCACGAGTGCCATCACATCGGGCTCCAGAGTATCGAGGCCGAGCAGCAGCGGTTGCTTGCCGGGCTGACGCCCAAGGTCAAGACGACAGTGGAATGGATGGGAGGTCTTGGTGAAGGCGAGGCGATGCTCGCGGCCGCGGGCGGTCCCGACGTGCATCCGCACGCCATCGATGACTCGGCGAGCCGGGCGCGCTGGGACAACGACATGGAGCACTTCAACGGCGATCTCCTCGCGTTGCAAGAACTTTTTGTCGACATACTCGACGGTCGCTTGGTCGGCGACAGCGCGATCCAGGCGCGCGCGGCGCCATTTTGGGGGTACCAGGGCGCGTGGTACACCGTCGGCTACCGCATGTCGACGATCGTCGAAAAGCGATTTGGGCGGCCGGCGGTCATTCGCGGCATCGTCGACCCCCGCGTGCTGCTGACGCTGTACAACCAGGCCGCCGCTGAGCACAACGCCGGCGGGGGTGAGTACCTGTCGACGTGGTCACCGGACCTGTTGAAGCGACTCCTCAATCCCTGATCCGGCTCACCAGTTTCTGCACGACCGGCCGTCCGGCCTCGCGGTATCGCGCGACGACCTGCTTGTCCTCCATGCCACGGTCGTCATCGGTGGTGACCTGGAAGGTCAGGATATGACCGCGGACAAGGACCACGTACGTGGCGTCCAGCGAATACGCGCGATCGCCAATCCCCGACTCGTCTCGCGCGGCAGATCCATTTTGCGCGCGCATCGCGTCGAACTGCGCTGATGCCGTTTTCTTCGGATCGGGCTGAGCGTAGTCATACAGCAAGACCCAATTGGTGCCCAATGACGTCCACAAGCATCCCATCGGGCTTTCCGAGCTCGTGGCGGGATGCGTGCCACGGAGTAATGGCGTGACGTCGGCGGGGTCGAGCATTGGGCACAACGTGTGCGCCGAAGATTTCTGAGCGGCGAGTGGCATCGCGAGGGCGAGCCAAATGACGACGAGTGATGTGCGCATGACCGCCAGGATACTACGGGCCCCTCACCGGCCCGTAGTATCCTGGCATTGGTCAGTAGACCGGGCCGAAGTTGCAGCCAGCGGGCGCACTGAGTGTCGTGGTTGCACCCGCGGTGAACAGGGTGGGGACCTTCGCGCCACCCGCCGCCAAGAGCGTCTTCGCATACAGCGGAATCCCGAACGCGTGGAGCGAGTTGATCGCGGCCAGGTCACCGAGGTTGTCGAAAGCGATCCCGTTCGGGCTGTCGAGGCTGGGATCGCCACCGACCGTCACGGGACTGAGCGTCGCCATCGGCGTCGGGCTGCCCGTCTGACCGAGACTCGAGACGTCGAACTCGACGACGGTGTTCGGTGCGTTCGCGTTCGACGACCAGAGGTCGCCCTGGGCGTCGAAGATCAGGCCCCACGGACCCTGAATCGAGCCGTGGCCGTTGTCGGACAGCGTGTACGCCGGAGCCAGCGTGACGGCGCCACTGCCGACTCCCGGGAGCATACCGGACGTGAACTCGAAAATCGTCGTCGAGGCGTTGTTCGCGATGTACAGGTTGCCGTTGGCATCGAACACGATGCCGAGCGGGCCGGAGAACACCGGGTTCGACGAGAGGATCGTGGCCGGCGTGACGTTCGTGCCACCAGACTGTACCTGCGCGCTCGTGAAGACATCGACCACGCCCGCGCCGTTGTCGGTTACCCACAGATTGCCCTGCTTGTCGAACACGGCTTGCTGAATGAAGGTGAAGCCGCCGTAGTGAATCGCATTGTCCGGCGTCAGCATCGCGTTCGCGCTGGCCGCCCTGAGCGTCGCGGGCTTGAACTCATAGAGGGCCGGAGCGACACTGCCGGAGACACCACCATCAATGACCCACAGGTCGCCGGCGGCATCGAACACGACACCTTGCGGCGCGCCGAATACGGCGCTGTTGATGGCCTTAGTCGGGGCGCTGCCCGCGAGGCCCATGGACTTGAGTATGTTCGGCGCGAACTCGAGGACGTTGCTGCCGTTGGCGACCCACAGGGAAACGTCGATCACCTGGGGCTTGGGGGAGGTCATGTTCGCACTATCGCTGCACGCGCACGCGAAGAGCGCGAATCCCAACCAGTACACTCTGGACATTGTGAGACTCCTCTCGTTGGTCGTTTGGGGGTACGGGCGAGAGGATACCCGGCCGGCTCAACGCACAGTCACTCGATAATCACCTGGGCGGACAGACGTGCATCCCCGTGGGCTGCATGATCGCGACGAAGCGGGGGTCGCGCTTGAGCCCATCATACGTCGGATCGCACGCCAGGCCGTTCCACACCGGCTCGGCGTCGTGCCGCCGCACGCTCCGCGCGACCCACACCAGCGCCGAGTCGGTGTTCCCGAGCGCGAGTTGCGCATCGGCGTAGTCGAGCGCGGCGACCGTGCCGTGCTCGAGGCCGCGGCGCATTTCAGTGACGAGATCGTCCGCGTCGTTCCGGCGACCGGCCGCCATGTAGACCCAGGTGGCGATACTGCGCACACCCGCCGCCCGGCGCGCCAAACGCAGCGCACGCCCCGCCGCGACGACCGCGCTGTCTCGATGGCCGCCGAACAGCTCGGCTTCCATGAGGGCGGTATGGAGACCGGCGAGCGTCGAATCGAGCCCGAGGCCATGATGCGCGGCGGCCGCCGCCTCGTCGAACCGGTGCGCGTCGACCAGCGCGGTACCAAGCGTCTGATTGCCGAGTGGCGTGAGCGGGTCGAGGTCGTAGGCCATCTTCGCGTGGTCGACGGCCTGATCGACCTGCCCCAGCCCCAGAAACAGATCGGCGTGCCACAGATGGACGAGAGGATTCGACGGATCGAGCTCGAGACTGTGATCCAATTCGCGCTCGGCTTCCGTCCAACGCCATTGGTGAATGCGCACGTCGCCGAGCGCGAGGTGCGCCTCGGCATTTTCGGGATCCAGCTGGAGCGCACGCGTCGCGCTCTTCTCGCCGAGCGCGATCCCCGAATCGGCGCGCGTGCCACCGTAACGCGATAACAGGACGTAACACATCGCGAGCTCGGCGTGCGCCCGCGCGAACGCCGGGTCTTTCGCGATCGCCTGCTGAAAGAGGCTCGCCGCCCGATGGAGCGACGCTGGCCCGCCACTGGAAAAGAAATAACGGCCCTGCAGGAAGAGATCGTAGGCCGCGAGGTTCGTCGTCCCACGGGGCGCCAGCCCCTGCGCGTGCGTCCCCGTGTCGGACGCGGCGAGAGTCGCGTTCAACGCGCCGGCGATGTTCCGCGCGAGCTCATCTTGGACCTGAAAGACATCCGCGGCGTGGCGCTCGTAGGAGTCACTCCATATCGCCAGGCCATCGCCGGTGCTGACCAATTGCGCGGTCAGACGGAACCGCCCGCCGACGCGAAGGACGCTGCCCTCGAGCACGTCACTCACATGAAGCCGCTGCCCGATGTCCTGCGCGCCCAACGTCGTGCCCTTATAGGTGAACGCCGTGCTCCGCGCCGCGACCCGGAGCCCCGTCACGTGACCGAGCGCGGTGGTCAGCTCGTCCGCCATCCCCTCGGCGAAATACTCGGCCGCCGTGTCGTGCCCGACATTGGTGAAGGGCAACACCGCCACGGATTGGGCCGGGCGCGGCGGGGGCGCCAGCGGCGCGGCGGGCTTGGCTGGTGTACGCGCCGATAGCAGCACGGCCGCCGTCGTGATGACAATGAGTACGAGCGCCACCGCGCCGCCGATCATCCACCACTGGCGTGGAAGGCCAATGGGGCGCGTCACCGGCTCGGGGACCCTAGCCGGAACGGTGACTGCCGCGGGGGTCGCCAACGACTCGAGCGTCGCGACAACCTCTTCGGCGCTCTGCGGCCTGTCCGCCGGCCGCTTCTCCAACAAGCGCATCACGAGCACCGCGAGCGCGATCGGCGTTGCCGGCCGGCGCGTCGCGACGGGCGCTGCCGGCTCCGTGCGATGCGCTCCGAGAATCGCCTGTGGCGACGCGCCGACGAACGGCGGCTGGCCCGTGAGCATCTCGTACGCGACCACGCCGAGGGCATAGAGGTCGGATCGACCGTCGAGGTTCGGATCGGCCAGCGCTTGCTCGGGCGACATGTAGGTCGGAGTCCCGAGCGCGACACCGACCGAGGTCAGCGGCCCACCGGGAAACGCGGTCGTCGACGCCGACAGCGCCTTGGCCACGCCGAAGTCGGCCACGAGCGCGTGATGCTTGCCAAGGAGGATATTGTCGGGTTTGATATCGCGGTGGATGACGCCGTTCTCGTGCGCGTACGCGAGCGCCGAGGCAACGTCGCGCATGATGCGCACGATGTCGTTGACCGGGAGCTCACCCGACCGGGAGAGGCGCGCGCGCAGCGAGTCGCCCTCCACCATTGGCATGGTGAAATACGGGAGTCCCACGGCCTCGCCGGTGGCGATCACGGGCACGATGTTCGGGTGCTGGAGTCGCGCGACGAGCTGGATCTCGCGCCGGAAGCGCTCGACGCTGACGCCGATCATCATGTCGGGCGCCAGGACTTTCACCACGACCCAGCGGCCGAGGGTGTTCTCGATGGCGGCGAACACCCGTGACATGCCACCACCCCCGAGCTCGCGCTCGATCGTGTACTGCTCCCCAAGCGATGCTTGGAGCTCTTCGCGGAGATCGCTCACGACACCGCGGCCAGGGCGTCGGCGAGCGCCGCGCCCGATGCATACCGGTCGGCGGGTGAACGGGCGAGACAGGTGCGGAGCACGGCGTCGAGATCCTCGGGAACGCTCGTTCGCGCGTCGCGCACAGACGGCGCGGGCTCGGTCAGCTTACGCACAAGAATAGCGTGCCCCCCGGTCGGCGCAAACGGCGGCACGCCCGCGAGCGCCTCGAACAGGACACACCCAAAGCTGTACACATCGCTTCGCGCATCTGGCAACCGGCCACCCTCGAGCTGCTCGGGGCTCGCATACGCCGGCGCGGCGATGGTGACGGCGGTCTCGAGCGCACTCGACGAGCCACTGAGGTCGCCGACCGGCGCCAGTGCGTCGATCAATGACCAACCGCCGACGATCACGCCGTCGGTCAATAGTCCAATGTGCTTGGGTCTCAGATCGCCGTGCATCACCTCGTGCGCGTGGGCGACCGCGAGTGCTCCCGCGAGGTCGCGCGCCAGCCGCAGCGCATCGGGAATCGTGAGCTCCCGATCCCGAGCGAGGCGATCGCGCAGCGTAGGCCCGACCGGTTGCGGCGTCACGTAATAGGCGATGTCCTCGGTCGCCGCCGCATCCAGCACGGGGAGCACGCGCGGGTCATCAACAGCGCCGACGCGGCGCAGGGTCCGGACGAAGCGCTCGAAATCGGCGTGGCCCATCGCCTGCGTGCTCACGACGTGCAACGCGACGGGGATACCCGCCTGGGTGTCGGTCACGGCCAGCGTCGTCAGCACAGCGCCCTTGGCCAGCGCGCGGTCGTACGCGTAGCGCCCGTTCGTCACGCGCTCGATCCGCGCGCGGAGGCGAGACTCGCCGGTCTGCGGCTCGGGTGGAACGACCTTGAGACGCGCCATCCATGTTTGGATCGCCGGGTCCGGCTCGCCATCGAGCTCGGTGCGCACGAGCGTATCGTGCGCAGTCACGGCGCGCAGAGCGGCGGCCCGGTCCCCGGCCGCCACATGGGCCTCGACGAGGGCGATGACGCTGTGCGCGTTGAGCGGTTCGGCGTTCGCGAGCTGCTGACGCCACCGCACGAGGGCAGCTCGATCATGCCTGGCCGCGGCCGCCGTAGCGAGCGAGTCCACGATCGAGCTCCAGGTCCGCGCCACGCGCGAGCGGGTGGTCGTTACCCAGCGCTCGAAATCGGGCACATCCGAGAGGAAGAAACCGTCGAGAAACGGCCCCTGGTACAGCGCGGCGGCCTTTTCCATCGCTCGGTCGGCGCTCGCTTGGTCGAACTCGGCGATGTCGCTACTCACGACCTCGGGATCCAAGGCCAATGCGGTGCCGGCCGTCGTGATGGACTCGGGGCCGAGCGCTTGCCGGATCTGAAACAGCGCTTGATTCAGGGCGTGTCGGGACTGGTCTTCTTCAGGCGAATCCGGCCAGAGAAGGGCAAGCAGCTTGTCGCGACTGCAGCCGGTCGAACCTGACGCGGCTAGGACGGCCAGAAGCGCCAGCCGTCGCCGCTGGGCGGCCGCGCCGGCATACGGGGCCCCATCACGTGTCAGGGCCAGGCCGCCGAGCGTGATCAAGCGCAGCACGGCCTATAAGATACCGCGTCGCCGTGATCTCGCTCAGCACGCGCGGATCGAGCAGGATGTCATGGGGCGCGCCCGGAATCTCGATGAGCGTCACCGCGACGTTGCGCTGCTTGAGCCGGGCGGCGTACGCGCGGCTCAAGGGGGGAGGCGCCACATTGTCCGAATCGCCGACGATCACCTTGACCACGGTCGTGCGGTCGACTCCCGCCGCGAGGTCCATCGGCGACAGGCCATGGATGGGTATCCACCAGGCCAGCTGATGCTGGACGTCGAACATGTGCCGCCGCCATGACGGAAGGTCGCAGGGACACGAGACCAGCACGGCCGCATCCACGAGGTGCGGGTGGCGTCCGATAATGTTCGCGGTGAGCGCCGCCCCGCCGGAATGGCCGACGAGGATGACATGGCCAGGCTTAAAGGCTCGCCGAAGCGTGTCGATCGCGGCGGCGATCGCGTCGACGTTCTGCGCCGTGTAGTTGTCTCCAAGGGCGCGTCCCCGAATCCCGCTGGACCGATTCCCGTCGTCGTCCGTGTAGCCGGGTCTCAACATCCCGACCGCTATGATGCTATCGGCGGCCTGGGCCAGCTTCCGCGCCGTCGCGTACTGATACCCTGGATTCGTGAACGGGGCGTCGCCGTGCAAGACGACAATCAGATCGGGATCGGCCACCGCCGCTGCGCCGCGATAGACGCGGATATGGAGACACTCCAGTCCGCCCCGCACCCACTGGTCAGAAAGACCGGTTGTGCAGGCGCGAGGGTCGCTCGCGGCATGGCGCTCCTGTCCGGCGACGTACCACGTGAGCGTCCCGAGGCAATACAGCACGACCACGCCTCCGACGATCCAGGCGAAGGCCCGAGCGAATCTCATATGTTGCGTAAACTAGGAGCGTGGACTTTTGCTCGCGATGAGTCGATCGAGCTCCGCCCCCAACTCCGTCCAGGTGGCGCCGAGACCGGCGAGCAACTTGTCGTACGTCAAGAGCAGTCCCCATCGCTCACCACGCTCTATGCTGCCGATGGCCGGCCGGTCGACGCCACTCAGGCGGCCGAGTTTTTCCTGGCTGAGGAGGCGTTTCGTGCGGAGCGTGTGCAGTGCACGCCCGGCTTGTTCACGAGTAAGTAACGAACGGCGCTTCGGCACGTGGTTGGGCATCAGGGTGCTCCCGTTGGGATGACGGTGAATTAGCCTCATGCCAATACTAGCGACCTTGAGTGCATGCGAGGCTGACAGTAGCGCGCCGCCTGTTCCGGGCTAGCTTCGGCCCAATGCGGTTGCGCATCCCGGAGTTATTCGAGGAGCGGAATCAGACCCCGTACGAAATCGCGCGCGATTCCGGCGGGCGATTGACCGAAGCCACGCTGTATCGCATCGCTCGCGAGCGCGGCGCGGTGAAGTTCGTGAGTCTCGGGGTGTTGCAGGCCCTCTGCGACGTGCTGCAGGTCGAACCGTCGGCCCTGTTCGCATATGAGCGACAGGCCGTGCGGCGGCCGGCGGCGAAGCGTAAGAGCGCCCGCTGACCCGCGTTGGACCGCACGGGCGGGAAACACCCGGCGACGGGGTGACGCGTTCTCGCATCTGGTTGGGTGGTGACTCCGACGTATGTTCGCCGTTGAGCAGCCGTCGCGAGAGCCCGCCGCGGGGCGGGCTTTCTTCCCTGCCATTGCGCGTGCATGGACGTTTTCCACTGCTCCGGTCCTGAGCAGCATACCTGGGTCCTGGCGGACGACGCAGCGAAATGCTGCAACGGGTACCGGCGTGCGCAGCGGATCATGCGTGACGCGCGGGGCGCGAAGCTCGAGTTCTATTGGCAGCCGGTCGACGCGCCACCAGACGTTCCCGCCGCGCCGGAGCCTTCCCCGGCACCACGCGATGTCCGGCACGGTCTCTACAGCGAGGGCGTGCCGCATCTCGCGTTTTTCCAACGACTCGGCGAGCTGGAGGGGGACTCCCAGCGCGAGCGGGCTCTGAAAGCCGGGTTGCTCGCGTTGCGGCTGGTGGACCGCTGGTTCGCCCAAACGGATGTGCGGCGCCGTCCAACGTTCCGGGAGTTCGTGCTCGTGCGCCGGGCGATCGACCTGGTGGTCGACGAGCGCATGCACGACGTGCTCTACAAGCTGACCGAGGTCGTGCGGGAGTTCACGGGCGAGGAGACCGCACCCCTGCCCACCCTTTTGTTCGGCTACGGACTCCTGCTCGAGACGATGAGGGAGTGGGCGGTGGCGATCGACGTGTACGGGACGGCCATCGCGTACGTGCATGGGGCGGACGACCGACGCGGCCTGCCGCTCGTGTATTCCCGGCTGGCATTCTGCCATCGCCAGCTCGGCAACGTGGAGGACGCGGCTCGCGCCTACGAGGACGGCCGCGCCATGGCGCGTGCGGCAGGCGACACGGCGGCCGAGCTCAGGCTCCGCAGCGGGGAGGGCGCCCTGGCGCTGCTCCGTGGGAACGTGCCCGAGGCAGTCGCGATCTTCGACGCCGTCATGCGCGAGGCGCGGGAAGGCGGATATCGCGATGCGTTCGCGCGCGCGTCGCACGATCGTGGCCACGTCGCCCTCATGCAGGACGCCGACGAGCAAGCGGCGAGCTTCTTCTCGACGGCACTCGAAGCGCACCTCGAGCCCGAGGAGCGCGAGCGGGCGCTCGCGGACCTGGCCTGCGCGCTATCGCGGCTCGGCGCCCGCGACGCGGCGCGCGACGCGTTTCTCATCGCCGAGGCGACGGCCGTCGAAAGTGACTCGCGCGCGCAGGCGGCGATCAACTTGCTCCGATTGGCGGCCGAGGACGGTGATGAGCTCGGGTTCGAGCATCATCGCCGGGCAGTCGGCGATCCGGCACAGTTGCCAGTCCGGCTTCAGGCCGAGCTCCACTGGCGGCTCGCCGACGGGTATGGGCTCCTCGGCCTCGGCGCGCGGGCGGTCGAGCACTATCGGATCATGGGGGAGATCGCCGGCAAGTACCGGCTCAACGAGTACACCTACATCGCCGAGGCCGGGCGCCGCGGGCTCCGCGCGCTGACTCGCGACGCGGCGCCCGTGCCGGAGTCGCTCACTGAAGTCGTCGACAACCTCAAGAGTCGCCGCCGGCAACTCCAACAATAGAGAGGGAGCCTATATACTGCTGTCATATGCTCGCCGACCTCGAGCAAGCCGCCGCAGTCGTTCACGCGACGCTGCCGCCGACCCCGCAAATTTCGTGGCCCCTGCTCTCGGCGCGCGCGGGATGTGATTTGTGGGTCAAGCACGAGAATCACACGCCGGTCGGGTCGTTCAAGATTCGTGGGGCGTTGGTGTACGTTGGGAGCCTGTCGCCACGGCCGCCGGGGCTCATCGCCGCTACGCGGGGCAATTTCGGCCAGAGCATGGCGTTCGCGGCGCGCAAGGTGGGCGTGCCGATGACGGTGGTGGTTCCGCACGGCAATAGCCGGGAAAAGAACGCGGCCACACGTGCGCTCGGGGCCGAGCTGATCGAGTGCGGCGATCACTTCGAGGAAGCGGTCGCGCACGCCGAGCAGTTGGCGGCGGGAGCACGGCCTGCACATGACACGGAGCTTCCACCCGCTGCTCGTCCGCGGGGTGGCCACCGCGCATCTGGAACTGCTGCGCGCGGTCCCCGACATCGACACATTGTACGTCGCGATCGGCCAGGGCTCCTCGATTTGTGGCGCGGTCGCGGCACGCGATGCGCTGGGGCTTCGCACGGAGATCGTCGGAGTGGTCAGCGAGCGGCTACCCGGGTACGCTCGATCATTCGAAGCGGGGCATGCGGTCTCGACACCACCGGCTGAGACGATCGCGGACGGCGTGGCGGTGCGCGCGCCAGTACCCGACGCGGTCGAGATCATCAGGCGCGGCGTCTCTCGCGTCGTGACGGTCTCCGAGGACGCGATTCGTTCCGCCATGCGACACTATTTCACCGACACGCACAACGTAGCGGAGGGCGCGGGAGCAGTGGGACTGGCCGCCGTGTTGGCCGACCGTCCGCGCGTGGCGGGCAAACGGGTCGCCGTGATCTTGAGCGGCGGCAACGTCGACCGGCCGGTGTTCCGCGACGTGCTGGGCGAGGCATGACGCTCAACCGGCGCGAGATGCTCGTGAGTCTCGGGGGGTTTGTCGCCGGCGCGGCGCAGGGTCGCCTCGATTTTCCCTCGCCCGGGTTTCCTCGAAAGTCCGACTTTCGTTTCGTCGAGGGATGGACGTACATCAACGGGGCGTATACGCATCCGATGCCGATTGCGGCAGCCGATGCATATCGGACATTCCTCGACCATCGCTCCACGGTCGGCTTCTCGGACGCGCCCGCGCGTCGTGTGGACCCTGTGGATGCGTTTGCCTCGTTAATCAACGCAAAGCCATCCGAGGTCGGCTATATCCCGAACACGAGCACCGGCGAGAATCTGGTCGTCGAGGCGCTCGGGATTGGGAAAGGTCAGGGCAATGTCGTCACGGATGCCCTGCACTTCGATGGCGCGCTGGTGCATCTGATGGCGCTTCAGAAGCAAGGCCTCGATCTCCGTATCGTAATGTCGCGCGACGGGCGCATCGACCTCAAAGACATGGAGCGGGTCGTCGACCGCAATACACGGCTCATCGAGGTCTCCTTCGTCTCGATGTACAACGGCTTCCAGCACGACTTGAAGGCCGTGGCCGACCTGGCACACGCCCATGGCGCGTACGTCTACGCGGATCTCATCCAGGGTGTCGGCGCCGTCCCACTCGACATTCACGCCACGGGAGTCGACTTCGCGGCGTCGGCCACCTACAAGTGGCTCATGGGCGACTTCGGCCTCGGATTCATGTATGTGCGCGAAGATCTCCTCGGTACCGTCTTCCCTCGATTGCACTGGAGCTATGAGTCGGCGCCGGACACGGAAATCCACACGTCATCGCTCGACCCGCAATCGCCGACACCGTTGACGTACACCCCTGGCACGGACACCAACAGCTACACGCACCTCGGTACCTTGGCATATGGCGCGCGCGCGGCGCTCGCGGTCTCACTGCCATATATCCAGTCGCTCGGCGTCGAGGCGATCCAGCGCCATCGCCAACCGCTGCTCCAACGACTGCAGGCCGAGCTGCCACGGCTGGGGTTCAGGGCGCAGACGCCCTCCGATAGTACATCCCCGATCGTGACATTCGCGCACAAGGACGAGGCGGGGATCACCAAGAAGCTCGCGGCCGCGAAGGTCAATGTCCGGCTCGCGTCCTATTGGATGCGGATTTCGCCGTCGGTCTACAACGACATGGCCGACGTCGACCGGTTGCTCGAGGCGCTGGCCTAGCGAGCGACGCTCCGGCCGATCCGGCTCCATCGAATCGCGTGCGTCGCCGAGTCACGAGAGAAATAGACCCTGATCGGACGTTGGATCACCGAGTCGGCGTCGATTGACCCATACTCGCGGCTGTCCAGGGAATTCGCGCGATTGTCGCCGAGCATGAAATAGGTGTGATCACGGATAACGATCGGGCCCCAAGTCGAGTGCTCGGGGGCGTCGCCAGGGTCATCACTCGGCATCGCATAGGGCTCATCGATTCCGTGCCCGTTCACCGAGAGGCTATAGTTTCGCATTTGCAGCGTATCGCCGCCGAGTCCTACGACGCGCTTGATGAAGACCTTGCCCAGCGCGCGGTAGACCACGATATCGCCACGCCGCACGGAGCCGTGGAATCGCTCCACAACGATCTGGTCGCCGACGAGCATCGTCGGCGCCATGCTGGATAACGGGATACGGTACAGCTGATAGAAGGGTCGTTCGATGAAAAACCGGACTGGGAACCCCACGGTCAGTTGGGCGAGAACGAGAAGGCCCAGGTATACGTACCACCGCGTGTACGGTCTGAGCACGAAGGGTCGCGGAGCATTCCGCGCCGTTCGTACGGCGTCGACGGTCATGATGGCGAGGAGCGCGGCCAGGAGCACCATCGGCGCGGCCGGGCCGGCGCGGAAAAAGAACAGCGCGCTTTCTGTAAAGATCCCGACGATCGCGACGTGCGTGAGAGCGAAGATGATCGCGGCGCGCCGCGGCGCGCCGGCGTAGAGTTGCCCTAGACCGGGAAGCAGCAGCGTGAAAAACGCCGCGATCCAGGGCTCGGGTGCCCGGTCGGTGTCCACAGGGTAGAATGTATATTGTGGTCGTGCCGAACGGTCGCGTACTCTTCGCACTGGCTTTCGCCGCGCTCGCGCCCATCGCGGCTCGCGCGCAGGCTGCCTCGGCCCTGCCGACGATCGACCACGCGGACTCGGACTGGCTCGGCGCGATGCAATCCCGTAATGTCGGGCGCATTGTCGAGCCCTACGACCGCGACGGGATGTTCGTGACGCCGACGGGCGGAGTCATTCGCGGACGGGATAGCATCGCGGCCCTGTACCGGCGCCGGTTGGGCGCCATCGCGCGGATCCAGAATGGTGCGATCGTCCGCGATGGCGTGCAGGCGGTGAACGACTCGCTCGTCTACGAGTGGGGTCACGGAGGTATGACGTTCACTGACACCGCCGGTGCGACGCACACGACTCGCGGTCCCTACCTCACGGTCTGGCGCAAGGAGCCGGACGGCGCGTGGCGCATCATCCGGAACCTGGTGTTCTGAGCGCTTCGTCGATCGCTCGCAACTCCTCGTCCGGTATGGCCAAGCGATCGAGTACCGCGACCGCATCATCGACCTGCGATACGCGGCTCGCGCCGATCAGCGCTGACGTCACGGTCGGGTGACGAAGCACCCAGGCGATCGCGAGCTGGGCGAGGCTCTGCCCGCGCGCGGCGGCGATCGCGTTCAGTCGGACGATTTGTGCGCGTCGGGCATCGGTGATCGCCTCCGCTTTGAGAAAGCCATGGGGCTTCCCTGCCCGCGAGTCCGCCGGAATGTCGCGCAAATAGCGGTCGGTCAGTAGACCCTGGGCCAACGGGGAGAATACGATGCATCCGAGGCCTAGGTCTGCCAGTGTATCGAGCAGACCATTCTCTATGCGGCGGTCGAACATGCTGTACCGCGGCTGATGAATCACGCATGGCGTTCTGAGGGAACGAAGAACGGAGACAGCGGTGCGCGTTTGGGCCGGGTCATAGTTCGAGATCCCGACATACAAGGCCTTGCCTTGCCGGACCGCCTGGTCGAGTGCAAGCATCGTTTCTTCGACGGGCGTGCTCGGGTCTGGGCGATGCGAGTAGAAGAGATCGACGTAGTCGAGGCCCATGCGACGCAAGCTCTGATCGAGGCTCGCCAGCAGATACTTGCGGGAGCCGCCGTCGCCATATGGGCCTTGCCACATCCGATATCCCGCTTTCGTCGAGATGATCATCTCGTCCCGATGACCCAACAGATCCTCGCGCAGAATCCGGCCGAACGTCATCTCGGCCGAACCGGGCTCCGGGCCGTAGTTGTTCGCCAGATCGAAATGCGTAATACCGATGTCGAACGCGTGGAGCACCATGGCGCGGGCAACGTCGAACGGGTCGACGCTGCCGAAGTTGTGCCACAAGCCGAGGGAGATTGCCGGGAGATCCAGGCCGCTCTGGCCGGAGCGACGGTAGATCATCGCGTGAGTCGCAACAGCACGACATCGTGCGGCGGTATGGTGACGCTCAACGGCTGCGCCGTGGTCCCACGGTCGGCGGCCGCCCAAAGGTCGCGAATGTGGTACGTGACCTCGGCAAAGTGGGGTGCACGACCCGATACCGAATCGACCACCGACTCTCGGCGCCAATCGAATGTCGCGGCGCGCTGCGCGCGCCCGCGATTCAGCAACGCCATCGCCCACGCGTCGTGAGAGAGCGGCTTGAACCAGACCTCGATGCTATCGGACAGTGAGTAACGGAAGCCTTCGATGCCGAGAGAGTCTTGGTCTACGGCGATGACGTTGCGGTTCGTGAGAATCGCCGCGGTCTCGCGCGACATGTTGCTGATGTCGTTACCAGCGATGAGGGGAGCCGCAACCATGGCCCACATGGTGAAATGGGCACGGTCCTCACTGACCGTCATGCCATTGCCAACTTCCAGCATGTCGGGATCGTTCCAGTGCCCCGGTCCAGCGTACGCACGCAACGCGGGCTGACGCTCGAGGATGGGAAGCACACCCCATTGGATCCAGCGGTCATGATCCACGAGACAATCGAAGCACGCATGGATGTCGCTCGTCGTCCGCCAGAGGTTGCCGACCGCGGCCGCCCACAGCCATGGCTTGTTCGTCCCCCACTCACAGATACTGAACACGATGGGACGCCCGGTGCGCACGAGCGCGTCGTGCATCGTCATATAGGCGCCGACGGCATTGAGCGAGTCGGTATTGCACCAGTCGTACTTGAGATAATCCACGCCCCACCGGGCATACGTTTCTGCGTCTTGGTTCTCGTAGCCACGGCTCCCGGGACGACCCGCGCACGTCTTCGATCCGGCGTCGGAATAGATGCCGAGCTTGAGCCCTTTCGAGTGGATGTAATCGGCGAGCGCCTTCATCCCTGACGGGAAGTGCGCCGAATCGGGTCGAATAAAGCCCAGGCTGTCGCGCGTGCCATGCCAGCAGTCGTCGATGTTGACGTACTGATAGCCGGCGTCCTTCATCCCGCTCGAGACTACTGCGTCGGCGGTCTCGCGAATCAATGTCTCGCTCACGTTGCAGTGGAACTTGTTCCAGCTGTTCCATCCCATCGGCGGCGTGAGCGCCAGCCCCGGAGCCTTCTGCGCCTGGGCCGTGGCGGCCCAAAGGAGCATGACGACGAGTCGTCTCATAGCTCGAGTCTACCAGTCGATGTTTTTTTCATCAAGTTGATTTTACAACCTGCCAAAGCGATTTTCTCGCCATGCTGACCGGCACGAACCTAGTGTATACGAAGCAGTACAACCTGCGCATCGTCCACGAGGTGATCCGGCAGTTCGGTCCGATTTCGCGGGCGGACATCGCCCGCCACACCGCACTGACTGGTCAGACCATCTCCAATCTGGTCAAAGAGTTACTTGAACTCGATCTCATCGTGGAGGCCGAGCAGCGGCGTCAGGGGCGGGGTGCGCCATCGACCGCTTTGGCCATCAATCCAGAGGCGGCGTTCTCGATCGGACTCGATTTCAACCACCATCATCTGACAGGGGTTCTCGTTGACCTCGCCGGCAAGGTGAGACAGCGAGCTCATGTGGAGATCGAGCTGCCCACCCCGGAGCAGGCGCTGGACCTCATGGCCGATGCGGTGGAGGTGTTGATCAAGAAACAGCGCCTGTCCATGGCTTCGATCTGGGGCGTGGGCATCGGGGTTCCCGGGCCGATGCACCATGGGGATAATGGCGACGACGAATACGTCATCAACCCGACCGCCTTCCCCGGTTGGCACAACATTCCCTTGGCAAGTTGGGTCCGCGAGCGCCTGGGGTTGCCTGTCTTTTTAGAGAACAACGCTACGGCTGCTGCCGTTGGCGAGCACTGGTACGGGGCCGGCCAACAGCTCACGACTTTCTTTTATCTCTTTTTTGGAAGCGGGCTGGGTGGTGGGCTCGTGATGAATGGGCGGCCGTATGAAGGATACACCGGTAACGCTGGCGAGATTGGGTATTTCCCGGCGACCATGAACGGCGACTCGACGCACACCGGTGTGCACTTCAACCTGCCGCGGCTGTACGGGATTCTTCGCGACGCTGGGGAACCCGTTCAGAGACCCGCCGATCTGGATCCGCTCCTAGCGGCCGGCCATCCGGCACTTCTCGAGTGGTTGGAAGTCGCCGCCGATTACCTGACCGGTCTCGTCCTGTCCGTCGAGTACTTGATCGATCCCGAAGCGATTTTCTACGGCGGTCACTTGACCGACGCGATGCTCAAGGGCTTGATGGAGCGCGTCGCGAGCGCGTTGCCGAGCCGTCGCATCGGTGGCAAGGTGACCGCGCCGCGCCACTTGCTCGCGACCGCCGGCGTCGACTCGGCCGCACTCGGCGTGGCGACGTTGCCGATTTACGCGTATTTCGCTCCCGCACCACAAGTCTTGCTCAAACGATCGAAACGACCGTCAGTCGGGGAACGGCATGTCGCACCGCGTGGCGATGCTCGCGACGGCCTCGCTCGTCGTCGCGTGTAGCAGCCACGGACCGGTATCGACGCACCTCAGGCGACGTACTTTTCGCTATGCTGCAACAGGGCATGGCGCACCACCGCGAAGGCAGGCTCGCCGAAGCCGCTGAGTGCTATCGGCGCGTTCCGGTATCCGATCCCGAGTACGAGAACGCGCGATATCAGCTCGGCCTCATCGCCCACCAGGAAGGCCGGCTCGAGGACGCCATCGCCGCCTACCGGCGAGCGCTCGCGATCGAGCCCGCGTTCGTCGACGGGCAGTCCAACCTCGGCAACGCGTTGCAAGAGCTCGGGCGATTCGACGAAGCACTCGCCGCGTATCGCGCCGCGCTGGCGGTCGATCCGTCGCGCGCGAATATCTGGTACACGGCGGGATGCGCGGAGAGCGCGCGGAAGCATTACGTCGCCGCCATCGCCTGCTTTCGGCGGGCGCTCGCCCTCGTGCCCGAGTGGCGAGAGGCGCAGCACAACCTGGCGCACATGGTGTTCAACCTTGGCCAGGTCGACGAGGCGCTCGCGTTGTTTCGGCGCGCGGCGGAGGGGACGCATCCCGAGCTGCCGCGGTCGATGGTCGCGGTCGTCATCCCGGGAAGTCCGACGAGCGATAATCAGGGCATCCTCGATGCGCGATCGACGTTCGCCGATCACGATCTACCCGCGGCTCGATCCGTGCGCCACGCACGCCACCCGCGTCTTCGCGTCGGGTATCTCTCGAGTTTCTTTCATTCGCACAATTGGATGAAGCCCGTGTGGGGGCTCATCAACCAGCACGATCGCTCGGCGCTCGATCTGCACATCTTCTCCGACGCGCCCTTGTCCGCCATTGAATACGGGTATCGACAACAGGCAGGCGATCAGTATCACGACATCAGCGCGAGTCTCAATGACGCAGTCGCGGATCTCATCGAGCACGCCGGCATCGATGTGTTGGTCGACTTGAATGGCTACAGCGCTATGCGACGACTGCCAATCGCGGCGCTCAAGCCCGCGCCGGTGCTCATCGGGTGGTTCAATATGTTCGCCACGACCGGCATGGCGTGCTATGATTGTCTGATTGGGGATGCGGAGGTCGTGCCGGTCGACGAGGAACGATACTATAGAGAGCGCATTATACGAGTCCCCGGTAGTTATCTGACGTTCGAAGTGGGATACCCGGTGCCGGATGTCGTCGCGCCACCGTGCCTAGCCAAGGGCGCCATCACGTTTGGATGTCTGGCGCCGCTCTATAAGATCACGCCGGATGTCATTGGGGTCTGGCGCCGCATCTTGGGCGAGGTACCGGACAGCACCCTCGTACTGAAGTCGACGGCGCTCGCGGGGGAAGACGAGCGACAGTTCGTGCGGGATCAGTTCCCGGAGGGACGTGTCCGACTGTATGGTCCGTCCGATCACTATGAGTTCTTGAAGACGTACGACGAGATCGACATCGCGCTCGACACGTTTCCGTACAACGGCGGGACGACGACGACCGAGGCGATATGGCAGGGGGTGCCGGTCGTCACGTTTTGGGGCGACCGCTGGGTCGCGCGGACGAGTGCATCGATACTGAGAGCGGGACGATTGGGTGACTACGTTCGCCGCGACATCCATGACTACGCGGCATGCGCGATCGAATTGAGCCGCGCGCCGACGAAGCTCGCCGAGCTCCGGGCGACGATGCGGGAGCGACTCACACGAAGCCCGGTATGCGATACCCCGGGCTTCGCGCGCCACATGGAACGGGTGTACTTCGAGACCTAGTGATCGTGATCGCGGTCGTGCTCGTGCTCGTGCCGCCAGTTCCAGTACTCACGCTGCTCGTCCGCGTTCCGCCGGTTGAACTCCTGGTGCGGGCGGCGGGTATCGCCTTCCCACCGGGTGTAGAACGTGACTTCCGTACCGTTCCACTCGTGGTAGTCGCGGTGGTCTGCATCGTAATACCGACCCCCGCCCCCACCGCTGGCACACGCCGCCAAGCCTACGATCATCGAGAGAGCAAGTCGCGCTGTATTAAAAAACCGCATGCAACGGCCTCCGCAGTAAGTGCTGTCGGTAGACCCTTAAGGCAAGACTCGGGCTACTCGCTCACGTGCGGCAGTAAAGGCGGCGTTGGCCGGCTCGGCGTGTGATTTTTTGTGAGGTAGGGCACATCGGTGGGCGCATCGCCCTTGGGCCAGTCCCCCGCTTTCCCCGGATAGTCCGGACGCGGGTGGCTCAGGACAAACGCCGCCACGTCGTAGGCCTCCTGGTCCGTCAGTGTCCCGGGCTGGTCGTAGGGCATGGCCCGACGGATGAATGTCGCCGCGACGCCCACGCGGGCCATCGACGCGCCAATATCGTACGACCGGGGGCCCCAGAGTGCCGGGATTGACCCTGTGCCCTCGCCGTCGACTCCGTGACATCGCGCGCAGGTCGATGTGTACACGCGCGCTCCGCGCGCTGTGTCAGTCGCGAGTATTGGCACGGGGTTCGGTAGGCCCTCACCACGGACCCAATCTTCGTGCTTCACGCCGGTCGACAGATAGGCGAGATAGCGGACCATGTCGCGCATATCGCGACTGTCGTTGGGCAACGGGCGGCCGGACAGGCTTCGGGTGAGACAGAAATTCACGCGATCCTCGATGGACGCGACTCGATTCTCGCGGACCGTGAGGCGCGGATACCGCGCGTAAGAACCGAGCATCGATACGACTCCGGCACGGCGGCCGCCATCGAGGTGGCAGCTCACGCATCGGAGCGTGGTCGGCGTGTTCTGCGGCAGACTATCGGGTGTGTGCGCGACGAGGGCCATCCCTCGCCGGATCGACGCACCAATGGAATCGTGAGGAATCGCCGAGTCCGGCGGGATGCGCGCCGGGTCGATCGTGTCGGCTACGGCGCGGCCGTCGGGTGCCGCGGCTTTGACCTTGCGCCCGCTCTGGGCAAACACAGCGATGCCGACGCCAAGCAGCAGCACGGCGAACCCGCGGCGAAGTCGCGCCGGCGACACGAACTCGCAGAGCTGCGCGCCGCCGAAGATGCCGAGCGCGGCGATCGCGGTGAACTCCGCGACGTTCGCCCAGGGAATCGACACGTGTCCCACGTAGCCGGCGAATCCCGCCGCGCAGTTGGCGGCGATGACGAGCAATGACGTCCCGATCGCGACCTTCATCGGAACGCCGCCAAAAAGCACGAGCGTCGGAACGATCAGGAATCCACCGCCGACACCGATGAGTCCCGTGAGCGCGCCGACGCCGAGCGCGGCCGGGAACAAGCGGCCCAGATGTGCGGGCGCGGCCGCCTCATTGTCGTCGGGGCGCGGACGCAGCATTGAGATCGCCGCCACGCAGACCACGATCGCGAACATCGAGAGCTGCGCGGCGCCGGAGATGAATACCGCGAGGCGAGCCGCCACATACGACGCGGGTATCGCTATCCCACCCATGATGGCGGCGACCCGCACATCGACGCGGCCCGCTCGCCAGTGGCGAGCCGCGCCGATCAGGCTCAATGCACCCACCACGACGAGACTCATCGCGATGGCTTGTTTCGCATCGAAGCCCAGCACGTACTTGAAGATCGGAACCGTGAGGACTGAGCCGCCTCCACCGAGGAGGCCGAGCGATAGTCCGACTGCTAGTGCCAAAAAAAGACCAACGACCGTCACCTAGCCACCATAACAGTATGTACAGCCTTTTTCCTGGGCGCGGTTGACGGCGAGCACACCGATAGGCACGAGCGTCACGCCCGGCTGCAGCGCGGCGACCCATTCCTTGTATGCGGCCTCGGGCGTCACGCCGGCCATCGGCGCGAGCTTCTCGCTGATCTTCGCCGTCGCCACGTTGCAGGCCGTGAAGATCACGCCGCGGCTCACCAGCGTCGGGAGCTCGGCGCCCGGGAACGGCACGCCGTCCGCATGCAGAACCGGATTACGCACCGCCGGCGCCTTCGTGGCCGGGTCATCGATCTTGAACGCTTCGCCGATCTTGTACTTCTGCCACATTGCGTCCGACAGCGCGAATGGCATCGCGAAGTGCCGCAGTCCGACGACCGCGGTGAGGTCCTTGTCGGTCAGGCCGTAAGCTTCCTTGTTCTGGTTCAACCAACCCCAAGCGAACACGAGGGCGAATCCCTGGTTCGGCTCCACGCCATCAAAGAACTGTTTGTGCTTACCGGTGATCTTGTCGAGCCACGCTTCGTTCCATGGGCCGCGTGCGCTGATGTCCTTCTCAGCGAAGGCGGACGTGAACGGGATCGCGAGTGCCGCGGCACCCACGGTCATCCGTTCGAGAAACTCGCGACGGTCGGTCTGCATGATGCCTCCGCGAATGTTATGACGAGGGGACACATATTACTCCTCCCGAATGCAAACGCAAAAATGAGTGAATTCGCGACAACTGTCGATCTCGAGGGACGAGACCTCACCACAGTTCCGGAATCAATCCGGGGTCTCGCTCGGATAGAACGGCTGTCCCTGCGAGGCAACCGGATCGCGCACGTGCCCGAATGGCTAGGGCAGCTTATCAGCCTCAGGCACCTGAGCTTGGCGCTCAACGGATTGGAAACGGTTCCGGAATCGCTCTGGGAGCTCTCGGAGCTCGAGACGCTGAACCTGTCTGATAATCGCCTGTCGTCGATCAGCAGGGGACTTGGCCGCCTCGGGAAGCTCCGCACCCTCGACCTGGGTCACAATGATCTGGCGGCCCTCCCCGACTCCATCGGTCGCCTGGGCGGGCTCACGGACTACCTCTATCTGTCCCACAATCAACTGTCGGCAGTCCCTGCCTCGCTCGGCGACCTGCGCAAACTCACTTACCTGAACATCGGTGGGAATCGATTCTCGGCTTTACCAGAGCCGGTGACCCACATGACCGGGCTTCGCGAGCTCTTGCTCCGGGGCAACGCACTGACGGATCTGCCCGCGTCGCTCGGAGCGCTCCAAGGGTTGCGGCACGTCGATCTCCGGGCGAACCGGTTCGTCACGCTGCCGCCGATACTCGCCGAGCTACCCCATCTGCAGCGCCTCGATGTGCGCTGGAATAAGATCGTGAAGGTCCCAGACTGGCTCAAAACCCTGGAGGAAAAAGGCGTCACTGTGCTCCATGGACATTGAAGACATTGAAAAAGTGCGTATCAAATGGGAGCTTCTGAGCCATGGCGCATGCCGAGCTCCCCGTTCTCACCATGCGACGAGACGCGTGGTGGGTCCAGCCCACGGTCACGGCTATCGTGTTCGTGGGCTTCATCGTCTACACGACCTGGGCCGCGTTCCAAAACGCGCACTATCGCTTCGGCCCATACCTGTCGCCGCTGTACTCGCCCGAATTCGCAAAGCCGGGCTTCTGGCCGAACTGGCTGCCGTTCTCGCCGGCCCTCCTGATCCTGCCCTTCCCCGGCCTGTTCCGGGTGACCTGCTACTACTACCGGGGCGCGTACTATAAGGCGCTGTGGGCCGACCCGCCGGCGTGCACTGTTCGCGAGCCACGGAAGAGCTACCTCGGCGAGCAGAAGCTGCCGCTGATCCTGCAGAACGTCCACCGGTACTTCATGTACATCGCCTTGATCTTCTTGGTGATTCTCGCGCACGACGTCTGGGACGCGCTCTGGTTTACGGACCCGGCGACCGGGCGGGTGGCGTTCGGCATCGGGGTGGGAACAATCGTGCTCGCCATCAACACGACGCTGCTGGCGTGCTACACACTCGGGTGCCATTCGCTGCGGCACGTCGTTGGAGGCTATCGGGATCGACTGGCGAAGAATCCCGTGCAGCGAACGGCGTACGACTGCGTCAGTTGCTTCAACCGCTGGCACATGAAGTGGGCGTGGATGAGCCTCTTCTTCGTCGCCTTTACCGACATCTACGTTCGACTCTGCTCGATGGGCGTCTGGCACGACTGGCGGATCGCCTAGCATGCCCGATTACGAAACGCTGACGCACGACGTGCTCGTGATCGGCGCCGGTGGCGCTGGATTGCGGGCAGCGATCGCCGCCGCGGCCGAGGGCGTGAAGGTCGGGCTCGTGTGCAAGTCCCTGCTCGGCAAAGCGCACACGGTGATGGCTGAAGGCGGCGTCGCGGCCGCGCTGGCGAACGTCGATGATCGCGACAATTGGCGCGTGCACTTCTCCGATACCATGCGCGGCGGCCAGTATCTCAATAACTGGCGCATGGCCGAGCTGCACGCCAAGGAAGCGCCGGAGCGCGTGCGCGAGCTCGAGGCCTGGGGCGCGCTCTTCGACCGCACATCTGATGGGCGGATTCTGCAGCGCAATTTCGGCGGGCACAAATACCCGCGGCTGGCGCACGTCGGTGATCGCACCGGTCTCGAGATGATTCGGACGCTGCAGGACCACGGCGTTCACCAAGGGATCGACGTCCACATGGAGTACACCGTCCTCACGTTGCTCAAGGACGGTGATCGCGTGGCTGGCGTGCTGGCGTACGATCGCGAGCGTGGTCGATTCAAGGTGTTTCACAGTCGCGCGGTCGTACTCGCCACTGGCGGCATCGGACGGGCGTTCCAGATCACCAGCAATAGCTGGGAATACACGGGGGATGGACAGGCGCTGGCCTATGATGCGGGGGCGGCGCTGCAGGACATGGAATTCGTGCAGTTCCATCCCACTGGGATGGTCTGGCCGCCGAGCGTGCGTGGGATCCTCGTGACGGAGGGCGTGCGTGGCGAGGGTGGGATCCTCACGAACTCGCAAGGCCGGCGGTTCATGTTCGACGACGTTCCTGAGAATTATCGGGCGCAGACCGCGACCGATCCGGACGAAGGGTGGCGCTATACACAGGGTGACAAATCGGCGCGGCGACCGCCTGAACTGCTGACGCGTGACCACGTCGCGCGGGCGATCGTACGCGAAGTCCGCGAGGGTCGCGGCAGTCCGCATGGAGGCGTATTCCTCGACATCGCCTGGATCAAGGATCGGATGCCCCACGCGGCCGAGCACATCAAGAAGAAGCTGCCCAGCATGTATCACCAGTTCAAAACGCTGGCCGACATCGACATTACCAAGGAGCCGATGGAAGTCGGGCCGACAACTCACTATGTCATGGGTGGCATCCGCGTGGATGGCGACACGCAGATGACGACGGTGCCCGGGTTGTTCGCGGCCGGCGAGTGCGCCGCGGGACTGCATGGGGCCAATCGACTCGGCGGGAATTCGCTTTCTGATCTGCTGGTGTTCGGCAAAAGGGCCGGGGAATATGCTGCGCGCTTCACGCGCGCGCACGGCGAGACTCGCGTGAATGTAGGCGAGGCAGAAGTGGCTGAACGGCGGGCGCTGGAGCCGTTCGAGCGAAAGGTCGGTGAGGGGCCGTATCAGATTCAGCAGGCGCTGCAGAACGTCATGCAAGAGAATGTTGGGATTGTTCGCCGAGAGGTTGAGATGCAGCGTGCCTTGGCCGAGATCGACGCCCTGACGGCGAGAGCAGAGCGCGTGGCCGTCACGGGGAATCGCGAGTACAACCCCGGCTGGCACACCGCGCTCGACTTGAAAAACCTGCTCACGATATCGCGCGCCATCGCCATGACGGCGATTGAACGGAAAGAAAGTCGTGGCGGGCATTTCCGGGATGATTATCCCGCGAAGGATCCCGAGTTCGGCAAGGTCAATCTCGTCATTCAGCGAGACGCCCAAGGAGCCATGGTGCTGAGACGGGTGCCGATCCCGCCAATGCCAGCGGAACTGGCCGCAGTCATCAAGGAGATGGGATGAGCACCGCGACATTCAAGGTCTGGCGGGGAGACGCGAAGAGCGGCGAGTTCCGGTCCTATACGACCGAGGTCTCACCCGGCATGGTCGTGCTGGATGCGATCCATCAGATCCAGGCGGACCAAGCCAACGATCTCGCCGTCCGCTGGAACTGCAAAGCCGGCAAATGCGGTTCGTGCTCGGCCGAGGTGAACGGCAAGCCCAAGCTCCTGTGCATGACGCGGCTCAGTGATCTCGATCTCGGCGCGCCGGTCACGGTCGAGCCCATGCGGGCGTTTCCGCGGATCAAGGACCTCGTGACCGATGTCTCGTGGAATTTCGAGGTCAAGAAACGAATCAAGCAGTTCACCCCCCGCAAGCCGGACGCGCCCGACGGGACCTGGCGCATGGAGCAATCGGACGTGGAGCGGGTGCAGGAGTTTCGCAAGTGTATCGAATGTTATCTCTGTCAAAACGTGTGTCACGTGATTCGTGAGCACCACGAAGAGCAGGAGTTCATTGGCCCGCGCTTCTTCGTGCACACCGCGGCCCTGGAGATGCATCCGCTGGATGTCGCGGACCGCGTGCCCGACCTCAAGCGAGAGTTCGGGATCGGTTACTGCAACATCACAAAGTGTTGCACCGCGGTATGCCCCGAGGGGATAACAATCACCGACAACGCTATTATTCCATTGAAGGAGCGTGTGGTGGATGAGTTCTATGACCCCGTGGGACGGCTCGTGAAGCTTTTTTCGCGCCGTGCATAAGCTCAAGCCGATCAGCATCGACGGAGTGCCGGCGGCGCTCCTCAAGGCCGAGCGTTATCGGCTGATCGAAGATCCGTCGGGCGCCGAGAGTATCTGCCTCGATGTGTTGGCGGTCGATCCCTCGAACCAGCAGGCGGCGTGCACGTTATTGCTCGCCATCACGGATCAGATGGACGACGGTCTCGCCGAGGGCGTGATGCGCGCTCGGGAAGTGCTCCCGAAGATCACGGACGAGTACAAACGGCAGTATTACGGGGGCATCATCTGCGAGCGGCGGGCGAAGGCGCAGCTCAAACGCGGCGGCCCGCGGTGTCATGAGATCTCCTCGGAGTGGCTCCGCGAGGCCATGGAGCACTACGAGCGCGCCGAGCGCGTCCGGCCAGCGGGCGACGATGGCGCGATCTTGCGGTGGAACACCTGCGCGCGCATTCTGGATCGCAACGAGCGGTTACATCCACCCGTCGTGCAGGATTACGAGCCGAGCCTGGAGTAAACGGCCGCTCGTTGACGGGCGTCGCGCCACCGCGTGAGCTGCGCCCACGGAAATTTGCCGCGCCAGGCCATGCACAGCGCGCCGAAGCGCGTCAGCCGGAACGCGCCGTCTTCCATGCGGCGATAGTACCCCGCGCGGAGCCAGGCTTCGCGCGAGTCGGCTTCTTCCGCGACAAAATACGCCGGCGCGTCGCCGGCGGCGGTGATCGGCGCCACCGGGGCTTCACCAACGCGAAACCTGTGCACGCGATCGAGGTCGGCCGGCTCGGTGACATTCGGAAAGCTGATCGCATCGTACCCGGGACGACGCGGGAATCGTCGCTGGAGACTCGAATTCGATGTCAGCACGACGCGGCCATCGGTCAGCGCGTTCTTGAAAACAAGGCTCGCCGTCGTACGCCCCCGCTGCGTCTGCGTCGCGATAATCGTCGCCATCGTGTGACGCTCGGGGTGCTCGAGCAACGTCGCGTATGACGTGACGCTGCCCGCCGTCGAGCGGCGCCCGGTGGTGCGCCCCAGGTTCGTGAAGCCGAGCGCCGCGAGGGCTTCTTCCGTTTCGTTCACATAGGTTCGAATCGCGGCCGGCATTGCGTGCTCATCGTCCGGCGCCAGGAGGATGCGACTCTCCGTCGGCCCGAGTCGGTGCGTGCGATAGAGTAGCACCGGCCCCATGACATACATGCGTAGCGCGACCCACCATTTGATGGCCGCGCTGACCGGCGGCGGCGCCAGCGGCTTCGGCTCTTGGCCCGGCTGGACCTGCGCGACCCACCCATCGTACTGCCCGTGTAACGTCGCCGCGACCGCGTGGAATCGGACGGACGCATCGCGGATCGTGTTCAGGCTCGGCACAATGCGCGCGGTCACTTCGCAGAGCTTGTCCTTGACGGCGGGGACGAATGTCGGGTTGCGAATCGCCTCGGCGGCACGCGCCGCGAGCTCGGGAGTCGGAAAGTACAGGTAGAAAATGACTTCCGTCTCGCGGGTCAGGTCCGAGCCCGCGCGCGCGAGCGCCTGGAGTGTCGCCTCATCGGCCTCGGGACTCCCTACGCGAAATGGGTGCATATATACGGATATGGTTCTGGGTGAGGTCGATCCCTAGGTTATCAACCGCGTATGACATCTCCGCTGCTGTTCCGCTGCGTCGCCGGCCCAGACCTGGGCAAGCGCCTCGCGCTCAACGACGGATACGTTCGCGTCGGCCGGGCGGCCGAATGTAACGTCCTGTCCGACGACCCCGATGTCGCCGATCGGCACATCGTGCTGACACGAGACGGGCAGCGCGTGACGGTGGAGGCGGTCGCCGGCGCCGCCATCTACGTGGACGGACAAGTCGTGCGGACGGCAACGCTGGCCGTGGGGCAGCAGGTACGGGTCGGGCGATCGCTCTGGGAAGTGGCGATCGTGGAGATCGCCCAAGCCCCGCAGACGGGGATCTTCGGCAAAGTCCGCGCGCAGGTGGCCGCGGTCGCCGGCGTCGACAAGCTCCAAGGATGGAGCGCCGGAGAGATGTTCTCCGACGTATTCAAGAAACGCACGGACGAAGAGCAGGAGGAATACTTCAACGTCGGGACACGCACCACGACGCCGCCGCTCGAGGCGATCGAGGCTGGTGGCTGGCCCAAGCCATGGGCCTTCGTGCGGTTCCTCCTGCTTTCGTCCGCGGTGTTTGCCTTATTTGCGTGGGCTTGGAATCGGTTCAGTAATCCGTATCTGATTCCGGGTCTCATTTTGGTCGGATCATTCGCGATTCCGTGTTCCATTCTCGTGTTCTTTTTCGAGATGAACGTTCCACGGAACGTGTCGCTGTATCAGATCCTCAAGTTGTTGCTGCTCGGCGGCATCGTGTCGCTCTGCGTGTCGCTCCTGTTTTTCGAATGGACGTCGCTCGACAATTGGCTCGGCGCTATGAGCGCCGGCATTGTCGAGGAATCCGGCAAGGGGCTGACACTCCTCCTCATCGTGCGCAAACGCCGCTACCCGTGGACGCTGAACGGAATGCTGTTCGGCGCGACGGTGGGAACGGGGTTCGCCGTCTTCGAGACGTCGGGATACGCGCTCACCAGTGGGCTCAATAGCGGGATGGCGTCGTTGTTTCAGACTATCTACGAGCGCGGCGCGCTGAGCGTCCTCGGTGGACACGCGCTGTGGACGGCGCTCGTGGGCGGGGCCCTGTGGCGGGTACGGGGCCAGCGCGAGTTCAAGTGGAGCATGCTCCGCGAACCGGCCTTTCTTCGGGTATTCGCGCTCTGCGTGGCCCTGCATATGCTCTGGAATTCGCCGTTTGATCCACCGCTCGAGCTCAAATTCATCGCCATCGGGTTCATCACCTGGATCGCCGTACTCAGCTATATCCAATTCGGCCTCGCCGAGATACGCCAAGCGCAGCGCGCTGGGGGCGATACCGAGGCCATCGTGATACCCATCGAGTCACGGGCCGGATAGAGCGCTCGGCGTTTTGGATCGCGCTGGCACTGAACGTCGCCATCGCGATCACAGCGCGGTACTTCCCGTTCGAGGACGCTACGAACCACTTGACGCGCTATGTCTTCCTCGAGCGCGCCTGGTTCGCGCACGGCATCGGGCTGCCATCGACGATCGTGGTCCGGGCGCAACCCGGTCCGTATTTCGCGCTGGACGCGTTCGGCGCGATCCTCGTGCACTGGCTCGGCGCGGCAATGGGCCTGCGGATCATCGCCGCGATCACCGTCGCCGCGATTCCTCTCGGCTTCGCGCTGCTGCTCAACGCGGTCGGTGGTGAGGCTCGACGGTGGGCGATCGTTGGCGTCCCATTCGGGTTCGGGTTTTTTACTCATGCCGGCTTTTTGAGCTACGTCGTCGGCGTCGGTGTCGCGTTCGCGTTTCTCGCGGCGTGGTGGCCGCGGCGACGGGAACCCACCGTGCTCGGTGTGATCGGGTTGGTGGTCGGCATGGCTCTCTGTTATCTGACGCACCTGGCTTCGGCGCTCATGGTGCTGGTGGTCATCTGGGTCGATGCCATCGTCTCGCGGGACCGACGCATCTGGGTCGTGCTGGGGCTGACCGCGACCGCGGGCGCCATGTATCTGTGGACCACCATTGGCGCTCCACTATTGCCGCCCCAGAAATCGAATCCCTTGGTACTCGGCACATTTTGGTGGAAGGCCAAGAATATTTTCGCTCCGTTTTATGTGTATTCAGCGTGGCAAGCCGTCCCCATGATAGCCACGTACGTCATCGCGGTCGTGTTGTATTGCCGAGCAAATCCTGCTCGTACTTGGCGCACGACGCTTGGGATCTCGGCGGCGGCGTTCTTTTTTCTTTACGTCATCTTCCCGCAGCTCGGCACCGGCGGTGGGTACGTCGACATGCGCTGGCTCGTGCCTGCGTATCTGCTCCTGTTTTGCGCGGCGAACGCGGTTAGGGGTCCGTCGACTCTGGGGCTACGGCTGCTTCTCGCCGGCAGCGTCCTGTCGAGCCTCGCGTTCGTTCCGACTATCTCGAGTATCGACCGATATTTGACGGACTATGAGGCGGTGCTGCAGGGGCTACCGCCCGGCAAGAGTGTTTTCCCGGTCGTGGCGGACGACCGGCGGTTTGGCGGACGGGTGATTCCCTATCGTCATTTCGCCTTCTGGTACACGATCCGGTTCCATGGGAACGTTCCATCGCTCTTCGCGTATAGCGGTGACGGCATGGAATCGAACTGGTTCATGCCGTACTTCGACGACACAGCCCGCCGCTACGCACCGCCGGTCGGCTGGTTCGGCGGCGGCGGGCCGCTCCGAGCGCTGGATTGGCCTCGAATTGCCGCCGAGAACGACTATGTGATCGTGGCTGGCCGCGACTCCGCAATGCGGGCTGAAGTAGCGAGGCATGCGCGTTGCATTGGCGGCGTCGGTGAGATCGCTCTCTGCAACCTCAGATAGGTTATCTTTCAATCATGATTAGATACGTCGTTGCGACCGCCATAACGCTGGCGGCGCTGACCGCTGTACGCGGCGCTCCGCACGGCACGCCGGCCGTGAAAATCCCCGAGCCGGCAGTCGACGAACCTCTGGCCAAGAACGCCGGACAGGAGAAGGCCGTCCTCGCGGGCGGATGCTTCTGGGGAGTTCAGGCCGTCTTCGAGCATGTCAAAGGCGTGACGAAAGTGGTCTCTGGATATGCGGGCGGCGACGCCAAGACGGCCCAGTATGAGACCGTCAGCACCGAGACGACGGGTCACGCGGAGTCGGTCCAGATCACCTACGACCCGTCACAGATCTCGTACGGACAGCTCTTGAAAGTGTACTTCTCCGTGGCGCACGACCCCACGGAGCTCAACCGGCAAGGGCCGGATGTAGGCACGAGTTACCGTTCGGCGGTCTTCTTCTCGACGCCGGATCAGCAGCGGATCGCGATGGCGTACATTGATCAGCTCAACCTCGCGAGTGTGTTCCCGCGGCCGATCGTGACGCAGGTGGTGGCGTTGCCGGGATTCTATCCCGCCGAGGACTATCACCAGGATTTCTACGTCCACCACCCGAACTACCCGTACATCGTTATCAACGACCAGCCGAAGGTCGCGCATCTCAAGACCGAGTGGCCAGCGCTGTATAAGAGCTATCCCTAGCTATCCCTAGCGCACCAGCGACTTCGCGTCTGTCAGGACATTCCGAGCGATCTGGGTCAACACCGGATCGCTCATGTAGGCCCCGTCATATAACTCGATGAGCTTGTCGACGCGCGCCCGGAGCGCCGGGCGCTGCGCCGGCTGGGCCGCGGCCGCCATGGCCGCTCGTGACCGCGCCAGCAGATCCGCGGGCAGCGTGTCGCGGAACATCTCGTCGGTCGCCGAGACGTGCAGGAGCATGTTGTAGGCAACGTGCTCGTCCTTTTGGATCAGCACGACGGGGAGCTCGTTCTGGTACATCGTCTGGAGTCGGCCGGCGAAATCGACATCGGCGAAATGCTGGCCTTCGACAATGTGATGTAGATCCCATTGGCGGCGTGATTCGATCTGACCGGCGCGGGCGAGGAACTTGAACAGCTCCGGCTTGTTCGTCTTTCCGTCGGCGTAGGAGCTGATGAACCGGCTCGAGTCCGTGCGCCTGTGATGCGTGACGGCAAAGATGCCCGGGAACTGATCGAATGGGACGGCTCGTACGCCCAGCAAATATTTCGTTGGTAGCATGGGCTCAATTTACTCTTGCCCCTCACCCGGATTATGAAGAGGCGAGCGTGAATCGCCGCATGGACTCCATGAGGCGTCCCGCGATCGCGGCGAGTCGATCGCTGGATTGCGCGACTTGGCCCATCGAGGCGGTCTGCTCCTCGGCGAGCGCGCTGACTTCCTGCGCCGTCGCGGCATTCTCCTCGGCGGAAACGGCGACCGACGTCACCTCGCGGGCCAGCGCATCGGCGTCCGAGCGCTGGACTCCCGCCGCCGTCGTGATGCTGGCGACCGCGCCGCGGTTCGCCTCGATATCTCGCACGATGGCCGTCAGGCCTTCCTGCGAGGCGTCGATCACGACCTGCCCCTCGCGCACGCGCTCCTCGACGGTGGTGATGGAGCCGGCCGTGCGAGTGGCCGCGGCGCTCAGCTCGCCCGCGAGGCGGCGTACGGTCTCTAGAGCGCCGGCGCTCTGGGCTGCCAGTTGCTTGACGTGCTCGGCAACCACCGCGAAACCACGACCACTGTCGCCGGCACGGGCCGCTTCGATCGCCGCGTTGAGAGCCAGGAGATTGGTTTGGCGCGCGATGCCTTCGATGGTCTGCGTGACCTGATCGATCTCGACCGCCTTGCTGGCGAGCTCGGTCACGATCGGCACCGCCTCGCGAGTGACCGTGCTGATCGCCGACATCGCATCGCGCGCCGCCCGGGCGGCAGTCGCGCTGGCGCCCGCGGACTGGCTGACAGTCGCCGCCAGCCCGGCCGCGGTCTCGGCGTGCGCGGTGAGTCCCGCGGCACTGGCGGCCACACGACCCGCCGAGGCGCCCGCCGTGCTCACGCCGTTCGTCTGCTCGGCCGTCGATGCCGCGATCTGCTGGGCCGCCGACGCGACTTGCTCGGCCGACTGGACCATCTGATCCGCCTCGGCACGGAGCGTCTTGGCGGTCGCTTCGACTTCGGCCGCGACGGCCGCGGTCTCGCCGAGCAGCATGCGGAGCGTGTCGGTCATGTGACCGAAGGCGGCGGCCAGCGCGCCGATCTCGTCATTCGCTTGATAGCCCAGGACGTGCGTCAGGTCGCCGCTCGCGATGCGCTGGGCGGCATCGCGCAACCGTCCGAGGCTCTGGAGGAGCCACCGGACGAGCAGGACGAGCACGATCGTGAGACCGACGAAGACGATGACCGCCGCGAGCGCGCTCAACTCGACGGCGCGCGTCGCTTGGTGGTCGGTCGCCGCGAGCCGCGCCTGCGCGAGCGAGTCGAGTCGCTGCAGCAGGTGCGATAGGAGCTCGGTCGGCGCCTTGTCCTGGTCGCGCACCATCCGGTCCACCTGCGCCGCGTTGCGACGGGATTCGTATAACGCGAGCGCCGCGTCGTAGCGGACGTTCATGCTGTCGTAGGATGCGCCGAATCGATTGGCCTCGTCGAGCGAGACCGAGTCGTGCAGCACGGTCGTCAGGAGTCCGCGCACCGTCGACAGATGGTCGCGAACCTCATGGCCACGGTCCCGGAATGTCTTTGTGTAGTTCGCCCGATCGGCGGAGTCCGTGCCGCGGAGCAAGAGATTGCTCCACTCTTGCACCTGCATCTTCTCGGCGACTTCGATCTTGCGGGCCTCGGAGCGCGCCTTCACTTCGGTTGTGAACACCGCCGCGTAGGCACGCGTCACGTGGCGGAGCTCCATCCAGAGCACGGTGCTCACGATGACACCCGCGCACAGACTCGCGCCTAAGAGGAGGTAGAGCTTCGCGGCGATTGTAACGTTGCGCGTTCTCATCTCATGTATGACAACTTGCCGGTGCCGGCGTCACCATCCAGATTCGGCATCCGTGACCGCACCGTGGCCGCAAACGTACGATCCGCTGCACAACCGGGTCTTGTCGACGCTCGTGGCGGCCATTCCTATCGTCACGCTCCTCGGCGTGATCGCCTTCGGGCGGATCCGGGCTCACCGGGCCGCGCTCCTCGGCCTCGGGGCGGCGCTCCTCGTTGCGGTCTGGCCACTGGGGATGCCGGTCGGCCTGGCCGTGCGCGCTGCGTTGCTCGGGGTCGCGTACGGGCTCCTGCCCATCGGCTGGATCATCTTGAACGTGATCTTCCTGTACCAGCTGACGGAGCAGCGCGGGCTCTTCGTCGTACTCCAGCGCAGTCTGGGGCGCGTCACAACTGACCGTCGGCTCCAGCTGGTGCTGATTGCCTTTAGCTTCGGGGCATTCTTCGAGGGGGCAGCCGGATTCGGGACGCCGGTCGCGGTGACCGGGGCGCTCCTCCTAGGCCTGGGCTTCCCGCCGCTGGAAGCGTCAGGGCTGTCGCTCCTCGCCAATACGGCGCCGGTGGCGTTCGGCGCACTGGGTACCCCGCTCGTGGCGCTGCACGGGGTCACCGACATCGATCTTCGAGCGCTCTCCGCCATGGTGGGGCGACAGCTGCCGTTTTTCTCGGTGCTGATTCCCTTTTGGCTCGTGATTGCGTACGCCGGGTGGCGGAAGGCGCTCGCGGTCTGGCCAGCGTTGGTGGTCGCCGGGGTGGGGTTTGCGATTCCGCAATATCTTATCTCCAATTATCACGGGCCGTGGCTCGTCGACGTTGTTTCGGCCGTGATTTCTCTGGCGGCGCTGACACTGCTGCTGCGCGTTTGGCACCCGCGGGACACGCTGCGCGAAGCGGTGCAACCCCACGGCGACCGGGGGCAGGTCATCCGGGCTTGGACGCCTTGGGTCATTCTGAGCATCGTGGTGTTTCTTTGGGGGCTGCCTCAGGTCAAAGCCCTTCTCGATAGCATCTCGGCGCCTCGATTTCCCATCCCGGGATTGGATGGCGTGGTGCAGAGAGTCCCGCCGGTGGTCGCTCAGGCTAAGCCGGAAACGGCTGTGTTTTTGTTCAATTGGTTGTCGGCCAGCGGTACCGGAATACTCGCCGCGGCTTTGATAGCCGGGGCCGTCATGGGATATCGGCCAGCCGAGATGGCGAGAGTGTATTGGCGCTCTCTCGTGACGGTAAGACTGTCTTTGATCACGATCGCCGCCATGCTCGGCATCGGATATGTGGCCCGCTATTCCGGGATGGACGCGATCCTGGGACTCGCGTTCGCCACCACCGGCGTCTGGTACCCGTTCTTCGGGACGCTCCTCGGTTGGCTCGGTGTCGCCCTGACCGGGTCGGACACGGCGTCGAACGTGCTGTTCGGTAGCTTGCAGACGATCACGGCGCGCCAACTGGGTCTAAGTCCGACGCTCATGGCCGCCGCCAATAGCTCCGGCGGCGTCATGGGCAAAATGATCGACATGCAGAGCATCGTCGTGGCCAGTACCACGACGCGGTGGTACGGCCACGAGTGGGCCATTCTGCGGTTCGTGTTCCTACACAGTCTGGCGTTGGCCGGCTTGGTGGGGCTGTTGGTGACGCTCGAGGCTTATCTCGCGCCGTTCACCGCGCTTGTGATCCGCTGACCGCTTGTGCTGGTAGGTGACCGGCCGTCGATGATCGGCGAGGCGGTGCGGCGCGTTGTGCGCTGACCGCGACGCGAACATCGCCCGCCAACCCATGTGTTGCCGACGGATGAGGGCCTGGCTGCTCACCAGCTCGCCATAGAAGTCGGCGAGCGACAGTCGCGTCGCCATCACCGCGTGCCGCGTATCGTACAGGCGATAGTCCGTCGACGTGATGCGGGGGTCTCCCGGCGTCGGGGTCGAGACGGTGAGGTGGACCATCGCGGGAGTGCTCGCCGCCCATGCGCGCGCGCGGGCGAAGTCGGCGCGATCCCACGCGGGATCCGCGACCAGCTCGATCGTCGCGCTGAGTCCGTAGCGATTCGTGATCTCGAGCGCGCGGTTCGTGAGCGCCCGCGGCTCATCGTCGAGTGATGTGAGCCGGAGAAAGATCGACGTGAGTCCAATATCGACCCAGCGGTCGAACACGTCGTCGTTGGTCAACAAGGTCTCGGCCCGCGTGGCGACCGCGTAGCACTGGCGAAGCCGCCGCAGCTCGATCTCGTCGGCGATCGCCATCACGTGATCCGTGTAGGCGAATGCGACGTCATCGGCGATGAACACATTCGGCTCGCGAATATCCAACAGCTCGTTGGCGACGACCTCGGCCGAGGCCAAGCGTTTGCCGCGAGAAAATTCAATACTGGCGCACGGCGTTAGGTCGCCGAGGAAATAGCGGTTCCGACGACGCGTCAGGTCGCGAGCGGGACGAACGCGAGAGATATCAGCGATCTGGGCCGCGTTGACGACGCGGGCCGGTGCAGCGAGCAGAGCCGGTGCGGCGACTTCGCCCTCGCCGATGACAATGGCGTCGACGGCCCCGTCCGCATGAGCACGGATGTCGTCCGAGATCAGAGAGGCGGCCTGTCCTCCGATAAAGACGTACGCATCCGGAAGACGGCGTTTGACGAGTTTCGCGAGCTCGATCACCTCGGGGACGCTGGCGAAGTAATTCAGCGACAGCCCTACGGCATCCGGTCGAAACCCCCTTAACTCCCTTCGTAACTCCCAGTGCGTCGAGACCTGAAGGTCCAGGAGGTGGACAATGTGGCCGTGTTGGCAGAGTGCCTGAGCGACGCATTCGAGGCCTAGCGGTTCTAGGCGCAAGAAGGGCTCGGCGTATCTCAGGGAACTGGGATGCACCAGAAGGACGTTCATAGGCAACTCGTTACGCCAAGTCTGTGCCAGGCGTCAACGCGTCATGCGATATCTGCTCTTAGCCCTAGTGGGTTTCGGCGCGCTGGGCGTGGCCATCAAGGCGACCCAAGCCGCGATCGAGCGCGGCGAGCACACCCCGAACCTGATCGCCGCCGCCGCGGGCGCGGTGGCGGCGGCGTTCATTATTGGCCTGAACGCAGGGCGCGGAGCGGGTCGATCGTAATGGCCCGCCTCGCGGGCAGGTGGCACGCGAGGAGGGTTACCGACACAATCCCGGCGAACACCGCGCCATAGGTCGCGATGTCGGTCGGGCCGACGCCGAAGAGCAGGCCGCTGAGCCCGCGCGTGACAGCGATCGCGACCGTCAGGCCAGCGACGAGCCCGACACCCACGAGCATCATGCCTTGGCGCAGGACCATGGCGAGCACCGCACCGCGACGCGCGCCGAGCGCCAGGCGTATGCCGAGCTCCTGCGTACGCTCGGCGACGGCGAATGCCATGACGCCTCCGAGCCCGGCGGCCGTCAGCAGCAGGGCCACCAGCGCCAACCCGAGACTGAGCACGGTCGTGAGTTGGGGGGACGCCAAGGACGTGGTCCGCAGTGCCTCGAGGGTCTCGACCTCCGAAACGGGCGTCAAGGGATCCAACCCGTGGGCGGCCTCACGGATTCGATCCGCCGTCGTAGCGAATGATCCGCCGCCGCGCAAAAGCACACGAATCGACGTCTGCGGCTGCCGTTCGAACGGGACGTAGACGACCGGCCCAACCTCGCTGGTCAGGTCGTGCTGGCGCACGTCGCGGACGACACCGACGACGGTAGACCAGTGCTTGCCTGTATCCGCCGAGATACGCTGACCAAGCGGATCGCCGCGCCAGAATGTGCGGGCCGCGGTCTGATTGACGATCACGACTTGCTGGTCGCGATCGGCGTCGCTGAACTCGCGACCGCCGAGAACGGGCGTGCCAATGGCTTTGAAATACTCCCCG
>Ga0210409_10000903_pt1 | contig 42283 bp, 38 predicted proteins | sample IncBWH17MmetaG_FD_161649 | JGI IMG/M metagenome (GOLD analysis project Ga0210409, IMG submission 161649) | Forest soil microbial communities from Barre Woods Harvard Forest LTER site, Petersham, Massachusetts, United States - Inc-BW-H-17-M | ecosystem: Environmental > Terrestrial > Soil >... | reverse complement strand
AGTTGGGCATTCTCTTGGTCCTCTTCGAGCTACCGCTATCCCCCACGACAACGCGGGATACGGACTGCGTGACGGATCGCCGGCGCGCCGCTCCCACAAAACCTGGTTCGGAGGTCACATGGCTGCGGATTTCTTTCTCGGTGAGTCGCTGGTAGGCGACGGCAACGAAGTAGCCCATATCGACCTGATGATCGGCTCCAAAGAAGGGCCCGTGGGACACGCGTTCGCCGAGGCGCTGACGAACAACAAGGATGGTTTTACGACCCTGCTCGCCGTCGTGACGCCGAACTTGCCCGCGAAGCCGGATACGATCCTCTACAACAAGGTCACGATCAAGGGCGCGAAGCAGGCCGTGCAGATGTTCGGTCCAGCGCAGGCCGCAGTGGCCCGCGCCGTCGTCGACTCCGTCTCGAGCGGCGTCATTCCACGGAACAAGATCGACGACTACTGCATAACTGTCGGTGTGTTCATCCATTGGGATGCCGCCGATGACAAGAAGATCTTCGATTACAACTATCGCGCGACGAAGGAGTCGATCGAGCGGGCGCTCAAGCATCAACCGTCGGTCGACGCCGTAATCAGCGGTGCGCGCACCGCCAAGCACCCGTTCGCGGGCGGAGCAGACTCGGCAGGGAAGTAGCGCCGCTCCGCGGCGCGTCGATGCAGCGCTCGCGCGCTGCTCGACTGGTCTGTTGATAAGGAGCTCGGCTGCGCCGAGCTCCGCCTTCGCTCTTGCCGCGGAGCGAGCGCGACCATCTCTCTGGGTAGGGTCTTCGCCAATGCGAAAACTGCTTTTGCAGCTCGACAGCAACCGGCTGCCGAGCGTGTTCGACCGTGTCGTAGCCTACGACGGCGGCGCGGACGAGATCATGAGCTATGGCAGCATTACGCCGCCCGACGCGCGTGATCTCATCTATGGCCTGATTTTCACGCGAGGTCCCAAAGACCTCGTGAACTCGGCCGTGTTCATTGGCGGCGCCGACATCAACGTCGGCGAAGCGATTCTCGTGGCCGCGCAGGAAACGTTGTTCGGTCCGTTTCGTGTGTCGCTCATGCTCGACTCGAACGGTTCGAACACGACCGCCGTCGCCGCTGTGCGCAAAATCGTTCAGACCATTGGCGACCCCAAAGGCAAACGCGCCGTCGTCACCGCCGGCACCGGTCCAGTCGGCACTCGCTCCGCCGGCCTCCTCGCGAGCGCGGGCGCGGATGTGTTGATCACGTCGCGCCGCGGCCCTGACGGCGAGCGAGCGACGCGCAACATCATCGCGCGGTTCGGCGGCAAAGTCTCGTGCACGCAGATGTCCGAGCCAAGTCAGGCCGCGGCCATCCTCGAGGGCGCGCAGATCCTGCTCAACTGCGGCCCAGCCGGCGTGCAGATGATCCCGCGCGCGGCGTGGGCAAACCGCGGCATCCAAGTCGCCGTCGACTTGAACGCCGTACCCCCGCTCGGAATCGAGGGCGTAGAGACGAACGACGATGGCAAAGTCCGCGACGGGGTGACCGTGTTCGGCGCGATCGGCGTCGGCGGACTCAAGACCAAGATCCACAAGCGCTGTATCGCGCGGCTGTTCGAGACGAGTGGTACCGTCCTCGACGCCGAGGCGATCTATGACCTCGCACAGTCGATTGGATAGCGACGTCCCCCGGGTCATCGGCATCGATCCGGGGACGGTCAGCATCGACGTGTGCGGCCTGGCCGGCGACACCGTCTTCTTGGACCGTGCGGTCGAGACCGCCACGGCGCTCGCGGATCCCGCTGCGTTCTTGACGATGTTGTACGAGGTCGCGCCGGTCGATCTCATCGTCGGGCCGTCCGGGTACGGTTTGCCGCTCGTGCCTGGGCTCGAGCTCACCGAGGACGACTTACGCCTCGCCGTTCTCACCGAGTCCGGTGAGAGCGGAGGACTCGGCGGCCTCTCGTCCCTCATCCGCGCGCTCGCCTCATCTCGGCTACCGGTGGTGTTCACACCGGGCGTCGTGCATCTCCCCTCCGTCCCGGCATACCGGAAGATCAATCGCGTCGACATGGGCACAGCCGATAAGGTCTGCGCGGTTGCCCTCGCAATCGACGAGCAACGACGGCGCCGGCGCTGCGCGCCCGGCGATGTGTCACTGATCCTTCTGGAATTGGGTGGCGCCTTTACGGCAGCCGTGGCGGTCGATCGAGGACGAATAGTTGATGGGCTCGGCGGCACGTCCGGGCCAATCGGCCGCCTCGGATCGGGTGGCTGGGACGGCGAGGTCGCTTACCTCGCGGAGCACGTCACCAAAGCCATGTTGTTTCAGGGCGGGACCGACTCCGACACCGCCTATGTCGAGAGCGCGCTAAAGGCGATCGCCGCCCTCATGGTCTCCGTGCCTGGGCCGTTCGAGATCGTGCTCTCGGGGCGCTTCGCGCACGAGTACCTGGAGGCGTTCGCGGCACGACTAAGCCGGCCGGTGCGCGTGCTCGAAGGGTTGGGGACGACCGCGAAACACGCCGCCCAGGGCGCGGCCCTCATCGCCAACGGCCTCACTGGCGGCGCGGCCCGCGCCATGGTCGACACGCTCGGCCTCCGCGACGCGCGCGGCTCGGCCCTCGATTACCTCACCGTAATTCCGCGCGACGCTGCGCGGCGTCGACTCGGGCTCGTCGCATGACGAGCTCTCTGCTGCTCGCCGGCGTCAGCGTCCGCGCGTTCGCGGAATCGGCCACGGCTGCGGGCTTCCGCGTCGACGCCATCGACGCGTTCGGCGATTTGGATCTGCGCGCGGTGGCTACGTTCCATGCGCTATCTGGGGCGTACTCGCCCAAGGCCGTGGCGCTGCGCTCGCGCGGACTCTGCGCGACGCTTTGCGCGTATACCTCGAATTTCGAGAATCACCCCCGGGAGCTCACGGCGCTGGTCGCGGATCGCATCCTGCTCGGCAACACGCCCGAGGTCATCCGCCGCGTGCGTGATCCGTTCGCTCTCGCGCAAGTGCTGCCGACGGCGCCTACGGTACTCGCCTCGGCACCAACGAATGGCGGGCGATGGCTGATCAAGCCTCGGCGATCGGGCGGCGGACACGCCATTGTGGAGTGGCAGCGCGGAATGCCGATTCCGCGGCATAGCGTGTTGCAGGAGCGCATCTCCGGCACGCCTGGGTCGATCGTGTTTGCGGCCAACGGACGCTCCGTGTGTCCATTGGGATTCACGCGCCAACTCGTGGCCGCTGATTTCCGGTACGTCGGCAACATCCTTGTGCCGCCGATCGACGAGGCCACCAAACTCGCCGAGATAGTGACCCGCGAGTTCGGGCTCGTCGGCGTAAATGGCATTGATTTCATCCTGAGCGACGGTCGCCCAATCCCGCTCGAAGTCAACCCCCGATACACGGCGGCGATGGAGTTAGCCGAGCGACTGTACGGGGTCTCGATCGCGCGCGTGCACGCCGATGCATGCCAGGGGAAGTTGCCGGATTTCGCGCCGGAGCCGCGGCGCACGACGGTCGGCAAGGCCATCGTGTACGCCAAGACCGCCACAGTCATGGGCGACACGACGTCGTGGCTCGCCGACAGCTCAGTGCGCGATATCCCAATGCCTGGATCGCGCATCCAGGTTGGCCGCCCGATCTGCACCGTGTTCGCCGAGGCGCGAACTGTGGCCGATTGTGAGGCGGCGCTCCGGCGACGGACGTTGAGTACGGCGGAAGTGGCCGCGTGACGACGTGCCTCGGCTGTGGACTCGCGTGTGACGACATCGCCGTCACAGTCCGCGATGGGCGGATCGTCGAGGCCGTCAACGCCTGCGAGCTTGGCGTGCGGTGGTTCGCTCAGGACAAAGTGCCGGCGCTCGCGCGGGTTCGTGATGTGCGAGTCACGGTTCCGACCGCGCTCGCCGAAGCGGCGCGCGTGCTCAAGAGCGCTAAGCGGCCGCTCGTGTACCTGGCCGCTGAGCTCTCGACCAACGCGCAACGCGAGGCGTGCGCGTTGGCGGACGTGCTCGGCGCTATGCTCGACACCGTGACGCCGGCCGAGCTCGTGCTCGCTGTGCAGGAACGCGGGCGCTGTAGCGCGACGCTCGGCGAGCTGCGGCATCGGGCTGATATCGTCGTCCTCTGGCACATCGATCCCGATCGTGCATATCCAAGACTGCGGTCGCGCTATCTCCCCGATCGCGCCGGTCGCCAGTTCATCTCGGTCGACTTGAGCGTCGAGGCCGCCGCGCTCACACGCGCCGCGATCCTTGGGCACGGGACAACGCCACTGGCCGAGCGGCTCGTGAAAGGGAAGTATGTGGCGATTGTCGTCGACGGGGAGGAGCGTCCGGAGTACATCGAGGCGCTCCTGGCGCTGACTGAGGCGCTCAACGGGCCGACTCGCGCGGCTCTCGTGATTTTGCGCGGCGGCGGCAATCGCGTCGGCAGCGATTCAGTGTTGACGTGGCAGACCGGGTATCCCAAGGCGATCGATTTCTCTCGGGGCGCGCCGCGGTACTGCCCGTATGACTCCTTTGATTTCGACGCGACCCTGGTTATTGGCGCCAGCGCGCGGGCGCCGCAGACGATCAACATCGGGCCTCGCGCGAGCGAAGGACCGGCGATCATCGCCATCGACACCGGGATCGCGGGGATCCACGACGGCGGCACCGCGGTGCGCCTCGATGAGATCCCGTTGCCACTGCACCCGCCGCTTCCTGGCCTGGTGCCCGAGACCGCGGCGACGATCCGCGCGCTGACCGCGCTCGTGAGGAGCTCGTGACCACCCTGCGCATCGTCGGCGGGTCCGTTTACGATCCCGCGAATGGCGTCGACGGCGATGCGCGCGATATCTGCGTGCGCGACCGCCAGATCGTGGCCGAGTTGCCGCCGGACGCGCCGCGGCTCGACGCGCGCGGGATGGTCATCATGCCGGGTGGCATCGACATTCACGCGCACGTCGCCGCGTCGAGCGTCAACCTCGCGCGCATGCTGCTGCCGGAAGAGCACGCGGCCGATCCGGTGCTGGCGCCGCGGCTCGAGCCCGGCGACGTGATCCCGCGGTCGGGCTCGGGTGGCACGGTGCCAAGCACGTTTACGACCGGGTATCGCTACGCGGGGCTCGGCTACACGACCGTGTTCGATGCCGCGGTCGCGCCGATCTCGGCGCGGTCGACGCATGCGCAGTTCGACGATACACCGATCGTCGACGGCGGGTTCTTTGCGTTGCTCGGGAACGACGAATACTTGCTCCGGCAGATCGCCGCCGGCGAGCGCGATCGGGCGCGCGATTACGTCGCGTGGCTGCTCGGCGCCACCAAGGCGTATTCCATCAAGATCGTGAACGCGGGTGGCATCGAGTTGTGGAAGCGCAATGTGCGGGAGATCAGGTCACTCGACGATCCCGTCGGCGCGGCGAACGTCACGCCGCGCGCGATCCTCGAGACGTTGGCGGACGCGGGCAACGCGCTCGGGCTGCCGCACCCCGTGCACATCCACTGCAACAATCTCGGATTGCCTGGGAACATCGACATCACGCTCGAGAGCATGCGAGCGGTCGGTGGGCGGCGGGCGCATTTTACGCACCTGCAATTTCAGAGCTACGCGAAACCCTGGGCATCGGCCGCAAAACAAATCGCCGAGTACTTCGCCTCGCATCCTGAGGTCAGTGGCGACATCGGGCAGGTCATGTTTGGGCCCGCCACTACAGTGACCGCTGACGGCGCTGTCGAGTATTTGCTGCATATGTCGACCGGGCGCAAATGGATCAACGTCGACATTGAGCTCGAGACCGGGTGCGGAATCGTTCCCTATACGTACCGCGACACTGCGGCCGTCGCGGCGCTGCAATGGGTTGTGGGGTTGGAGTTGTTTCTGCTTTCGCCCGACCCATGGCGATTGGTGCTGTCGACCGACCATCCAAATGGCGGGTCGTTCATGAGCTATCCCGAGTTGATCCGGTTGCTCATGGATCGCACGTATCGCGACGATCGGCTCAAGCGAATCAACCAGAAGCATCTCGCGGGCAGCGCGCTGGCCGATGGGCTTTCTCGCGAGTACACGCTGAGCGAGATCGCCATTATCACCCGCGCGGGCCCCGCAAGGTTACTGGGTCTCAAGAACAAGGGACATCTGGGCGTTGGGGCCGAGGCGGATGTGACGATTTATGCTCGCTCCGCCAATGCTGCCGAGATGTTCGCGACACCGCGATATGTGATCAAGGCGGGCACGGTCGTGGTCGAGGAGGGACAACTGAGGCGTGCCCCTTCGGGGCAACGCCTGTATGTGGGTCCCAGCTACGACCACGCGGTTGAACGCGATATCAAGCACTACTTCGACGAGAACGTGTCGATCGCGTTCGAGAACTATCCGGTGGAGCTATGACTGACTCGTTCACGATCAACGGCGTCGAGATCGAGGACACATTCGCCGAGGCGTTCACGATGCGCGGCGCGCGCGTGATCATCACGGCGGTGAGCGCACACTGGGCGCGCGTGGCGGCCACGGTGATGACGGGCTTCGCGACGTCGGTCATCGGCTGCAAGGTCGAAGCGGGGATCGAGCACGAAGTCCCCGCGGATGATACGCCAGACGGACGTCCTGGCATCACCGTGCTGGTGTTCACACCCGACTCGGCCGGGTTGCAGCAGCGCCTGATCGAACGGCTCGGTCAGACCGTGCTGACGTGCCCGACGACCGCGGTCTTCGACGGTCTGCCGGGATCCACCGATCGTATGCCGGTCGGGAAGGCGCTGCGGATATTCGGCGACGGATTTCAGGCGAGCAAGATGATCGGAGGCATCCGCTACTGGCGCGTGCCGGTCATGGAAGGCGAAGCGCTGGTGCAGGAGACGCTCGGCAAAGTCTCCGCGGTCGGCGGGGGAAACTTCCTCATGCTGGCTGAGACGGCGGAGAAGGCGCTCGAGGCGGCTGAGGCGGCGGTGGCGGCCATGGCGGGAATGCCCGGTGTCATTCTGCCGTTCCCTGGCGGGATCGTGCGCAGCGGCAGCAAGGTCGGGTCGAGGCGCTATAAGAGCTTGCTCGCGTCGACGAACGACGCATTTGCGCCAACCCTGAGAGAGATCACTGCGACGGATCTCCCGGAGGGCGTCAACGGCGTGATGGAGATCGTGCTCGACGGGTTGGATTTCGACAGCATAAGTCACGCTATGGCGAAAGGGATCCCTGCTGCTTGCATTCCAGGCGTCAGGAGGATCACGGCCGGGAATTACGGGGGGAAGCTCGGGCCCCATCATTTCTATTTGCGGAAGATCGTCGCATGAGCCTGACTCTCACGCTCCGTGCGACTGAAGCCATCGATGCTTCGTCAATCACACCCGGCGCGTCGGATTTCGCGAGCCTGCCGTGCTGGGTCGGTCGCCAACGCGTAGCGCTTGGTGAGCTGTTCGATCTTCGGGGCGAGCCCAGTGATGATGTGCGGGTCGAAGGTGACCTCCGTCGCGTCCATGGCCTTGGCACGGGCATGAGCCGAGGCGTGCTGACGGTCGATGGAGACGTCGGCGATGGCGCCGGAGTCGCCATGTCGGGCGGCCTGCTGCGGATCAACGGATCCGCGGGCGATCGGCTCGGCGCGCCGCTGCCCGGCGCGTCGCGCGGGATGACCGGCGGCGAGATCATCGTCCGCGGCAACGTCGGCGCCAATGCGGCGAGACGGGTGCGACGAGGGCTGGTGGTGGTCGGTGGTGATGCGGGTCCAGGCGCCGCGCACGCCATGATCGCCGGCACGATCCTGGTCGCCGGCCAGCTCGGCGCCGGAGCCGGGTTGTGGTCCAAGCGTGGATCCGTGATCGCGCTCGGCGCCGTGGAGATCCCGGCGACGTACAAGTACGCCTGCACGTATCGCCCACCGTACGTCCTGGTTCTCCTACGCTATCTCGCGCGCGTACGCCAATTCGCAACAAAGGCCCAGTGCGCGACCGGGCGCTACAAGCGCTGGACGGGAGATGTCGCCGACGTCGGCAAAGGGGAGATTCTCGAGTGGACGACCTGAGACTGAACGCCAACGCCTTGGCGATCGCCGACGACGTCGAGACGCGGTCCGACGAGCTTCGGATCGCGGCGACGACCCTCGCGGGGGGAGCGCGCATCATCGATCTCGGGATCGACGTGCTCGGCGGATACGCGGCCGGCATCGCGATGGCCGAGATCTGTATGGGCGGGCTCGGACATATCAACTACGAGACCGTCCGTGTCGGACCAGACGATTACATGGGCGTCGAGGTCTGGACCGATCATCCCGCGATCGCGTGCATGGCGTCGCAGTATGCGGGGTGGGCCATCCAAGTCGACAAGTTCTTCGCGATGGGCTCGGGCCCTCTCCGCGCGCATGCAAGGGTCGAAAAAGAGTTATTCGCCAAACTGAAGTACGAAGAAACTGCATCCGATGGCGTACTCGTGTTGGAGACGAGAGCGCACCCCACTGACGCGGTCGCGGCATGGGTAGCCGAGCGCGCGCATATGAAGCCAGCGCAACTCACGTTTGTCGTCGCGCCGACGGCCAGCACCGCGGGCTGTGTGCAGATCGTCGCGCGCGTGATCGAGACGGGGTTGCACAAGCTCGACGCCTTGGGGTTCGACGTCACGCGTGTGATCCACGCGTCGGGTTCGGCGCCCGTCCCGCCGCAAGCAACGAGTGATCTCAAGGCGATCGGCCGCACCAACGATTGCATACTGTACGGCGGCCAGGCGCGGTTCTTAGTGGACGCCCCTGACGCCGAGCTCGAGCCGTTGGCCGCGAAGCTCCCGGCGTCGGCATCACCCGATTATGGGACGCCATTCGTCGAGATCTTTAATGCCTACAAAGGCGATTTCTACAAGATCGATCCGCTTCTGTTCAGTCCCGCCGAGGTCTGGTTGACGAGCGCGAGTACGGGGCGGACTTTCCACGGCGGGCGCCTCAATCCGGAGGTCCTGCGCGCTTCTTTATTGGAGACCAAGCCATGAGTGCGGCCCATCTCGTTGTGCTGTACAACGTGCCCAAGGACCCCGCGGCATTCGAGGAGTACTACGCGAAAACCCATCTGCCATTGCTCGCCAAGCATGCGAAGGAAATCGGATTCACGAATGACGTGTTCGTGAAATTCGCGCCGAATAGTGCGTTCTATCGCAAGGCCGAGTTGACCTTTGCGTCCAGGGACGCACTCAAGAAGGGCACCTCGACCCCGGGGTTTAAAGCCGTGGCGGATGATATTCCTGTGTTCGCGAGCGGCGGGTTCATAGCGCTCACCGGCGAGGAGACCAAGTAGTCACTACCGTCACCATTCTCGCTTCGCGACAGGGCTGGCACACGGACCAGCTCTGCCGCGCCATTCACGCACGCGGAGCTGTCCCTCGCATCGCGCCGTGGGAAGGCATCGTGAGCCGTCTCGGGCCGTGTGGGGTGGCGCCCTCGCTCCAACGCGGCGATATCGTCCTCGCCCGCATCATTCCCAATGGCTCCTTGGAGCAGATCATTTATCGCGTCGATGCGCTGCATTGGCTCGAGGACATTGGCGTGCGCGTCATCAACTCCCCGCGCGCGATCGAGCGAACGGTAGACAAGTTCTACACGTCGGCGTTACTCCAACAGGCCGGCTTGTCGACACCTGAAACGATCGTCTGTGAACGACTCGACGATGCCGTGGCCGCATTTCGGCATCTGCGAGATGTGATTGTCAAGCCGCTGTTTGGATCGATGGGACTCGGGCTCGTTCGCGTGAACGACGAGGACGTCGCGTGGCGCGTGCTGCGCGCGATCGAGCAGATCCGCGGCATATTTTATGTGCAACGCTACATCGAGCACGACGGCAAGGATATTCGTGCGTTCGTCATTGGCGATCGCGTGTTCGGGGCGATAGAGCGCTCATCGCCGACGTGGCGCACGAATGTCTCGCGCGGCGGCGCCGCGCGGCCCATCACGCTCTCGGCCGCGCAAACCGACATGGCGCTGACCGCCGCACGTGCCCTTGGGGCCGATTATGCGGGCGTGGACCTGCTACCGGGGAAGGACGGGAAGCTCTACGCCCTCGAGGTGAACGGGATCCCTGGTTGGCGTGGGCTCCACGACGCGACCGGGCTGGACGTCGCCGCGGGCATCGTCGACTACGCGTTCGGCGCGTGACGAACGACTACATCGCGAGCGCTGCCCAGCTCGCCTGCTTGCTCGAGGCGAGCGCGCCGAAGCCCGGCAATGTGTCCCCGGGACGACATTTTCACGACGCGACGTACGAGGACTTCCTGGCCAGCGCCGCGGCCATTGGGCCGGCGTTCGCGGCGGACCTGCCACTTGGCGCGACTATCCACGCGGCCATTCGCGCCACGTGCCAATGGACGCGCTCGAATACGAACCTCGGCCTGGTGCTCTTGTTGGCTCCACTGGCTCGCGCTGCGCGCTCGCCGCGGCCACTCCGGGACGCCTTGCACGACGTGCTCGGCGCCGCGACGGTCGAGGACGCTCGCGAGGTCTACGCCGCCATCCGGTTGGCACGCCCTGGCGGTCTTGGCACGGCGGACGCGGAGGACATCTCGGCGGATCCGAGTGTCTCACTGACTGAAGCCATGCGGCTGGCCGCCGACCGGGACTCGATCGCGGCCGAGTACGTGACCGACCATCGGATCACGTTCGAGATCGGCCTTCCTGCGCTGATCGAGTCGCGATCGGAAGGCTGGGAGGAAGCGACCGTCAGAACTTACCTGGCTCTCCTCGCCGAGATTCCCGATACACATATTCGCCGCAGGCACGGCGCGGCGGTGGCTGACCAGGTGAGCCGAGACGCGAAGAAAGCTTTGAACGCTGGCCCGGAGGGCCGCGCGCTGTTCGATCACCAGCTGCGGGCCGCGGGCCTGAATCCCGGCACGACCGCTGATCTTACGACGTCAGCCCTGTACGTCGCGCTTTTGTCCGGACTCTGGCAACCATCCCGATGACGACACCGTTCCGAGTGCAGGTCACCAAGGACTACTTGGTATTCGCGGCCGCCCATTTCATAACGTTCGCTGGCCACCGGTGCGAGTCGCTCCACGGCCACAACTATCGCGTGAGTGTGGCACTCGAAGGCACGCTCGACCCCGAGAGCTGGTACGTCTTCAACTTCGTCGACCTCAAGCAGGTGATGAAGCGCCTGTGCGATGAGATCGACCACCGGGTGTTGCTGCCGCTCGAGAACCCCAAGCTCAGGATCGGCGAGCAGGCTGGGTCGATTACGGTCGCGTACCTAGAGCGACCTCGCTACGTCTTCCCGCGGGAAGACTGCGTACTGCTCCCGATCCCGAACACCACCGCGGAGATGCTCGCGCAGTATCTCGCCGGTCGGCTGAAGGCTGAGCTGGGTGCGAGCGCCGACCGGCTCGCGTCAATCGAGATCGAGGTCGAAGAAAGCTTCGGTCAGTCCGCGGTGTATCGGGAGACTTTATCCCGCTCTCCGGACTTGCGCACCGGCATGGGCTCGGGCTGATCGACCTCGTGCTCCACGTGAGACACCCGCCCCCGGGTGATCACTTTGGGTTCATCGTCCGGCTGCGAGGGTCGCGGCGCTGAGGGACGAGGCTTCTTCGAGTCGTGCGCATGATTCGTGGGCATAGAGATCCCCTCTCAATCAAAAGAGTAGCCCCTAATACTAGCGCAATCTTTATACCGATAGCAGCTCTCGATACAGTGCGGGATCAACGTTGCCCCCACTGACGACGCAGCATACCCGCAGGTCACGAAAGCGCTTAGGTGATGCAAGCAACGCGCCTGTCGTGAGCGCACCAGTGGGCTCGACTTTCAGATTCGCCAACGCGAACAACAGCCGGACGCTCTCGCGAATCTGATCTTCTGATACCTCGACGATCGTCTCGACGCCGTCCTTGATGATCGCCCAGTTGTGCTTCCCCAGGCTCATGGTTCTCGCACCATCCGCGATCGTTTGAATCTCGTGATCGCTCGCGATGATCCGTCCCTCTTTTAAAGACTGCGCCGCGTCGTTCGCTAATAAGGGCTCGGCACCAATGACCGGCGTCGTATCCCCCGATGAACGCAGTCCCTGAATGATTCCCGAAATCAGCCCACCGCCACCGACCGGGGCGACGATAACATCAAAACGTGAAGTAAGTAATGCTAACTCACGTCCCAAGGATGCGTTGCCTGCAATCACGAGTGGATCATCGTATGCCGAGGCCACGTATGCGTCGGGATCCCGTTGAGCGAGCTCTCTCACCCGTTGGGCACGGGGGATCTGTGTCGTGTCGACCAGATCTACCGTCGCCCCGAACGCGCGCACGGCGTCGACCTTGACCCGCACGGAATTCGCGGGCATCACCACCGTGCAGCGCTTTCCCGCGAGCTTACACGCGTAGGCCATCGCTTGGCCGAAGTTCCCTGAGGAGGCTGTGATGACGGCCGGGTTGGGAACGTTCCCCACCACGTTGCTCGCCGCCCTGAACTTAAAGCTGCCGGTAAATTGGAACGTCTCGGCCGCCAACGTAACATTCGCGCAGAGCCGCTCCGACAGGCGTGGCGCTTCGATGAGCGTCGTGGGACGCGGTGTCGTTCTCATTGCCTGAAAGATATTCCATGCCGTTCGTCCAGCCACCCGACCCACCCGCTATCGTCGTCGTCGCTCGTCCCGTGCGCGATTCGATCAACGCAATCTGGCTGCGCGGCAACGTGCACTGGAACGAGCTGACCGACCAGAACACGCTGACGCAGATGCTCGGCACCGGCAAGCCTACTCGAAATCCATGTACTCGACGACCGTGATCGCGGCGGCGGGATTGCCGAGCGCGGCGCGGTGACCGATTTGGGGAACCTTCGGATCCCTGATGGCCTCTTCGAGCCGAGTCGAATCCTCGGCCGCCGCCGCAGCCCCGAGGAGCGCTGAGAACTCCGCTGGGTGTGCGCGAAAGGCGTCGTACACGAGATCCGGATGCTGCGCCAATATCGCCCGGAGCTGCTCGGGCGATGGATCGGGTCGGCATCCCGCCAAGATCAACGGGATGCCTAGCCGAACCACGCTACGCGACAGGACTGCAGTTACCGATCGCAAAGGTCGTCATCTGCACTTCTCTCGCGATAATGGCCTGCTGTCTCTTGGCGTCCTTGACCGTTAGCTGCAACACATAGTCGCCCGAATCGAACTTGTAGACTGTTACCGACGAGCCGTTGGGCGTGTCGAACAGATTCGTCCCGATTGCCTGCCACGTGTACGTGTAGGGCGGCGTGCCGCCGGCCGCGCTCGCGCTCCAAGAACAGTAGTACTGGATCGTAGCCTGGCTCGGATTGTTGCCGCTCGTGAACCACGTGACGACGTGCGACCACGGCGCCGCCGGCACACAACCCTTTCCTCCCAAGAACTGTGAGTCGCCGAAGCCATAATTCTGATCGTTGGCGTTGTTGGACCAGAGATCCTGTAGCGCGAAGACCGCGCCGTTACTGAGCGTCGTCGACTGCCCGGGGCCGTCGAACTTGCCCTGACAGAGATCCCCGATCTCAAAACCCTGCGGATCTCTCCAACCAGAGTTTCGCGGATCGGTGATGGCCTCCGCGAGCTCGTGGGCCGTCGTATTAGCGATACGGGAAAGGCCCCCCGAGTGACCGGCGACCGACGGCGTGTTACACTGGGTGAAAGTGTCCTGGTTTAAGACGTACGCGAACTGAATGTTGGTGCTTCCGCAAGCGCCGAAATAGTGCCAGCCACAGGCGTTGACGTCGGCCGTCGTCGTCGAATAGACGAAGTAGACCGCGCTGGCGTTCGGCGTGACGTGATGCGCGCTCAGCACGTTGCAGACTTCCGTGCCGACGACGCCATAGTTGCCGACGAGATCACCCGGTGGCGGCGTGCTGTTGTCGGTGAACGAGGCAACGTACGGCGAGGAAGTACTGATGTAGTAATGCGGCAGCGAGGACCGGTAGTACTCGGGCAAGATGTTCAGGTAACTGCTTCCGCCGAATCCTTGGAGCAGCGACGTGATCCCGGTTTCCTTGTCGCCCGTGAATGGCTGTGTTCCCCACTGCGAGCCCCAGTAGATCGCGTACGTGGGAACGGTGGACAGCAATATCGTCGCCGGACCGGGAGCCAGATCGGGCGAGGTCGACGGTGGCAGGGGTGCCGTCGCCGCCGCCGCTACCCACCCGTCTGGGCGCATGACGTGCGGCACTGACCCGTCGTTCGGTGGCGACCATCGCATATCCTGATTGGCCTCCGACGATGGTCCGATCACTGACCGATCAGGCCCCGCGCACGCTGACAGCCACACAAGGCAGCCCACAACGACATACGTACGGCGCATATCCTCTCCGGACAACGAGTCGAAGGAGGATTGCGAACCGGAACCCGATCGCAGGGTGGGCCACCGGTGTGTTTGAGCCCCACCGGGCGGGCACCATCGGCCAAGTCATCGTCGGCGGCGGCCTGGTCTTCGCCGTCGGCGTCTGGCTCGGGAAGCTCGGCGCTGGCTAGTCGAAGCCGATACGCGGGTGGGGCGATTCCTCGGGGAACCTCATGAACTCACGCAGAGCATCGAAAACGATCCGGAATTGACCGTCGTATCGCTGCTCGAGGTCCTCGATTTTCTTCGCCAGTTCAGCGTGGCCGACCAGCAGATGTCGCAGCCGCACGAATGTCCGCATCACCGCGATGTTCACGTCGATGGCGCGGTCGCTGTGCAAAACGCTGGAGAGCATGGCGACGCCTTGCTCGGTGAACGCCAGTACGGTCGTCCGGCGTCCGCCGTGACCGCCAGTCAAACTTGATATCGCAGATTGCGATTTCAAGTTGCTAACCTCTTGCGGCGTAAGCTCAAACAGGAAATCACCGGGGAATCGGCGATGGTTCCGCCGCACTTGCTCGTTTAGACGTCCGGTCGGAACGCCGTAAAGTGCGGCAAGATCGGCGTCCAGCATCACCTTGAAGCCGCGAACGATGTAGATGCGCCTTTCGATCCAAGCGACGTCGAGAGATGGGATGGGCGGTGACAAACTGGACATACTCGAGTTTGGGATGGGATACGGACGTATCCGAGAGCGGCAGGATACGCGGAGACGAACCTGCGTCCATCATCGATAGAGCAGTCGTACGCACGCGATAACGAGCGGAAGCCGAGTCTAACCCCGCCCCCCCGACCGCGTAACGGTCGGAATCGAACGCACGACACTGCTCCGCTCTCTTAATGCCGTTCGATCTGATACCAGAACGGCTGCACAACAAAGAACTTCGACGGACACCCGCCGACGATGCCGGGCTGATACCTCGGCTGCGGCACGTACAGCCACTTGATCACGGATATCCCGAAATCCCGGTACGTGACTTTCGTGAGGTAGACGGTATTCGCCAAGACGGCCCCGGTCTCATCGAGCACAAAGGCAGCTGTCACGGAATCCTCCGCCCGGGCCATCACGGCTTGTCCGGGATATGCCGGCAGTCGCAGATGGGGAATCATCCCCGGCATCTTGAACGAAGTCCACACCGGCGCGCTGGTCCGGACCAATGGCCCTGTCACGTCATGCCCAGACGTACCCTGGCCAGTGTCCGTCGCCACATAAGTCGTGAACCGCAGATGCACCCGCCCGTCGACCCCGCGAGGTAACGGAAGGAGCAACTGCCCGGAGTCCACGCGCGCGACCGCGCCGAGCACGGCCGAGTCGAGTGAAGGAGAGAGTGATGTCGCGAGAAGGTGCGAGCCCTCGATCCGTCCATCGCGCGTGATCTGAAACATGACGGCGGTCGACATGGCGAACGTCACGGTATCCGGCCCCAAGTCCGTAAACGCCGCAAACGTCAACGGCCCCGCCGCGCGAAAGGAATCGCGCAGTGAGAAGAGCACGCTCCGGAGGTATGGCGTCGGCACTTCGACCGTCGGATACATCGGCTCGAGCCGCCCCATGATCACGACCGACACCTGCCCCGCCGCGGGCGCAGGGGTGCACGCGATATCCTGTGCGCGCGCAACGGCTGACACGAGTAGCGTGGCGCACCAGAAACGAACCCCAGGCATAGGCTGGCCACACTAACGCCGACCACTCACGCCGTCGAGTATCTTTTCTGCATGGCTGCCCTGGCGCCGTTCCATCCCATCGTCCGGCGCTGGTTCGAGGAGACCCTTGGTCAGCCGAGTGCACCTCAGGTCCAGGGCTGGCCGGCGATCGCATCCGGCGCCCATACCCTGATCTTGGCGCCGACCGGCACCGGCAAGACGCTCGCGGCATTCTTGTGGGAGCTCAATGCCCTGATCACGCAGGGCGCCCACGCACCACTGCCCAATGCTGTCCAGATCCTGTACGTGTCGCCGCTCAAGGCCTTGGGCAACGACGTCCAGCGAAATCTGGCGCGACCGCTCGCCGAGTTGCGGGAACGGTTCGCCGACGCCGGCGAGCCATTTCCAGAGATTAGGGTCGATGTGCGAACGGGCGACACCCCAGCCTCGGCCCGCGCGCGAATGCTGCGGAAGACCCCGCACATCTTGATCACAACGCCAGAGTCACTGGCGATCCTGCTCACGACAGAGCGGGGTCGCACGATCTTCCCCGGTGTCCGGGCCGTGATAGTCGACGAGATCCACGCCGTAGCGGGAGGCAAGCGCGGCGCCCACCTGGCACTGACGCTCGAACGACTCGATGCGCTCGTCACCGGCGCGGGCTTCGATGCGCCCCAGCGCATCGGCCTCTCGGCGACGCAACGCCCGCTGTCCGAGATCGCGCGCTTCCTCGGCGGACTCGAGAAGCCCGACGAGTTCCGGCCCGTCACGATCGTCGACTGCGGGCTGGTCAAGCCCATGGAGCTGGTCGTCGAATCGCCCGTGCCCGACCTCGGCAACGTCGGCGGTACCGTCTGGCCCGCCGTCTACGAGCAGCTGCTCGGGTTCATTCGGTCGGCCCGCACGACCCTCGTGTTCGTGAACAATCGCGGCCAGGCCGAGCGGATCGCGAACAAGATCAACGCGCTGGCGAAGGACGACATCGCGAGGCCTTACCATGGGTCGTTGTCAAAAGAGCGCCGCCTCGCCCTTGAACGCGCGCTCAAAGCGGGCGAACTGACGGCGCTCGTCACGACGAGCGCGCTCGAGCTGGGCATCGACATCGGATCGGTCGACCTGGTCGTGCAAATCCAAAGTCCGAAACGCGTGTCGGCCGCCGTCCAACGCGCCGGCCGCGCGGGCCACTCGGTCGGCGATGTCAGTCGGGCGGCGTTCGTACCGACGTTCCGCGATGACCTGATCGAGATCCTGGCGATAGTCGGCGGCGCACGCGCCGGTGAAGTCGAGGCGACTGTCGTGCCGCAGAACGCGCTCGACGTTCTCGCGCAGACCATGGTCGCCGTTGCCTCGACGCCCATCGAGGGCACGACGGATACCGCGCTCTACGATCTCGTGCGGCGTGCGTACCCGTATCACAAACTCCCACGCCAGGCGTTCGATGAGACGCTGGCGATGCTGAGCGGGAAGTATCCGTCAGACGTGGCGGTCGAGCTCGAGCCGAGACTTACCTGGGATCGCACGACCGGACGGGTGAACGGTTCTCGTGGCAGCCGAATGACGGCTGTGATTTCCGGAGGTACCATCCCTGACCGCGGGCTGTACACGGTCAACCTGCCGGATCGCACCCGACTCGGTGAGCTCGACGAAGAATTCGTCCACGAGTCCCGCGTCGGTGACGTGTTCCAACTCGGATCGGCCACCTGGCGCATCAACGCGATCGAGCACGATCGCGTGATCGTCACGCCCGCACCGGGCGCCCCGGCGCGGATGCCGTTCTGGCATGGCGAGTTCTCGACGCGCGGCCCCGCGGTGTCGAGTCGCGTGGGCGCGATCCGTCGCAAGCTGGCCGCGGCGACTGAAGACACGGACGCGCGATTCGCCGCCGAACACGGCTGCGACATCGCCAGCGCGCGCTCGGCCCGCGAATATGTCGCCGAGCAGCGAGTGGCGCTCGGCGTCGTGCCCGACGATACCGCCCTCACCGTCGAGTACTTTCGCGACGACGTCGAATCCGTCCGCGTCGTTATTCACTCGACATTCGGCGGACGTGTCAACGCGCCATGGGGGATGGCGCTGGCCCGCCGCGCACGCGATCTCCTGTCCATCGACATCGCCGTACAGACGAGCGACGACGGCATCATGCTGCGGCTGCCCGCGCTCGCCGCCGCGCCGCCGATACGGACGCTCCTGGCGCAGTCGCCCGCCGAGGTCGAACGGGCCGTGTTGGACGAGGTCGGGACGACGCCGTTGTTCGGCGCGCGCTTTCGAATGAACGCCGCGCGGGCACTGCTCCTGCCGCGCGGACGACCGAATCGGCGCATGCCACTCTGGTTGCAACGCCTCAAGGCCACCGATCTGCTGCAAGCCGTGCGGCAGTATCCGGATTTTCCAATCCTGGTCGAGACGTATCGCGAAGTGCTGCGCGATGCGTTCGACATGGATGCCTTGTCTGACGTGCTGCGCCAGATCGAGGCCGGGCGCCTCCCAATCCGCGTCGTCGAGACCGACCGGCCTTCGCCCTTCGCGGCCGGGCTCCAGCTCGGCTTCGTCATGGAATGGTTGTACGCCGACGACACGCCGCGCGCCGAGCGGGCCGCGGCTATGCTCTCGGTCGATCGCGGGCTGCTCGACGACGTCCTAGGCGTCGAGGACACGCTCGATGACGCGACGATCGCTGCCATCGATGAGGTGCTGGCCATCCGCCGTGGAACCGCACCCGGGCGACAAGCGCGCACGGCAGACGAACTGGCTCACCGTCTCGAGCGCGCCGGTGACCTGACGTTGGAGGAGCTGTCGGCTCGTGAAGCACCAGACTCGGGCGCGCTTCGCGCGCTCCTCGCATCTAGCCGGGTCATCACCCAGGATAACGGCCGCTACATCCTGAGGGAGTATCAGAACGCGCCACGACGAGAGATGCTCGTGCGATATCTCTCGCTGGCGGGGCTTGTGACCGTGGAGGAAGTGGCAGCGCGGTACCCCAATTCGAGGCATCGCCTCATCGAATTGGAGCGAACAGGAACGCTCGTCCGAGTGGGCGGGCGGTGGATCTGGCGGCGTGTACTTGAACGCGCCCGGCGACGCGCTTTGGCAAAGCTGCGCGCCCAGATCGAAGCGACCGACCTCGCGACGTTCGCGGCGTTTCTACAGCGCTGGCAGCACGTCGACCCACGCGATCGCCTCGATGAAGAAGCGGGACTCGCGATCATCATGGAGCAGCTCGACGGCCTCGCGCGACCAGCCGACGGCTGGGAGCGCGATTATCTCCCGGCGCGCATGACCCGATATGACCCGACGTGGCTCACGCGGGCGGCGAGCGCTGGGACGCTGGTCTGGGCCGGCGTACCGCCGACCCGGGTGCGTTTCTTCGAGCGCGGCCAGGGCGCCCTCTGGCAGCGGGACGACAAGACGCCGTCCCTCTCGGAATCTGCCGAACGAGTGCGCGATGTGCTCGCGCGAGGCGGCGCATCGTTCGTGTCGGACATATCGGCGGTCACCGGACTCGGCCCCATCGCCACGCGCGACGCCCTACGCGAGCTCGCCGTCGCGGGGATCGCGACGAACGACACGATCGACGCGATGCGAGAAGTGATGCACCAGCGCGCGCTGCCGTCGAGACGGGCCGAGCCGGATCCCACGCGCTGGTTGCCGAGCACGTTCGTGACGTCGCGTCGCCCGAGTGCCTACCGCTTGCCGCGGTGGCAACGCCCGGACCGACCGCAACGCACCAGCGCGGGGCGCTGGTCGCTGTTGGACACCCCGGGCACCCGCGGACCGGCGCTCGACGAGGACCAACGCGCGGCCGCGATCGCCGAGCGGTGGCTCGTCCGCTATGGCGTCGTCACGCGCGACTGGTGGCGCCGCGAGCGGCCACCCGTCTCGTGGCGCGCGATCTATCGCGAGCTCAAACGCCTCGAGTTGCGCGGCGAGGTTCGCCGCGGCTACTTCGTCGAGGGGCTCGCCGGCGCACAGTTCGCGCTCCCCGAGGCGGTCGAGCGCTTGCGCACCGCCCGCGAGGATCCCGACGCGCCGCTCGTCGCGATCGCCGCGACTGACCCCGCGTATCCGGATCTCTTGCCTCGCCCTCGCGGGGCGAGCGCGCTGCTCATCACGCGCCGCGGGAAGCTCGTGATCACGGTCGAGGGCAACGGCCGCCGCGTCACTATCCTGGCCGAGCTCGCGGACAGCGAGATGAGCGTAGCCGTGGCCCTCATCGCCGCGCGCCGCGGCGGACGGCGACGGACGCTGGAGACAATCGACGGCCGGCCCGCTGCCACCAGCCCGCACGCCCAAGCGTTCGTACGCGCGGGGTTTCGGATGTCTGGACTGGGCCTCGACTACCCCTAGCGCTATTTCGGCGGGACGAGGTTCCCGCAGATCAGCTCCACGGGATCGGGCCCCTCGACCCGATCGACCCGCACGAAATACTGCCCGCTCGACGGGAACCCCAGCCAAAAGAGCGCATACCCCGACGCGACGCCCGTCGTGTCGGCGACGAGATCTCTATAGGCCCCGGGCGGGCCGAACACGCCCAGGTCGTTGTCGCACTTCCCGAAATGCACGCGCCACGCATACTTCTGCGCCGGGTCGGCGCGATGCATGGCGATGCGCACGCGGATGGCGTGGTTGTCGGGGGTCGCTGGCGCCATCCAAGCGATGCCGTGCGGTCCGGCGCTCGTGTCGCCGGTCGTGTCCGTGGCTTCCCAGAGCGTCGCGTTCCACCGCGTCGTGGCCGGGGGGTCGGCTTGCGGGGCGACGGCGTGCGCCGCGCGGCGCATGGCGTCGCAGCCGACGAACGCAGCCAGAAAGAGAACGAGACCACAACGAAAGCGATACGACACGGGAGATCAATATTACACCGCAGCGTGAATTCGATCGCGCCTATTTCGACCGATGGTATAGGCATCCCGCGTGCCGCGTAAAGGCGCCGGCCGAGCTCGAGCGCGAGGTGGAGTTCGTCCTCCGCGCCGCGGAGCATTTGATTGGTCGACCGGCCCGGTCGGTCCTTGACGTGGGGTGCGGTGAAGGCAACTGGTACCCATTGCTCTTGTCACTTCGCCCCTCGATGCAGTACACGGGAGTCGATCCGAGTGCATATGCGGTTCGCCGCTGGGGGAGGCGTCGCAATATCCACCTCGGCTCCGTGGACAATCTCGGCGTCGATGGAGCCTTTGATCTCATCGTCTGCTGCGGCGTACTGAATTACCTGGATGCTGCCACCCTGACGCGTGGCCTGCGCCAAATTGCCGAGCGCTTAGAGGGAGTCGCGTATCTCGACATGTATACGGCCAGCGACGCGGTGACTGGCGACACGCGAGGCGCGAAGCGCCGAAGTGCCGCGTGGTATCGGGCCGCGATCAGTCGGGCCGGTCTAACGGCGTGCGGAATGCACCTCTACGTGGACCGAGCTATGTCGACCCGGCTCGCGACCCTGGAGCGCTTTCCGCGCCGACAACCGCGGCGCTCCAAGCGAGGATGACCGGAAAGAGCACAGTCAGCCCAACGAGCACAGCCGCCGGCAGATGCATGACCGCCCCGAGCGTGCGCGCGAGCCGCCCGGCCGGCCCTCTCATGGCGTCATTCGCCAAGAATCCCATCCACGCCAGCGCCGCCCCCACGGCCGCACGCGTGGCGGGCCGACGGGCCGGCCCCACGAGCCACCCCCAGGCGAGCGCGATGACCGGCACCGACCACCACCCCACGAAGAACGTGCCGGCTGCGAACGCGGCGCCGAGTACCACGATGTCGATCACTTTCGCGCCCATACGGGGATCGGCTCGAATTCCAGGATCGCCGACGCGCCGGCGGTCGCGACTTCCTCTGGGGTCCGCGGGACGACCAGGGAGTCGAGCTCACCGGCCGTCCACTTGGGGATGCGATCCGCGTATCGATTGCTGATCGGATTGCCGGACTGCCCGCCGGGATAGATCGCCCATGCCTGCACCGTCGGGCCGAGCTGGACGACCATGCGCCAGCTCGGCCCATGTACGCCAAGCCCTTCGATTGGACTGATCGTCGAGGTCCCGCCGACCACCGACAATCCAACCCGCGAGAATGCCGGGATCCCGAGCAGATGATAGATGTTCGCGGTCTGCACCCGATCCCACCGCCACCCACCGCCGTCGGGCGGCCCATGCCGTCGCTGCACCGTCTCGAGCGCGGCGCCGAGACTCGCCGCCAGCACGCTATCGCGCGGGATGTCCCACCACGCGCTCGTCGAATCCTCCAGGAGCTCCGCCAGAACAGTCTCCTCCGGCCTCGCGCCTCCGAGCCGATGCCACGCGCGCCGCTGGAGCTCGGCCATCGCTGTTTCGAACAACACCGCGCGCTGGTTGTCGCGCGTGTACCGGCGATCCCACTGGCCGAGCAGTCGCGCGGCCTCGGTTCCGCGTGCAGCGCGCAAAAAGAACGGCACGAAGTAATCGGCGCGCGCGCTGCCGGGATCAGTTTGCAGCCGCCGCATTGCATCCGGCGTCATCGCCGAGTCGGCGCGCAATGCCGCGTTGATGCGCATCGCTCGCCACGGGGGCGGCCAGCTCACGCCGAGATAGCCGGAGAATGTCGCGGGGTCGTACGGCTCCTGGTTCGCCGAGACGAGAAAGCCCTGCGCCGGGTTGGTTGCCGCCGGGTACTGGGCGAGCGGCCGGTCGCCCGTCCAATCACTCGTGCTCCTTGATCCGTCGAAGATCTTCGTACCGGTGCCATCCCCAGGCCGAATCGGGAATCGGCCGTTGGACCGGATCGCGATGGTCCCCGATCGATCAGCAACCAAGACGTTCTGCGCGGGCGCCTGGAAATTCTCGAACCCCTTCAACACTTCGGCCACTGTGTGTGCCTTCGCCGCGTTATCGAACGCCGAGAGCGCATCCGATGGCTCGAGGGCAGTCCAGCGAGTAGAAATCCAGCGCTGACCCAAGCGAGAAAGAGGACCCCGATGGCTATATCGAATCGTATCGCTCGCCAACACCCGACCATCCGGAGACCGGTAGATCTCTACACGTTGCTCTAACGCCCGCCATTGGCCATCGACCTTGTATCGCGTAGGCCGCGAGGCATCATCGACCGTCTCAGCGTACTCGTCGAGCACATCCGCCCCGGTATTCGTCAACGTCCAGGCGAGATCGCGATTGAACCCAATGACGGTTACCGGGGAACCGGGGATGGTCACGCCATACACATCGCGCTCGCCTTGCACGATGATGTGCGCCTCGTACCAGATAGAGGGCAAAGTGAGATCGAGATGTGGATCCCCGGCGAGCAATGCATACCCCGCGCGAGTGCGCCGAGGTGACACTGCCCAGTTGTTACTGCCAACGTCGTCATCTCGATGCTCGGCTCCTGCGAAGGCACGGAGTGACGCGTCGGGACGGCCAGGTGGAGGCAGATGACGCGAGATCCAGCGCGGCTCACCCGACGCGGGAACGATGGGCTCCTGTAACGGACTGTGCGCCGGAGCCAGACCATCGGCGGCCGCATCGCCGACGGCTTCGGCGAACGCCGCGTGCTCACGCTCGTCGAGATTGTGCGCCAGAGTAAGGCTCATGCGATTGAGCAGATGCAGCGTATTGATCGTCTCCCACCGCGCCGGCCGGCGCCCGAGCAGCTTGTACTCGAGCGGGACGTCCCATGGCCCCATTTTTCGGATCCACAGATTGACGCCCTCGCCATACGCGCGTGCCGCGCGATACGGGAGGCCCGTGGTATCCAGCGCCGCATACGCCCGCTCGGCCGCGCGCGGCAACCCGAGCGCTCGCGTCTCACGATCGAGGGGCAAGGCTTTGGGGCCGATGAGTTCCGTGAGCGTGCCATTCGCGGCGCGCGTTTGGAGCTCGAGCTGAAAAAGGCGATCGCGCGCTACGACGAAGCCCAGCGCGCGGTAGGCGTCGAGCGGTGTGTGGGCGAAGATGTGCGGGACGCCGCGATCGTCGTAGAACACGCGGACCGATGAGTCGAGTCCGCTGATCAGCCTCACCATCTGAAACGAGGGGAGCTCGGCGTGTATCGTGACCGACCAGACGCCGGTGGCTGGATCGAGGAACGGCCCCAAAGGCGGAAGCGGGCCGAGCCGGGCTGCGCCGGCCGCAATCGTCGCGAGACTCAAGGCGAGCGCGGCCGCGAAGCGCCGCGGTCGTCGAATCATGCCGCGAAGGCTATCGCGGCCGACCGAGCGAGTCCACTACGTGAGCGAGCGAGTCGACGCGGCGACGGCGCGACGCGACTTCGGCGCGTATCGACGCGGCGGTGTCGCGCATCGAAAGGTCTTGTGTCGTCGGCAAGGGATCGGGACTCCCGCCCGACACACGCGGGATCGGCGCGGCGCCCGGCGAGTAGACCGTGGCCGCGGTCGAGTCGCGCGATGATCCCGCGTCGGGATTCGCGCTGCGACGGCGGCGCGACTTCGGCATTTGGGCCGGGTCGAGCCCGATAGGGGCTCTCGGCCCGACTGGCAGTGGATCCGCGGGGAGCGGCGCCGTGCTCGTGTCGCTCGCCGAGAGCACTATGGAGTCCGCGGCCGCGGTCGGCACTTGTTGGACCACCGGCGGGCGCGACCGCAGCGAGAACTTCACGGCCAACATCGCCGCGGTCGATCCGAAGATCACGCTCAGTACGCTCGCGACCAGCCAGACCCGCATGCGATCACCCTTGGTGCTCGGCACGCGAATGAACGTGTGCGTTTGCCGGACCGGCATCGTGCGTGGCTCACGTGGCGGGCCAGCGGTCGCCGGCTCCACAAACCCCGGCGGCTTCCCATTGACCCAACCCGTTCGGCGCTCGACGCCATCCCACTTTCTGCGTTCGACACCATCCCAGCCACCCGTCTTGCCCTCTGGCTTGGGCGCTGGCTTGGGCGCTGTCTTTGGCTCAATGAAAACGACCGATGGCCCACTCTTGCGAGGGAGGGGTTTCGGCTGAGGGAAAGGCACCGGCGACGAAGGAGGCTCGCGAACGGGCGGCGCCTTCGCCGCTGGATCGTAGTTGGCGGCCAGTGTCGACAGCGAAGTGGCTGGCGTGGCGTCGCCCTCTTCCGCCGTCCCAACCCACGGCTCGAGCATCGCCGCGACGTCGACTTGGAGCTCGTGATCGAGCACTTCGTGCACCGCGCGATCGGGCTCCATGGCCGAGACGGCGGCCCGCGCCTGTGACCAGTTGGCCCCGACCACCGCGCCACTGCAAGCGCAGCCGAGTCGAGTCGCGATGTCGAGCACGCAGCGATCGCGTTTCGCGACGTGGTTCGCGACTTCCGCGATGTAATCAGCCGACTGCGGCTCTATTACTGCAGGCCCACGCCGCTCGGCGTAGATCCAGTTCGGCGCCGGCGCCCCACCGGGCAACGAGTAGAATCGACGACCGTCGCGCGCGACGCGCTCGTCCATCGTCGTCGACTGACTCGCCGGGTTGATATTGCGCTTCCCCAGACTCCGCAGCAGCGCCGCCGGCGTCGCATATCGATCGATCGCCGGGTCGGCCGCGCCGGGGCAGTCGCCCACATACGTGATATGCAGGCCCTGCAAGCCGGCCCTCGCCCGCAAATACCGCGCGGCCGCCACCGGTGGGGACACGAACGGCAACAGGTTCTGGCGCAGGCTTCCCATGCGCCGCATGCGCTCGGCCACTCTCGGGCACGAGCACAAGATCAGCGCCTCTTCGCCCCGGGCCGCAATGCGCTTGAGCGCGGCCTCGGCGATTAGCTCATCCCCCCAGCTCGCTGGGACCGCGGCGCTATAGCCCGCCGCCAGGCACGCGTTCGCGAGCTGCACCGGGCTGGCTGGTTGAGCAGCTAGGAAAGCGTCGGCACCCAGGATTACGACTGCTGGACCGTGGGGTTGAGAGCCGGTGGCTGAGGCCAAAAGGGGGGAGACGTAAACGGTGAGAACTGAGACGCTGGGCTGTCCTGACCCATCGACGACCCGGTTTCACCTGCGGTTACGGGCTTCCTGACACGCGAATTACGCAGCGCGCTTCACGCGACCGCTTCCAGCTGCGGCACGGACCGCCCCCCCCCGTGTGACGTTGGCCCCCGTCTGGGGCATTGCCGGAGCCAGGCGTTTTGAGCGACCTAGGGCTGCTTGACCAAAGCGATGGTCCCAGACCCGCTATCAATCGATATCTGCCCGCCCCCACCCCCGATGCGCCCACTATAGTGGGTATCGTCGTCATCCCGCCGCCGACCCAGGGCAAAGTCGCTCCGAACCCCACCGGACCCAGCGTCTATGTCCACGTCGGCCCCGAACGACTTCGGGATGTGCAACGTGACGTCCCCAGAGCCAGCGTCGATCTTCACCCGCTGGGCCGGTCCAACGAACGCAACGTCAACGTCCCCACTGCCGGCGTCGAGCGACAAATCCTCGACGGTCACGCCAGAGACTTTCGTCTGCCCCGACCCCAGGTCGAGCTTAGCCCGCGCATAGGCGACGGACGTAGCCTCGATGTCCCCAGACCCCGCGTCGACGTCCAACCGCTCGCCCCGCACGTTGGTCAACGTGACGTTCCCCGATCCCGCGTCGAGCGCCATATCACCCTGCGCGTCTCGCACGATGAGATCACCGGACCCGGTGTCGAGCGTCAACGCACCATGCGTGTGATCGATAGTGATCGACGCCTCGTCGATGTCGGCGAGAATATCGCCGTCGGTCCCAGAGACGGACGCGTCCCCAACCGCGAGATAGAGCGCGAGCCGCGCCCCGGGCGGCATATGCACGGTGAGATCCGCCCGCGCCTCCAGCCCGTCGCCGCTCGACACGATCGTCACGCGCCGCCCATGCCAATGGCGATTCCCATCCCACGTGCCATCGTCATTGACCTCCATCTCCTCGCGCCAATGCCCGCGCTCTTTCGCCTGCGGATACACGATGCGGTCACCAGGGAAAAGCACACGCAGCGTCTGTCGATCCCCCACGAGCCCGGTGGCGATCGACAGCTTGTCCGCGTCGCGCCCACCGCGCGTGACGTCGATGGTGATGTCTCTCCCAGTGCCGCGAACGACATGGATGGTGCCGGCGATATTGTAGATGGCAGCCGGCGACGACAGCGAGACGCTCTGCGCTCGGAGCGGGAGCGCGACGACGAGTAGGGCGAGTGATTGTCTGATCATCGCCCGGTTGGACACCTAGGGCGTCGTTACCGTTTGAACTCGTTCCAGAGCGGTCAAAATCTCGTCGAGGGTGGTATGCCCCCGATCCCGGGCGTACCAGGTCCGTAAGGCCTTGTAGCGCTCCTCTTTGGGAAGCGCCATGCCTTCGTCCAAGGCCCAAGCTTGGAGCGACTCCGGCCGCGGCCCCCACCACCCGCGCTCGTCGAAGCTCGAGTCGAGAAAGATGACGACCGGAATAGACCGCGACTTCCCATTCGTCAGGTGTGCGTCCATGAGGTCGAGGTTCTGATCCCGCGCCAGAATGCGCAGGGTCAGGTTCGGCGCGACCTCGGTGAGTCGCGCCAGCGGCGGTATCGTGTTCACCGCGTCCCCGCACCAGTCCTCGGCCAACACGAGCAAATGCCAGGTGCCGCCAATCGCCGCCGCTCGCGCCGCGATGTCGGGCGCGACCTCGGCGTGCTCGTAGATCTTCTTCCACAGGTCGTTGTTAGCCTTCGCCGCGGCCGAGAAATCGGTAAACGTCAGGCCGCGATCATACCGGTCTTTGAGCATGCTCACGCTTTTAAAGCTAACTGGGCCTGCACTTGACGCCGAAACTCGAGCGGCGCTGCTATGTGGTCGAACGACTCCCGCGTCCCGCCGCTGCCGGTGATCGTCACCGTGCCAAAATTGAAGATGCGCCCCGGGAGCGATTGCTCGACGCCGATGCCCTCGACCTTGTCGAGCATGAGCTCCAGCGTGCGTCGGCGCACGGCGCCCACGGCGACGATGACCCGCTTTGACGTCACGGCGAATTCGGCCGAGGCGCGCTTGGCCCAGATGTTCACGAAGATCAGACCGGCGACGATGAGGGCGGCGAGCGCCACGATCCAGTAGTTGAACACCGCGGCGCCAAACGCCGCGACCGCCGGCAGGGTCAGCCAGAGAAACGGGAGCCGATAGAGAGAGGCCCGGTAGACGACTTTCTCGCCGGGGATCAGACTCTTCTCGACGTAGCTCACGGTTTAGGGACGATCGAGCGCAAAGCGCGTTGCGCGTCCGCCCGTTGCTGCGGCCATGCGCTCAGGACGGTTTCGCTCTCGTTTCCACCTCGAAGGCCCGACACGCGTTCGCCTAGCCAGCGGAGGGCGGCCACGGCCCGTTCCGCCCCGCGGGGGTCGACGCCCGGCACTTCGGCCGTCAACTCGATCAGCTTCGCCAACGTCTCGTCTGGCCACAATGTGATACCGGCGACGTGCTCCGCGCTCGGCGCCACGTCGGGCAGTTCGGCGAGGGTCTTCTCCAGCTGGCCGACCAGGGCGCCGAGCGCGTCGCGCTGGTTGCGCAGCCGATCCTCCCGCTCGGTCGCCACGAGGTCGGCTTGTTGTTGCGTCGCCGTCGCGATGCGATTCGTGAGGCGCACGTATCGCGTCGTGAGCACCACGAGCGCAACCGTGACACAGGCTTGGATCAGCGCGGCGATCGCGGTCACCGCGCCCGTGTTCTGGTTGAGCCAGTGGAACACGCCTAGGATGCAGCCGCTTCGGGCTCATCCAACATCTCGTCATGGTGGATGAGGTCACGGATCCGCGCGGCTTTACCCAAATGGAACGGGACGGCGACGACCACGACGTTCGGTCGGAACAAGAACGCGGTGCGGATGTAGAGCGCGGTCTTGTTGTGCAGCAGGTGTTCCCACCAATGCTTCGGCACGATCTCCGGCACCACGACGCTCACGAGCTCACCCACGGTATCGCACCGTAGCTCGTCGACGTACTTGACCAGCGGTCGAATGATGGACCGATACGGCGATGGCACGACGACGAGATCGACGCCGATATCCCACTGCTCCCATTCCCGGCGTACGGCTTCGGTGACCTTAGGATCCACTTCGACGTACACCGCTCTCACGTCGTCCGAGATCGTCGTCGCGTAGACGAGGGCGCCGGCGGTGGCCTTCGAGATGCCGTTGATCGGCACGACCACCACGTGGCGCAGCGGCTGAATCACGCTCCGCCCGTCGAACTTGATCGCCTCGGCGAATCTCACATAGTGCCGGTGAATGGCGACCAGCATGAACACGAGGGATGGGATGATCAGCACGACAATCCAGGCGCCGGTGGTGAACTTCGTCCATACCTGGATAATGCTGACGACGCCCGTCGCGGCCGCGCCGAGGCCATTGAGCGCGGCGCGCCACTGCCACCCGGGGTCCTTGCACTTGAACCAGTGCACGACCATGCCGGCCTGGCTCAAGGTGAAACACACAAACACGCCCACCGCATACAACGGGATCAACGCATTCGTATTGCCGCGGAATATCACCATCAGGATGATCGCGAGCGCCGCGAGCGTGACGATGCCATTCGAGAACGCCAGCCGATCACCCCTCGCCGCCAGCTGGCGCGGCATGAATCGATCGTTGGCGAGAATGCTGCCCAGCCGGGGGAAGTCGGCGAACGCCGTATTGGCCGCAAGGACGAGGACGGCGAACGTGGAGTACTGGAGCGCGTAGTACCCGAAGCCGTCGCCGAAGACGCGATGCCCCAGTTGCGAGAGCACGGTCTCGCCGAGTGGCGAGACCACCAGGCCGTAATGGTGCGCCAGGATGCTCGTGCCCATGAAGAACAGGGCCAACAAACTCACCATCCACACGAGCGTGGTCGCCGCATTCTTGGATGCCGGCGCCTTGAACACCATGACGCCATTCGAGATCGCCTCAGTGCCAGTCATGGCGGAGCAGCCTTCGGAGAAGGCGCGCAGCAGCAGGATCGCGAATGCGAAACCCATGGGCGGCGCCACCGGCGGCACGGCGGGCACGATCGCCGGGTGACCAATCGAGCGCAGCCCGCCGGCGATGATCAGCGCGAACATCATGAAAATGAACGCGTACGTCGGGACGCGGAACGCCGCGCCGGACTCCCGTACGCCGCGCAGGTTCACCACCATGAGGAGCAGGGCCGCGACGATGCAGAACGTCACGCGGTGCACGTTGACCGATGGGTACGCCGAGATGATCGCGTCGACGCCCGACGCGATCGACACCGAGACGGTCAGGATGTAGTCGGTGAGCAACGCCGCCGCGGCGACCAGGCCAGGCATCACGCCGAGGTTTTCCCGCGCGACCGTGTACGATCCGCCGCCGCCCGGATACGCGAAAATCGTCTGGCGATACGAAAGGCCAACCAGCACGAGCAGGCCGACAATGACGCCGGAGATCGGCACGACGTACTGCAGCGACATCGCGCCGAGGACGGCCAACACGATCAGGATCTGATCCGTCGCGTACGCGACCGAGGAGATCGCGTCCGACGAGAGGACCGCTAGGGCTGTGATTTTGCCGAGGCGCTCGTGCTCCAGACGTTCACTGGCCAGGGGGCGGCCAAAGAGCAGGCGCTTTAGATATGTCGCTAACGAAGCCATCTCTAGCTAAAGGTACTAGGGGCCCGGAGACCCTGCATCTACATTAAATGGCTATGGCCGCCTTCTATCGGGACGGCGAACGCTACGCGCTCGATACCGAGCGCAGCGTCGTTAAGTTCGCCTTACACAACCTCGGCGTACCGACACTCAAAGGCACGCTGCGGGCCTCCGTTGGCGAGGTAATCGTCGACACCTCGGCGCTTATACGGTCGGCGGACTTCCACATAGACGCCAAGAGCATCGATGTGCAGGGCCCACACGCGGCCGGTGATTTTGTCCGGTGGTTGTTCGGTGACGAAGCGAACCCCGTCGTGATGTATACGACGACCTGGGCACGCCCGATCGGCCACAAGGCGGTCGAGATCGAGGGTATTCTCCGACTCCACGGCGCCGAGCATCTGTTCAACCTTCGCAGCGAAACCGGGCTGTGGGAGCCGCAGGCGTCGGGCGCGATGTGGCACAAGTCCGCCGTGCACGGCGTGCTCGATCGCAAGACGTGGGAGAGCCGGCACGAGATCCAACGAGAGATTGCCACGCTGCTGTTCGGCCATGACGTGCACTTTGCGGCTGAGCTCTATGCAGGACCTAGAACCAATAGCCCAGCCGGATAAAGAGCGCGCGCTGTCCGCCGCTCGCGCCGCCGTACTCGAGTCGCACGGGACCGAACGGCGTGTCGGCGACAATGCCGCCGCGCGCGCCGAGTAACCATCGTCCGTCCGGCACGACACTCCCGCCGAATCTCGAGTCTCCGGTCATGACCTCAACCGAGACAGCGACCGGCCCCCATATCGGATACCGCGACTCGATCGCGGCCATGGCCTCGCGGTCACCGCGGTAGTTGTCGAATCGCAGGCCGGCAAATCCTTCGCCGAGGCCGAGCGGATAGGTGAGCTCGAGCGGCAGATGCGTGCCGATCGCATACTGTAATCGTGGCGCGAGCGTGAGACGACCGATCTTCACCGGATCCGTGGCATCGATGTCGAACGCGCCGTACCGCGGCGTATACGTGAAGTTCACTCTGGCGAGGATCGCATCACCCCCACCTTGATCTCTCACGTTGATCGTCGGGCCGAGGGTCGTCACGGTCGGTCGGCCTGGCGCCGACCACAGTCGCGTGAGCAGCCCAGCGGCGATCGACCAACCGATTGTTGCGTCGTGCTCGGCTCCTGACACGACGGAGACATCGTTGGTCTTCGTCTCACCGAGCACACGTTGCGTCGGGCTGTACGAGCGGATTTCGTCTTGTTGGTACGTCGCTGTAAATGCCGGCGTGACCGTGGCGCCGGCGCCGCGCACGCCGATTTGTGCCATCTCTCGCAATCCACCAGCCTGCACGAACGCGCCAGCGGTGAGATCGTAGTCGGGCAATGGATGCCCATAGGTTCCGAGCCAGAGCCGCCCGCCGACGTCCTCGTCATAAGCCAGCCCGATCGCGGCGCGCCGACGGGGGCCCCGCTCGACGATTGTCTCGAACGCGACGGAATCCCCGCTGCCCGAGGGATTGAGCCATACCGCGTCGTAGCGCTCTGATTCCGTAACGCGTGAGAGCGCGTGGGCCAGGGCGTGCTCGTCGAACCGCTGACCCGGTTGGAGGTCGAGCGATTGCTCGAGCACGAGTGCTTCGCGACCACGGCTGGCGGTGATGCGGGTGAGCAGATTGGGGACCAGAAGACCCATGGGACTTTCGCCCCGCGGGAGACACGCCGCGATCGGCCCGAGCACGCGCGCCGCCGTCTCGCGGCCGACCGCGATCGCGCGATCGAGATCGGCCGGCGCGAACGCCAGGCTGCCGACGTTGTCGACGGGCGACGTGATGTTCACGTCGTTCGGGCCGAGTGAGTCAGGGGCTTGCTCGAACAAGAAGTCGAGGAGCCGACCGCTGAGATCGAGTGGCGAGTCGGGGTTGACCGTGGAATCGCTGCGCGTGAGGTCGGAGATGATCACGCGGGCGGCGCCGGCGCGGCGCGCGATGCGGACCGGGACGTTGGCCGAGATACCGCCGTCGACGAGCACATGCCCTTGCATGTGCACGGGGTTGAACACGATCGGCACGGAATAACTCGCGCGCACGGCCTGCGCGAGATCGCCGTGATCGAGCACCACGGGCTGCCGATTGTCCAGATCCGTGGCGACGGCCGTGAATGGGATCGGCATGGAATCGAAACGGCCGCGGGCCTCGAGATCACCGCGCAGCATGAGTGACGCGAGGAGCGCATTGATCGAGCCCTGGCGTCGGGCGAGCGTTTCGAGCGTGAACCCCTTTGGGCCCTGAACCACCTCGACGATGGGGTGGATGCCCGTCAGTGACAGCGGGATGCGCGAGGGTTGCGATCTCAGCAGCTGCGCCAAGTGCAGCGTGCGGGCGATTGAGTCGATCTGCTTGCCCGAGTAGCCGCTCGCATAGAGCGCACCGACGATCGCGCCCATGCTTGTGCCGACGATCAGGTCCGGCCTTACCTGGAGGCTATCCAGCACCTCTAGAACGCCGATATGGGCCAACGCCCTCGCGCCACCTCCCGACAGGACGAGCGCCGTTCGTCCCTGTTCGCACGGGGGCTGTGCGCCTACGGCGGCGCATAAGAGCATTGACCAGGCGCCGGCTAGCCAACGGGGCACGGCCCGCAATGTACTGCCGCAACTGGGCCATCGAGCAGAGCCGGGCGCTCAACGTCAGCCAGTCACAAGCCGGTCCCGGGCCAGTCGATTCACTCGCGCAACGCGGCGGTCAGACCTGCAGGCGATACCCGACTTTGGACACGGTCAGGATGTGCCGCGGTTCCGCGGGGTTCGCCTCGACCCGCTTGCGCAGCTCGAACACGTGCGTGTCGACGGTCCGCGTCCCACGCGGGTCCTGGCGATGCCACACCTCGGCCAGCAACTCGGCCCGCGACATGACGGCACCCCGTCGCCGAACGAGCGCGAGCAGCAAGTCGAAGAGCTTGGGACTCAACGCAACCGGCCGATCGCCGCGATGCACGGTGCGCGTCATCGGATCCACGACAATGTCGCCGAACTGTTCACGGTTCATTGGCATGGGAGACACGAGTGGACGGGTATCGCCGGCCGCGCCAAGCTCTTTCAGAATGCGCAGACCATCGCGTTCGGGCACGATCACCTGCAAGGCGATCATCCGGTCATCCACGGAGACTTTCTCAGGCATAGTCACGATGGCATTGTACCCGCAAGTACAGGCATCGGCATACGACTTGGGGACGAATCGTGCTCAGCGCGGGGCGATCAGCGCCCCATTCGGGACTACTGCGTAACGTTCTCCAGACGACGCCCGGACGGCGTTCCCGACGCGGCTCTTGACATTCACCCCCGCGGGGTAGCGATTCATCCCCGTTCATGCCGCAGCAGTTGCGCAGCAACGTACATTCGCCCCTCTGCGCACTAGGGCCCTAGTACTACAACCGTAGGAGGAGGTCACCAGTATGAGACTACGCTTCCGTCTGTCAGTGTTGTCAGCCGTATTGGTTACGGCGCCACTCGGAGCACAACGAGGGGCCATTGTCGGGCACGTGACCGACAAGACGAGTGGCGCACCCGTTCCCGCCGCGGAGGTCATCATCGCGGGCACCACGCGCGGCGCCGCTACAGGATCCAACGGTCGGTATCAGATCCTGAGCCTCCCAGCCGGCACCGCCGTCGTGCGCGTGCTCCGCATCGGCTTCGAGTCTCAGAACAAGACCGTGACGGTCACCGATGGCGTGACCGACACGGTGGATTTTGTGCTCACGCCCTCGGTCGTAACGCTCGACGTCGTGACGGTCAGCGCGACCGGCGGAGAGCAGCGCCAGCGCGAGCTCGGCAACACGATCGCCACTATCGCGCCGGATTCCGTCGCGCAGGGTTCGGTCGCGAGCCTCTCGGACCTGCTCAACTCCCGAGCGGCGGGCGTGGATGTCGTACAACAATCGGGCACGACCGGCGCCGCCTCCCGCATTCGGATTCGAGGATCGAGCAGCGTGTCCCTGGCGAACGATCCCCTCATCGTCATCGACGGTGTCCGCGTCAATAGCGATGCGAACTCGGCGTCAGTGAATCTTGGCACGGGCGGCCAGACCGTGTCCCGGATCGACGACCTGAACGCCGACGACATCGAGAACATCGAGGTCCTCAAGGGACCCGCTGCCTCGGCGTTGTACGGCACGGCCGGGGCGAACGGCGTCATTCAGGTCACGACGAAGCACGGCGCCGCCGGCCGGACGCAGTGGAACTCGCACGGTGAATACGGGTCCGTCAAGCAATTCACCGACTATCCGGCGAACTACGGCGGCAACTGGCTCGCGCTGGACCCCGCGGGCGCGGTGATACCCGGCGACACCGTGACGAATCCGCGTGTCTGCTCGCTCTCGCAGCAGAACCTGCCGAGCGGATGCCAGCTTATCGCGAGCAGCGTGCACTCGTTCAATCCGATCAACGCCTTGACCCCGTTCGTTACCGGATATCGCTATACCTACGGTTTGAGCGCATCCGGCGGAACCGAAGCGCTGACCTACTACCTGAACGCGGACGACTATCGTGAGCAGGGCGTGAACGCCAACAACACCGTTCGCCGCACGAATCTGCGCGCGAATTTCAAATCACGCCTGTCGTCCGACATCGATGCCTCTGTCAACGTGGGGTATCTGCAGAGCCGGCTCGCCTTGCCACAGAACGACAACTCGTTCTACGGCATTCTCGGGCTCGCACTGCTCGGCAACGCGGTCGATGATCCCGTCGGACATGGCTACTTCGCCGGCATTACGCCCGCGCTCGTGAACAAGTACCTGACGCAGCAGAATGTCGATCGCTTCACCACGAGCGGTGAAATCAGCTGGCATCCGACCAGTTGGTTCAACGGCATCGCGCTCGGTGGACTGGACTACAACAATCGATACGACAACAACTTCCTGCCGGCGAACGTTATCGCCAATGGCAACACGGCCCTCGGCTTCGCCGATCCGGCGCCATACTCGTTGTATAATTACACGGCGAACCTGACCGGCCAGTTCAAGTTCGACGTCACATCGTCGATCCGGTCGACGTCCTCGCTCGGCACGCAGTTCGTGGACGAAGTCACGAACGGGCTCGTCTCGACCGCCCGCGGCATCGTTCCCGGCACGAATAGCCTCCAGGGCGCCACGACCCAATTCACGACGACGTCCGATACGCCCGAGAACGTAACCTTCGGCGGCTTCGGCTCGCAGGAATTCGCCTGGCGTGACAAGGTCTTCCTCACCGGCGCCGTGCGCGCCGATGAGAACAGCGCGTTCGGCACGAAGAACAATCTCGTGTGGTACCCGAACGTCAGCGCCTCCTGGGTCGTCGGCGAGGAGCCGTTCTTTCCCAAGACCTCGTTCCTGAGCTCTTTGCGCCTCCGCGGCGCGCTCGGCGAGTCCGGAACGCGTCCTGGCTTCCGGCAGGCCGAAACGTACCGGACCGCGGTCACGGCCCGGTTCAATGGCAACGATCAGGGCGCGCTGGCGCTCACGGGCGTCGGCACCCAGTTCTTGAAGCCCGAGCTGTCGCGGGAGATCGAGGGCGGCCTCGACGCGGGTTTCTTCAAGAACCGCATCAACGTTCAGTTCAGCTATTACGACAAGACCACAAGCGACGCGCTCATTCTCAAGACCATCGAGCCTTCGGCCTGCGGCTTCACCACCGGTCCGAACCCCGAATCGTGCGTGATCTTCCAGAACCTCGGCAAAGTGAACAACAACGGGTTCGAGCTCGGGATCAACGGCACGCTCGTCGACACTCGCATCGTGCGGTTCGAAATGGGCGTGAATGGGTCGGAGAACAACAACAAGCTGCTGACTCTCGGAAAAGGCCAGACCCCGGAATTCTTCGACGCCGCCATCGACGGCAATACCCAGACGCACACGCCGGGTCATGCCCTCGGTGCGTATTACGTAACGCCTTACACGTACAAGGACCTGAATCACGACGGAATCATCGAGCAGAACGAGCTCACGCTCGGTAAGAATTCGGTGTTCGTCGGCAACCCCTTCCCGAAGGGGGAATGGACGCTAGCGCCGGCAATCACGCTCTTCAAATACGTCCGGGTCAGCTCGCTGTTCGACCGCCGTTATGGATCGAAGACGCTGAACTTCACGGAAGAGTTCCGCTGCTTCTCGTCCTTCAACTGTCAGGGCGAGTTCGACCGGCATGCCTCGCTCCGTGCCCAGGCCGCGGTGGTCGGCGTGCAACTCGGCACCGACTACGGCTACATCGAGGACAACGCTTTCTGGAAATGGCGCGAGCTCGCGGTGACGCTCACGGCGCCCGACCAGTGGGCCCATCGGGTCAAGGTCTCGACCCTCAGCTTGCAGCTCGCCGCACGGAATCTCAAAACATGGACCAATTACTCCGGCTACGACCCAGAGATCAATTTCGCGAGCACCGCGGCGAACTTCACGACGTCCGACTTCACCACGCAGCCACAGGTTCGCTATCTGACTGCCCGCATCAACCTGGGGTTCTGACCATGCGACGACACCTCACGATACTCATCGCGATCGCCGCCGCGGCGTGCAATCCCAACGATGCGCTCAAGCCGCCTGACCCGGGCGCGGTCACGAAGGTCACGATCGCGGCTCTCCCGGGCCTCCAGGCGGGCGCGATCAGCGAGTTCCAGGTCGCGTTCTCCGGCACCGGCGACGACGCGAACAATGGACGCGAAGGGCACGTCAACCTCACGGCGATCTTCACCGATGAGCTGACTGCCCACAACCTCGACATCTTCACGTTCCGCAACGATCTCGACGCCCGGAAAGCGACGCCGCAGAACTCGCAGCTCAACGGCATCTTCAGCGACTTGTCGGCGGCGCGACATGCCGCCGAGTTCGCGGCCACCGAGTTCGCGGCGCTCGACCCGAAGAACATCGGGCGAGCGCAGATGCTGAACTTCGCCGGTTACACCTATACCATGTTCGCCGAGGATTGGTGCACGGGCATCCCGTTCAGCAACCTGAATACGGACGGCACGATCACGCACGGCATGCCGCAAACGACCGCGCAGGTGTACGCGACGGCGATCGCGAAGTTCGACTCCGCGACTGCCCTCGCCTCGGCGAGTCAGGACCCCGATGCGCCGAACGAGCTACAGCTCGCCCTCATCGGACGCGCCCGTACGCTCTTGGACCAGGATCAGTTCGACGCCGCGGGCGCGGCCGCCGATTCGCTCCTGACCGCGAACAATGCGTTCACGCTCCCGATCGAGAATTCCGCGAACACCCCACGCCAGTACAACGGCGTGTGGTACTGGTCGACCCAGGACGCGGCGTTCGGCGTGGTCGATCGGAAGGACGGGAATGGTTTGAACTACATCTCATCCCAAGACCCGCGCGCCGTGTGGGTCGACAGCCACCAGCTCGGAGCGGTCGGAATAGATACGATCATCTTCGAGCAGAAGTACACGGACAAGTCCTCGAGCATCGAGCTCGCCGGGGCAACCGAGGCGACACTGATCAGCGCGGAACGTGACCTCGTCGACGGCCAGGTCGCGTCATGGGCCGCCAAGCTCAATGCACTCCGCGCCAACTCGGGGCTGCAGCAGATCTTCTATGATACGGTCTCTACCAATCCGACGGTCGTCGTCGACACGATCAAGCGCCAAATGCCGCCGCTGACCGCGGACTCGACGACGCTCGCGTCGGATAGCGTGCGCGTCGAGGTGCATTTCCGGGAGCGGGCCTTCTGGCTCTGGCTGACGGGACACCGGCTGCCGGATCTCCGTCGCCTCCTCCGGCACTATCACCACAACGATTTCACGAATTCGCTCAGCAACGATATTCGATTCGCGATTCCAGTGTTCGAGCAGAACAACCCGAACTTCAAGCAGTGCGCGGACGTGGGGAACGAACAACCCTGAGGACTGACCGCGCTACCGCGACCGGCGACCATGCAATGGGAGCCGGTCGCGGTACGTGCGGGACAGCTTGAGTCGGGTCCCGTCGCGCAAAATCACCACATAGTTGCCAGCGAACCAAGGCTGCAACTCTTGAATGCGATCCACGTTGACGATGATCGTCCGATGGATGCGCACAAACGAGGCGGGATCGAGCGATGCTTCGAGCCCGTGCATGGTCTCACGCAGCAACGAGGCAGACTTGCCGACGTGAAGCCGCACGTAGTTGCCAGCGGCCTCGAACCAGTCGACTTCCGACACGCGCACGAACACCACGCGTCCGTCGCGCCGAACGGTGAGACGCGTGGCGTACTTGCCGGGCCGTGGCTCACTCGCGACGACGGACTGATCGGGCGTTAGGCCGAACTGGTTCTCGACGAGCGCTTTAAGCCGTCGCCCGAGCTCGGCGGATGAGACCTGATCGATGTGCGCCCGCGCCCGACGAAACGCAGTCTGAAACCGCTCCGTGTCGAACGGCTTGAGCAGGTAGTCTGTGGCGTGCACCTCGAACGCCCGCACGGCATGCGCGTCATGCGCCGTCACGAAGATGACGGGCGGCATAGACTCGGCGCCCACTTCGGCGACGACGCCGAATCCGTCGATGTCGGGCAGCTGCACGTCGAGCAGCACCAAGTCCGGCCCCGCGGTGCGAATCGCGTCGATCGCCGCGCGCCCCGTCGGACACTCGGCGACCACTTCGACGTCGGGCTCCGCACTCAACAGTCGCATCAATCGACGCCGGGCGATCGCCTCGTCATCGACAATAGCCACTCGTATTGTCATACCTGTCCCTCGCTATGCCCCCAGGGGGCTATCGATCACAAACACTACTTCGTGCGGATCGACAACCCGCACGGAGACCCGCTCGGTCGACAGCGCCTGGCGCGCCATCTCAGCCGCCTCGTCCATCGGCCGATCGGATGTCACCGCGATGCGCGTCCCACGTGACACCTGACTGACATCGATCGTGACGGCCGCCGGCCCAGCGTCCTCGAGCAGGGCGCGCAGCAGCCGGTTGGGAATCCGTCGCTCGGCATACTGTTGCGCCCCAGCTATTTGGACGTGGATGCACCCCCTGCCGGTTTCAATGGATCGTTTGAGATCCACATATGCGGTCAAGAGACTGAGCTCGCGCGCGAGCGGTAGCCACGGTTCGGCCGCCGTATCGAGGGTCAACCGCAGGAGATCGGCCAGCCGCGTCGTCAGCCGCTCGGCCTGGGACGGATCGTCGTCGATGAGCGCCGAGATCACGTCGAGCGACTGGCAGACAAAATCGGGCCGCAGGTTAACGCAAAGCGACCTCCAACGGGCCCGCATGATCGCGCCCTCGAGCCGCAAGCTCTCGAGCTCCCGCTCGCGCCGCCACGCGTAGTAGTCGCGACCATTCGACCATGCCACGAGCGCGGCGTACACGAACAGGTTCCAGATCAGCGACTGCGGCTGCTGCGCAAATCGAAATGAGTGCGGCTCGACGTCGAGCGCGATGATCGCACCGGTTTGAATGGCCGAGAACACGACGGCGCCGACGATATGAAAGAGCACCGGTCGCCATCCGTCGCTGCCGCCGACGCGGACGCGGCGCGCCAACGCGATCACCGCCGGGGTCAGCGCAGCCCAGACCAGCACCATGGCGATGTTCAGCGGGCCGAACTCGAGCATCAACGGGACCGGCCTGCCGTTCGGCATTGGGATGCTGGCGAGATACGGCTGGAGATACCAGAACGTGCCGAACAGCGCCCACCCGCACGCGAGGAACGCCCAGTCTTTCGCGGTCAGGGGCGGCGACGGCGCGCGTTGGACATAGGTCGTCGCCGCCTGCACCGGCATTTCCTCGGTGACGTTGTCCGGTGGGAGCGGCGTGTCGAGCGCCTCGGCGACGTGTGGGCCATTGGAATTGCTGGAGCCATTGCCGTTGCTGGAGCCGTTACCGTTGGACAGTGGCGCCGGCAATGGAGCAGGCCGATACGGGATGCGCATGTCCACGCACGTCCCGCCTCCTGGATTATCCCCCAGCGCAAACCAGTGCTCGGGACCATAGAGATAGCGCAAGCGTTCCCGCACATTGCGCAGCCCAATCCCGTGGCGACGCGTATGCGCGGCCGGCCCCTTTGGCAATCCGACCCCATCATCGCGCACGCGAATCGACAACCAAGGCCCATCGATTCGCGCACTGATGCGCACCGTCCCTGGCCCCCCTCGCGGCGTGAGCCCATGTCGAATGGCATTCTCGACGAGCGGCTGCAACACGAACGGCGGCATGAACGCGCGCCGCGCCTCGGCGTCGACGTCGGTCGTGATCGTCAGCCACTCGCTGAACCGCGCGCGTTGAATGTCGACGTACGGCTTCAGCGTGTCGAGCTCGTCGCCGAGCGGGACCTCGTCACGTCCGGCCTTGGCGACGGCGGAGCGGAGCAACGACTGCAGATCGCCGATGATGCGACGAGCGGCGACCGGTGCCTCGTATGCCAACTCGGAGATGACGTGCAGGCAATTGAACAGGAAGTGCGGTTGGAGTTGTCGCTCGAGATACCGGAGCTGCGCACCCGAGAGCTCGGCCTCGAGCGCCGCCGCGCGGAGCGTGCGGTCTTGATACTCGCGCAACTGATCCGCGGCTCTCGTGATACCGACGATCACGAAATACAGCACGGTATCGAGGTCGCCGTACATCAAGATGCTCCACAGCACGCGCGGTACCGCGGCCGACCCGTACCGATGGAAGATGACGCTGTCGAGCACCGCGCGGAGCGCGGCGAACGCCATCATAATCGAGCAGCCGGCGATGAGATGGAACCCCACCATGCGCAGAGTCGCGTATGGGCCCGTGAACCGGCGACGCGCGAGCCATACGACCACCGGCGTGATCGCGGCCCACGACCAGGCAACCACGAGGTCCAGGAGCAGCAGATCCCAGCTCGGTTTCCGCGGCTGGGTCGAGATGAGCTGGGCGACGAGCTCCAGGAGCGCGACTATCGTCCAGGCGGTGATGAGCCATACGGCACGCCGTGCGACGTGGCGCTCCTGTTCCATGCCGCCACAATAGCGCGGGTTGTGACCATTCGCCACGATGTGTTCGGCCACGGGTAACTCATCACCAGCGGCCGACGGCTCGTCCCTATTTTTGTCCCGTCGAGCCGATGATCAGAATGTGGCCGGTGGGTTGCGGAGCGCCCCCGGCCGGCTCTTGGCTCACCGCCACGCCCCTCAGCGCATCGTGCGGCAACGCGTAGGTCGCATGGACCTCTACGCTCGAGTCCGGAGCCGGGGTGAACGTGCCGGCGCTGATCTTCGCATTTGGGGTGATAAGCCAGATCTGATACGTCTGGCCCGGCGGCGCCGGCGGCATATGGTGGGCATAAAATGCCCAGCTATTGTTCGTTTTGTCCCAGAACATCATCGCCGTCGCCTCGGCGGCGCCCGCGGTGCTCAGGTTTACTACCGACGTCGTAGGACCGGTCAGATCCTTTATCTCGCGCTGATCCTGCGCGATCTTGGCCTGAGCCGTATCCAGCGCCGCGGTCGCGGCGGCGGCCTTCTCCTTGGCTTGCGTCAGTGCCGCGCTCGTCGATCTCTGTTGGTTGAGGATCAGCGCTGCAATTACGACCGCTGCTGCCAACGCGAACCATGGGGCTACATTCGAGCGTCTCGCGCGGGAAGCAGTCGCCGAAGGCGCTGCGTTCATCATCAATGCCGTTTCGATGGGCGCGCGATCAGCCTGAGCGCGAGCCAAGAGCCGCATACGGATGCGCTTGAGCCGTTGCTCGACGTCCGGCGACGCGGGCGCACTCGGCGGCGGCGTAGAGTTGCCAAGCGCCGCCAACGCCTGACGCAGCGCATCAAGCTCCGGCCCGCACCGCGGGCAGCCCGCAGCATGCGCCAGCACCGCCGCTTGCTCGTCCGCGGACAGCGCGTCGAGCGCGGCGGCGGCGAGCGATTCGCTCGCTTCGTCGTGGCTCATGTCGCGCGTCATACCCGTTCCGCTCCTCCGCGCAGGGCGGCAAGGCGCT
>Ga0210409_10000902_pt1 | contig 42339 bp, 36 predicted proteins | sample IncBWH17MmetaG_FD_161649 | JGI IMG/M metagenome (GOLD analysis project Ga0210409, IMG submission 161649) | Forest soil microbial communities from Barre Woods Harvard Forest LTER site, Petersham, Massachusetts, United States - Inc-BW-H-17-M | ecosystem: Environmental > Terrestrial > Soil >... | reverse complement strand
ACTGCCTCGGCCCTGGCAGGGGTAGCCCGATGTTGATGTCCAGACGTGGCATTTACATCCGCTGCGACTCCCGTCAGCTCGCCACCATCTGACTGCCGCCGTTGCGGTAGTGCTGCTCCCGGGACACTAGATCCTGCCAGCGTCGTTCCAACATGCGCCTGCCACGGCGATATTCGCCGGCTTCAGCGGGTGGATTCAACGTCTCGAGCGATACCCGGTCGTGCAGCAAATTCCTGATCGCGCGATAGAACTCGGAGGTGTAGGTACCCTGGAACATCATCGCGAGGTCACCGCTGTCCTGCCAATGGGTCTTGTCGCCGAGCTGCGTCCTGACCTGCTCGTAGAACCTGGTCCCCGGCAAGGGATAAGACACGCTCACGCCGACATCGTCGGGTAGCGCCGTCTCGAGCAACTCGCGCGTAGCGAGAATGTCGGGCAACTGTTCATCGAGATAGCCGAGCTGAATGAAGAATCCGACGCGAATCCCCACAGCTTTCAGCCGCGCGCGCGCCGCCGTGATCTCGGCCACCTTGGTTCCCTTGTTCATGGCGTCGAGCACCCGCTGACTGCCGCTCTCGGCGCCAATCCATGCCTCCTGACATCCTGCCTCGCGCAGCGCGACTGCCATGCGTTCGCTGACGAGATCTGCGCGCGTTTGGATGGTAAACGGTATCGTGCCGTCGCCTGCACGCAGCGCATGCGCGAACTCGTTTATCCAATCGACCCGAAACCCGAAGATGTCGTCCGCAAACCAGATGTGGTCGGCGCGGAAGGCGCGCTTCAGATACGCCATCTCCCTGGCGACCGCCGCGGGCTTGCGCTGCAGGTATTGGTTTCCCCAGATGGGCTTGGCGCACCAGGCGCACCGGAACGAGCAGCCGCGGGAAGCGGCCATGTTCAGGCTGAAGTAACCGTGAGCACTGAGCCAGGTGTCACGGTAGCGCTCGATGTCCACCAGATCCCACGCCGGCAACTCGTCGGATTGAGCGAGCGGCCAAGTTTTCGCGCCGCTCACGGCCTTCACCTTGCCTTCGCTGAGGAGCGCCACGCCGCAAAGGCCGTCCGCCAGCGCGCTGGCGGGCGCCTCCGGACAAGAGTCGAGTCGCGTCAGCAGACCTTCGAGGGCTGACAGACCCTCACCAAGAAGAACGACGTCCGCGCCGGCGAGTAAATACGGCTCAGCAGCATCGCTGACATCGGCACCGGAAGCGATGACACGGGCACCAGCGCGCCGCGCAGCAGCGATCATCTCGCAGGCGGCACGGCGCATCTCTCCGAGGCACATCTTGCTCAGAAAGTTGAAGTTGTCCTCGTACAGCAGCACGAGCTGTGGCTTTGCCGCTGCCAGTTGTCGCTCATAGTCCCCGATGCCGTCGGCCAGCATGGCATCGAACAGCGCCACGTCATGCCCTGCGCGACGCAGCATCGAGGCGACCTGGAGGGTGGCGAGCGGGGGGTAAGGCTTGGCACGCTCGAGCTGCTTCTGGTCGAAGCGCAGGAAGTAGGAGTGTCCAACCAAAATCGAAAGCATTAGCTGCTAGCGCTCCGGACGGCTCGCCGCAAAAACCCCTACCTTGCGAAGGTATGGAGCCGACTGTGCTGTAAGTGCGCTCACGGACGAGCGCGGTTCAGCGCTCCCAGAAAAATCGCCCGCACGGGCACGCGAACCGGCTGGGAACGCTGATCTCCGGCGCATAGTAAACCGACTCGATGTCCCGGAGCACTTACCGCGCAGATGCGTGCCCGCGAGGAAGTTCTCACATACGTGCTCGCAGCTTGACGTCGGGCATTGCCGCCTTGGGCATGAGCTCGACGGTGGATGCTGACAAGGTAGTCATTTACGTCCGACTGGAACCGATGGTAACTCTGACGAAGGGGACGACCTTGTCACAGCCCGCGCTGCCGACCGTTCGAGACACTGTGCAGCACGCGGCGTCCTGCACGCTGCCTACGTTATGGGGAACATTTCAGCTGCATGTGTTCACAGATGCTGCGACCGCAAAGGAACATCTTGCGCTGACGCGGGGAGATTTGTGCGGGGACGGATCTGCGCTGCTGCGCATCCATTCGGAATGCCTGACAGGTGATACTTTGTTCAGTTGGCGTTGCGATTGCGGCTTGCAACTTCGAGAAGCCCTCCAGAGGATCGCGAGCGAAGGGCGCGGAATGCTCCTCTATCTCCGCCAGGAGGGCCGCGGGATCGGCCTGGACAACAAGATCAGGGCATACGCGTTACAAGACGCCGGGCTTGACACCGTTTCCGCAAACGAAGCGCTGGGGTTTGCCGCGGACGAACGCAGCTACGCCATGTGCCGGCCCATGCTCAGATACCTGGGTGTTTCCAACGTTCGATTGATGACCAACAACCCGTGGAAAGTAGCGGCGCTCCGCAACTTCGGAGTCACCGTGACCCGCGTTCCGATCGCATCCGTCCGCACCTCGCACAATGCAAAGTATCTGGACGCCAAGCGAACGAAGCTCGGGCATCTTGCGACTTCGCCGCACGGATTGAGCGGCGCGTTCTAAGTACACGCCCGCCGAGTCTCCCGCGTTCCTCGCGAAGCCCTGATCCTGCCGGTCCTTGCGGATGTCGTGCTCGTCGGCTCGAATAGCTGCCACGCTCTGCTGAGACGCAGCCCGCCTGGTTCGTTGCGATGACGTGCCGCGCAGCGACGTTACCCGCCTCCCTGAGCCTCCTTATCCGTCCGTGGCGACCAGTAAGCCGCTATGTTGTTGGCTGAATGGCCTCATTTGCGCCGGCAAGTAGCTAAACTGCTGCCACGAGAACCGCAAAAAAACCGTGGTCGAATCACCTCTCTCAAAGCGCGCGCCGCTCGCGTGGCTGCTTTCGTGGCTGTTGCTCGGCGGCGTACGCCCTGGGCAGACCGCCGACTTCGGCGGCGACTTCACCGTCGGCGGCGAGCTCGCTGTCACCACCAACTACATCTACCGGGGCGTGTCCGAGAGCAACGGCCACGCCGCCGTGCAGGCCGACCTGCATGCCGATATCGGCGGCAGCTTCTTCGGGGCGTGGGGCTCGACGCGCGATCACACGCTCGATCCCTACGCCGATTACGATCTGGAGCTCTATGCCGGGCATCGTTTCGAGCTGAGCAGTGCCTGGGGCGCGACCTTGAGTGCGCACGCTCATTATTGGATCGGCGGGGCGCAGCAGGAGGGTACCGCCGACTATCAGGAAGTCATGGGCGCGCTCAGCTACCTCGACCGCTGGACGGTGTCGGTCGGTGCGATTCCGAACGCAGTGCACTACTGGTTTGACAAGCGCGTCGGGCGCAGCCCTGCGTGGTTCGGGGAGACCTCCGGACAATGGCTGGTGCTCGATCAAGGTTTCTTCGTCACGGCAGGCGCTGGCTACTATTCTGCAAACGGAACGGGCCCGGGCATTCGGGCCGGGGGTGCCTACGCCTATGGCAATGCGGGTGTCGCATTCGAGCACCGCCGCTGGCGGGTCGACGTCGGCTACTTCCGCGCACAGGGCACCGCGCGCCGGCTGCTCCCCTACCCAATCCCGAGCGACCGCTTCGCCGGCACTCTGAGCTGGCGGTTTTGACGCGCAGCCCGCCGCGAAAGTGTCACCCATGTCTCCGGTATAAAACGTCACCCATGTCATCGGAATAGACACAGGGTGGATTTGGTCGGGGCAGAGGGATTTGAACCCCCGACCCTCTGCTCCCAAAGCAGATGCGCTACCAGACTGCGCCATGCCCCGAGCCGGTGCCCCACAGCCGTACCAGCCGTCTGTGTCGGCGCTCTCATCGTAACTCACCCGGGCGCGCGACCGCACGGGCCGTGCCGGCGCCGGGCGCCGCGCGCGGCCTAAGCACGCCGCCAGCGGGTCTCACCGCCCGGTTTATCTTCGAGAACGACGCCGAGCCCGGCCAGCTCGTCGCGGATACGGTCGGACTCGGCGAAGTCGCGCTTGGCGCGGGCCGCGGCGCGCGCCGCGATGCGCTGCTCGATCGCTGCGTCGCTGATTGGTCCGCCGGCGGCATCGGTACCCGCCGGCCGGCTAAGGCGGAACCACTCCTGCGCCGGGACGGCGAGGATCCCCAGCACGCTGCCGAGCGCCCTGAGCTCGGCGCCGAGCGCCGCGGCGCTCCGCAGGTCGCCGGCGTCCCTGGCGGTGTTGATCTCGCGCGTGATCACCTGGAGCACTGCGAGCGCCTCGGGCGTGTTGAAGTCATCATCCATGCTCTCGTGGAAGCGCGCCGTCGCCGCGCCCACTCCTGCCGCAGCAGCCGGCAGCCCCCGCAGCGCGGTGTAAACGCGGGTCAGCGCCGCGTCTGCCTGCTCGAGCTGCTCGAGGGAGTAGTTGATCGGTCCGCGATAGTGGCTCGCGAGGAAGAAGTAGCGCAGCACCTCCGGGTGGCGCAGCGTCTTCACCACCTCGCGCAGCGTGAAGAAGTTGCCGAGCGACTTCGACATCTTCTCTTCGTCGACGTTGACGAAGCCGTTGTGCATCCAGAGGTTCACGAACGCATCGCCCGTCGCCGCGCACGACTGCGCGATCTCGTTCTCGTGGTGCGGGAACTTGAGATCCATGCCGCCGCCGTGGATATCGAAGTGGGTGCCCAGGAGCGCCGTCGACATGGCGGAGCACTCGATGTGCCATCCGGGCCGGCCGCGGCCCCAGGGCGAGTCCCACCAGGGCTCGCCCGACTTGGCGGGCTTCCACAGCACGAAGTCGAGCGGATCGCGCTTCGCCTCATCCACCTCGACGCGCGCCCCGGCGCGCAGGTCCGCGAGGCGCTTGCCCGAGAGGCGGCCGTAGGGAGCGAAGTGCGCCACCGAGTAGAGGACGTCGCCGTCGGGAGCGACGTAGGCGTAGCCGCGCTCGATGAGCTGCGACACCATGGCGATGATCTGCGGCACGTACTGCGTCGCGCGCGGCTCCGCATCAGGCGGCAGGATCGAAAGCAGCGCGCAGTCCGCGTGCATGGCGGCGATGAAGCGCGCCGTGAGCGCCTCGGTCGTCTCGCCGTTCTCGGCCGCACGGCGGATGATCTTGTCGTCGATGTCGGTGATGTTGCGCACGTAGGTCAGCCGGTAGCCGCGGTGCCGCAGATACCGGGTCACGACGTCGAACACCGTGAGCATGCGCGCGTGTCCGATGTGCACGTAGTCGTAGACGGTGAGGCCGCACACGTACATGCGCAGCGCCCCGGGCGTGATGGGCCGCAAGTCCTGCTTCTCGCCCGTGAGCGAGTCGTGAATGCGGATCATGCGAAGCGCGCCAGCCGCTCGTGTGCCTGGCCGGGCGGCATCGCCCTCAGGAGCGGCGCCAGCTCCGGCCCGTGCTTGCGCCCGGTGAGCGCCAGACGCAGCGGCATGTAGAGCTGCGCTCCCTGGCGGCCGGTCGCCCCGCGCGCGGCTCCGGCAATCGCGGCGAGATCGTTGCCGCTCGTGGCGGCGGCAGCCGCGGCCGCGGCGAAGTAGCCGGCGCCGGCGCCGCGCACCACGGCCTCGCCCCCCTCCTCGAGCGGCGGCGGTCCGCCGAACACAATGTCGACCCAGGGAGCGGCATCCGCGGGCAGTACCAGGTTCGGCAGCAGCGCCGTCACGAAAGCGGTCGCCGCCCGCTCATCGAGCTCCGCGGGCAGCACGCCCTTGAGCCAGCCGCGCGCGGCCTCGGGAGCTAGGTGATGCACCGCGTCCTTCTGCCAGACGGTGAGCTGCTGCTCATCGAAGCGCGCCGGCGCCCGCCCCAGGTGCTTCGGGTCGAAGCCGCGCGCCATCTCCTCGAGCGTGAGGAGGCCGTGAAGCGCGGTCGAGTGGCCGAGCCGGAACAGATGATTGACGAGCGCGAGCGGCTGGTAGCCGCGCTCGCGGTAGGCGCGCACGCTGGTCGCGCCGTGGCGCTTGGAGAGCGGCGCACCGTCGGCGCCTACGAGCAGCGCCACGTGCCCGTAGGCCGGGGCCTTCAGCCCGAGAGCCTCGAGGACGAGGAGCTGGCGCGGCGTGTTGGTCAAGTGATCCTCGCCGCGCAGCGCGAGCGTCACCCCCATGCAGGCATCATCCACCGCGTTGGAGAAGAAGAAGGCGGCCGAGCCGTCCGCGCGCCGCACCACGAAGTCGCCGATGTCATCGGACGCAAAGCTCTGCGGACCGTGCACCAGGTCGACGAACTCGACGCGCGCGCCCGCAGGCACGCGGAACCGCAGCGCCGCCGGTGCGCCCTGCGCCACCCGCCGGGCGCGCTCGGCGGGAGTGAGCTCGCGGCAGGTGCCGGCGTAGCGCGGCGGTTTCCCGGCGGCGAGCTGCGCGCGGCGCGACAGCTCGAGCTCGAGCGGCGTGCAGAAGCACGGGTAGACGGCCGCGCGCTCTTCGAGCAGCGCAAAGTAGCCGGCGTAGAGCGCGCCCCGCTGCGACTGGCGGTAGGGTCCGAGCGCATCCTCCCGGTCGGGCCCGGCGTCCCACTCGACGCCGAGCCAGCGCAGGTCCGCGAGTAGCGCTTGCGTGTGGGCCTCGAGGCTTCGCTCGGTGTCGGTGTCCTCGATGCGCAGCACGAACCGGCCGCCCGCGTGCCGCGCGAGCAGCAGGTTGAAGAGCGCGGTGCGCGCATTCCCCAGGTGCAGCTCGCCGGTGGGGCTGGGGGCGAAACGGGTGACCGGAGCCGAGCTCATTGACCCCATGTTACGGGAAAGGAGCGAAACGCAACAAAGGCGCGGCGCGCGTTCGCGCCGCTGTCGCTGACTCGCGCCGCAGCTTAGAATTCGCCGCCGCGCTTGGCATATTGCCGCGCGGGAATCGCTGGAGGATCGATGCCCACTAAGCTCCGCGCGCCTATCGCCGCCGCCGCCACGCTGCTCCTCAGCCTCGCCCTTCTGCCCGGCGCGGCGCGCGCCGAGGAACCGACCACCCAGGTGCGCGTGGTCACCAGCATGGGCGACTTCGTCATCGAGGTGCGGCCCGAGCGCGCGCCGCTCACGGCCCCCAACTTCCTGCGCTACGTGAAGGAAGGCTTCTACACCAACACGCTGATCCACCGCGTGGTGCCGAACTTCGTCCTCCAGGGCGGCGGCCACGACGCCAAGACCATGGACTTGAAGCCCACCCACGAGAGCATCGTCAACGAGTCGGGCAACGGCTTGCAGAACAAGCGCGGCACCGTCGGGCTGGCGCGCAGCACCGCCCCGCACTCGGGCAACGCCGAGTTCTACGTGAACTTGGTCGACAACCCGGATTTGGATCCGGTGTCGACCCGCTGGGGCTACGCGGTGTTCGGCCGCGTGGTGCAGGGTATGGATGTCATCGACAAGATCGGCGAGACGCCGACCGGAGCCGTGGGACCCTTCAAGCAGGACGCCCCCCTCAAGCCCATCATCATCCAGAGCATGACCATCGTGGCGCCCACTGCATCGCAGCCGGCAGCGCAACCGGTGACGCCGGCCGAGCCGCAGAAAATCCTCTCGCCGAAATAGCCCGCGGCGCGGCGACTTCGATGACGCGCCTCTTTGTCTCGGACGTGCACCTGGGTGACGAGTCAGTCCCCGCGATCGATCAGTTCCTCGAGTTCCTCGCCGTGCACGCCGCGCGCGCCGAGGCGCTCTACATCCTCGGCGACCTGTTCGAGAGCTGGGTCGGCGACGACGACCGGAGCGGCGCCGCGCAGCGCGTCTGCGGGGCGCTCAGGGCGCTCACCGCGGGCGGCGTGCCCTGCTTCGTGCTGCACGGCAACCGCGACTTTCTCCTCGGGTCCGGCTTCAGCGAGCGCACCGGCTGCCGCTTGCTCACCGATCCTGTGGTCGCCGAATTCGACGGCGAGCGGGTGCTCATCACGCACGGCGATGCGCTGTGCACCGACGACCACGCCTACCAGGAGCTGCGCACCATGGTGCGCGATGCGAGCTGGCAACGGCTCTTCCTCGCCCTGCCACTCGCGCACCGCGAGGTGCTGGCGGACCAGTTACGCGCCGGCAGCCGCACGCATACCGCGCGCACGGTGCCCATCATCATGGACGTCAACAGCGAAGCCGTTGCGGCCGCGTTCCGCGCGGCGCAGGTGCGCCGCATGATCCACGGCCACACGCACCGCCCGGGCGTACACGATCTGACGGTCGACGGCGCACCCGCCCAGCGCATCGTGCTGGGCGCCTGGTACGAGCAGGGCAGCTACCTGAGTTACGAGCGGGGAAGCTACCAGCTGCGCGCGCTGCCACGGTAGTTGCTCAGTTGGGCGGAACGGCCGCGGGCGCGCCGCCCGGAGGTCCACGATGCCCGAAGCCGTGCGCGTGCATCTGCTGCAGCGTCTGGAACTTCTTCAGCTGCACGGCGGAGAGCACTCCCGAGAGCTTCGCGAGCGTGTCCTGTTTGATCTGCGTGCGCGCTGCATGCAGCGCTTGATAGTCGGGCTGGCCGCCCGCGGCCTTGGCCTGCGCGAACAGCGCTCTCATCTGCGCGTGCGCGCCCTGCAGGATGGTCTGCACCTGCGGCTTCTGCGCGTCCGTCAGATCGAGCAGGATGGTGAGACTTTCCATGTGACTCGCGTGACTGCCACCCCCGGGGTTTTGAGCCAGTGCGGCGCCCGCCCAGAGCGCGGCGAGTGCCACCGCCGTAGCCTTCATCAACGCTTTCATGAACGATCTCCTCATGCGGGTCGGTGAACTTTGATCCGACCGCGCATCTAGGCTAACGGCTGGCGCTGGTGGCGCCGTGAGCAAGTGTGAGGGAGTGTCAATGCCGCCGCGGCAGCCGCAGCACCGCCTCGAGCCCCCCTTGCGGGAGGTTGGCGAGGATCAGCGTGCCGCCGTGCGCCTGGGCGATGTCGCGGGCGATGGTGAGACCTAATCCCGTGCCGCCGCCATCGCGGTTGCGCGAGGACTCGAGCCGGTAGAAGGGTTCGAACACCCGCTCGAGCTCCGCCTCGGGGATCCCGGGCCCCGCATCGTGTACGCGGATGACGAGCTCGCCGTCATCCTCCACCGTGATGGCGGCGCCGGTGCCGAAGCTGACCGCGTTGGCGAGGAGATTCGTGAGGCAGCGCTTGAGCGCCTGCGCCTTGCCGGTGAAGGGCGCGAGCGCGCGTCCCGTCAAACTGACCGCGGCACCCATCTCGGTGAACTGCCCCTTCAGGGCCTCGAGCAGCTCGTTGATGTCGACGGGCATTGCGGGCTCGCCGTCGTCGAGCCCGCGAAAGAGCGCCAGCGCCTCGCGCACCATGAGCTCCATCTCGCTGAGCTCCTTGCCGATGCGCGCCGCGAGCGCCGAGTCCTCGAGCGTCTCGACTTGCAAACGTAGGCGCGTGAGCGGGGTCTTCAGGTCGTGTGACATCGCCGCCAGCACGCGGCTGCGGCTGTCGAGGTAGCGGCGCAGCCGGTCCTGCATGGTGTTGAAGGCGCGCGCCGCATCGCGCAGCTCGCGCGCGCCGCGCTCCGGCAGCTTTTCAGGACGCGCATCGCGGCCGACGCTGTCGGCGGCCTGTGAGAGCGCCGAGAGCGGCCGGGTGATGCTGCGCGCGGTGACGTAGAGCGCGATCACCAGGATCACCACCAGCAGCGTCAGGTTGACCCGCAGGTTGCGCGGCAGCGGTGCCCCGCCCGGCATGCGCGTGATGCGAAAGAGCTGCGTGCCGCCGTCGGGGAAGCGCACCGCCACGTCGTAGCGCTGCGCGCTGTCCTGGTGCGCGGCGAGCTCGCGCGCCTCATAGAATGGCACCGGCAGCGGAATCGCCGCGCCGCTCGCATCGAGCGTGCGGCCGATGGTCACCTCGTAGCTCGCGCCGAGAGCTGCCTGCAGCTGCTCTCTCAGCGTCTGCTCGAAATCGGTGAGCAGCGGCACGCGCACGAAAGTGCGCCGGGGCTCGAGCGGGTTGCGCGCCGGCCGCGGCGGATCGCCCGCCGGCCGCGGCCGCAACGGCGGCGTCCCGCGCGGCGCCGACAGCTGCGCAACCGCCGCGGCGCGCTCGGCGGCACTCAAGGGCTCGAGCATCTGCACGGTCTCGACGATGTGCCGAGTCCACTCGCGCACGCTGCTCTGCAGGACGAAGTTCTCGCGCTCCTGGGCGATGAGCACCAGACCCGCGGCCTGGGCGATCAGCACGGCGAGCACCGAGGCCGCGATCAGCCGGCCGAAGAGGGATTGCGGCCAGAGTCTCAGGCGCGCCGACTTGGAGGGTTCACTGGCTCTCGACGGTGACGCCGACGACATAGCCCTCGCCATAGACGGTCTTGATGATCTGCGGCGCGCGGGCATCGTCGCCCAGGATCTGCCGCAGCCGGCTGACGCGCACGTCAATGCTGCGATCGAAGGGATCGGCGTCGCGCCCGCGCAGCAGCTCGGTGAGCTGCGCGCGCGTCAGCACGCGATTGCCGGCTGCGAGCAGCACCGCGAGCAGCCGGTACTCGGCGCCGCTCAGAGCCACTTCCTTGCCGCCGGCCTCGGTGAGCGTGCGCGTTACGGTGTCGAGCCGCCAGCCCCCGAAGACGAAGGTGCGCACCGCTTCGGGACTCGGGTCGCGCGGAGCGTGCGCCGAGCGGCGCAGCACCGCCTTGATGCGCCCCAGGAGCTCGCGCGGGTTGAAAGGCTTGGCGACGTAGTCGTCGGCGCCGAGCTCGAGGCCCACGATCCGGTCGACGTCCTCCCCGCGTGCGGTGAGCATGATGATCGGCACCTGCGAGCGCCCGCGGAGCTCGCGGCAGAGCGACAGGCCGTCCTCCCCGGGCAACATGACGTCGAGCACCAGGAGGTCGACGTGCGAGCGGTCGAGCACCCGGCGCATCTCCTTGCCGTCCGGGACCGTGGTGGTGCGGAACTCGTGCTTCTCGAGGTACTGGGCGAGGAGCCCGCGAATCTCACGGTCGTCGTCGACGATCAGCAGGTGGGGACGGTCGTTCATTGCGCCACAGCCTCTCTCGCTTACCGAGGATACCGGGCCAACAGACACCGGGGAGGGAATTTCGTGCCCGCGAGGCTTGTAAGCAAATGTTAGTGCACGGCCGGCGGGGGTCCGGAGTGGAAGCGCAGCTCGCGGTCCGGCGTCGTCGCCAGCTCGGCCTCGCGGGCGGCAAGCTCGCCGAGGCGCGCCTGCCACTCAAGTGGCGCGCAGCCGCGCGCGAAGGCGACGTAGAGCTCGAAGTGCCGCGCCTCCGAGCTCGCGAGCCGTGCATAGAGCGCGGCGAGGGGCGGCGGCACGCGCGGGGCCAGCAGTGTGAAGCGCTCGGCGGAGCGCGCCTCGATGAGCGCGGCCGAGAGCAGCAGATCGAGCTTGCGCCCCGGGTGCGCGCTGCGCAGTGCCCGGCGCAGCTGCTGCGCGTAGCGGCCGGGACGCTGGCGGACGAAGGCGACCTTAAGCTCGCGCATCGCCCGGTGCACCTGCTCGAAGTGCATGAGCTCCTCGCGCGCCAGTCGCGAGAGCGCGAGCACGAGCGCCGTGTCCTCGGGGTAGGCGAAGATCAGCGCCATGGCGCTGGAGGCCGCCTTCTTCTCGCAGTTAGCGTGATCGACGAGGAGCTCGGCTAAGCGCTCGAGCGCCGCCTCGAGCCATGCGGGCGGCGTCGGTGCGAGGAGAATCGTCTCGGGAAGCGCCGCGCGCGCAGTTGAGGCGTGTGTGCTCATGCGCGCGCCCCGTTCGCGAGCCACTCATCCAGGGTGTGCGCGAGGGCCTCGGCCGCCTCGCGCGCCCCCGCGAAGCGGTCCGCGGGCGCCTTGGCGAGCAGGCGCACGAGCGCCGGCTGGAGCCCCGCGAAGCGCTCGGGCAGCTGTGGGATGGGCTCCTTGCGATGCTTGTAGACGATCGCCATCGGGTTGTCGGCGCGGTAGGGCTTCTCGCCCGCGAGCATCTCGTAGAGCATCACTCCGAGGCTGTAGAGATCGCTCCGTGCATCGATCGCCTCGGCGTGGCCCTGCTCCGGGCTCATGTAGTGGGGCGTGCCGAAGATGGCGCCGCTGCCGGTCACGTCGCGCGCGAGCGCGGTGTCCTTGGAGAGCCCGAAATCGATGAGCGCAATGCTGCCGTCAGCGCGCAGCATGACGTTGCCGGGCTTCAAGTCCCGGTGCAGCACACCGGCGGCGTGCACGTGCTCGAGGGCGCGCGCCACCTCGACCACGAGGCGCAGCGCCTCGCGCGGGGCGACACCGGCGCGCATGCGACGGCGCAGGTCCCCCATCGGGAAATATTCCATGACGAGCCAGGCGTGCTCGTCGCTGATGCCGAGGTCGTAGAGCCGCACCACTCCCGGGGCATCGATGCGCTGCACGAGCTCGTACTCCTGGAGGAAGCGCCGGAAGATGTCGACCGGCTCGCGCTCGTCTTGGGCGTCGCGCGCCACCTTGAGCGCGACCAGCGTGCCGGCGCGTTCGCTCTCGCCGACATAGAGATCCGTGAGCGCTCCGGCGGCGAGACGGCGGATGTGGCGGTAGCCGCGGATGAAGGCATCGCCGAAGCGCTGCGCATCGCGTCCGGCGCTGCTCGTGCGCCACACCGCGCGCGCGTGGGCCTGGCGCTGCTCGGCGGCGGCGAGCACGCGGTGAAACTCCACGCCTTCGAGGTCCGCGCCGCTCACCGTCCAGACGCCGAGCGCTGCCGTCTCGCGCGCCGCCGACGAGTCGGCGCTGCGCCGCAGCAGCACGATGGGTGCAAAGCCCGCCCGCCCGGCGAGCTCGCGCGCCCACACCAAGCCGCGTCCGCCCGGCCATTGGTCCGCGAGCAGCACCGCGTCGTACCCCTGCGCGAGAAACTCCGGGGCGAGCGCGCCCTGGGATACCGGGTTGTGCACCGTGAGGCTCGCCTGCGGCCGCCATGCCAGGAGCCGCTCGCGGATCTGCGCGCAGCGGCGCGCGTCTTCCTCGATCAACAGCACCCGCATGGGGGCGCGATTAGAGCACGGGGGCCGGCGGGCCGCCACGCCGCGCGCCCGGCAGCGCTGCGGCCGCCTCGGGTGTGAGCTTCAAGCCGATCACGAGGTCCCCGACGTTGGTTCCGGTGGGACCTAAGTGCAGGAGGTCGCCGCTCGCGGCCAGCGCCGCGCCCGAATCCGCGCCCGCGAGACATTCATCGACGTCGAGCCCGCCGAGCACGACACGCGCGCAACTCTCGGCATCGATGAGCGCGCCGGCATCTTCGGTCACCCCATCGGTGCCGTCGGTGCCGACGGCGAGCAGCATCAGGTCCGCCTGGCCGGCGATGAGCTTGGCGGCGGCGAGCGCCAGGTGCTGGTTGCGTCCGCCCTTGCCCGGATGCGGTGGCAGCTGCACCGTCGATTCCCCGCCCCACACGCACACGCTGTTGGGTGCGAGGCGCAGCTCGTGCGCGAAGCGCGCCGCGAGGCGCAGCGCATCGCCGGCGAAGCGCCGCTTGGGCGCGTGCACCGAGAGCCCGCGCACCCGCGCCGCCTCGGCGGCGCCCGCGACCGCGTGCTCGACGGAGGCGATCACGGTGCGCTGCACGCGGTCCTCGCCCTCGCTCGCCGGACCCAGCAGCCCCGAGCCGATCAGCGCCGGGTCATCGCCCGGCACGTCCGATACGAACAGCGCCCGCGCGGGCCGGCCGGCGAGGCGCGCCGTGAGCCGTCCGCCCTTGATGCGCGAGAGCCCGACCCGCTTGGCGTTGAGCGCGCCGATCGCAGTCCCCGCCGCGAGCTCGCGCGCCGTGAAGCTCTCGAGGTCGGCGAGCGTCGTGCCCTCGCGCAGCACCTCGACGAGGCTCGAGGCGCCGCCGGAGATGAGAAAGAGCGGCGCCGCCTCGAGCGGCAGCGCCCCGACCCACTGAAGGAGCCGCTCCCCGGCGGCGAGCGAGCGCTGATCGGGGACGGGATGGGAGCTCGCGAGGATCTCGACGCCGTGCGCTCTCAGGAGCTCGGGCGCTGCGTGCCCCTCACGGGTGATGATCAGGGAGTGCGCGATGCGCGCGCTCAAGGCATCGTGAGCGCCGAGCGCCATGGCGGGCGCGGCCTTGCCGACCGCGGCGAGCCATACCGGGCCGCCGGCTGCGAGCGCCTCCCCAGCGCCGTCCGCGGTGAGCGCCTCGCGCACGCAGCGGCGGCCGTCGACGCGCGCGAGCGCCGCCTGCAGAAGCGTGAGCAGTAATTCGCGCCGCGGATCGCTCGAGGGAGGCAGCTCAGCTCCCGCGCACCACTTTGAGCTTGCGCCGCTCGCGGCGCGCGAGCTTGGCGGCATCCGAGCGCTCGTCCTGCAGTCGCTCGAGGTACTCCGGCGTCACATCGCCCGTGACATAGATGCCGGAGAAGCACGAGGTGTCGAATTCCTCGATGCGCGCGTCCTCGTGCTTGACGGCGGCGATGAGATCCTCGAGATCCTGGTACACGAGCCAGTCGGCCCCGATGAGGCTCGTGATCTCATCCACCGTGCGCCCGCTCGCCACCAGCTCGCTCACCGCCGGCATATCGATCCCGTAGACGTTCGGGAAGCGCACCGGAGGGGCGGCGGAGGCGAAATATACCTTGGCAGCGCCGGCCTCGCGCGCGAGCTCGATGATCTGCGCCGAGGTGGTGCCGCGCACGATCGAGTCATCGACCAGCAGCACCGTCTTGCCGCGGAACTCGAGGTCGATGGCATTCAGCTTGCGCCGCACCGATTTCTCGCGCTCCTCCTGCCCGGGCATGATGAAGGTGCGGCCGATGTAGCGATTCTTGATGAAGCCTTCGCGGTACTTGACGCCGAGGCGTTGCGCGAGCTGCAGCGCGCTGGTGCGGCTGGTATCGGGGATCGGGATCACGACGTCGATGTCGTGCTTGGGGCGCTCGCGCAGGATCTTGTCCGCCAGCCGGTCCCCCATGCGCATGCGCGCCCGGTACACCGAGATGTTGTCGATCTTGGAGTCGGGCCGCGCGAAATACACATACTCGAAGATGCAGGGCGTGTGGCGCTGCGTGGCGACGCATTGCTGCGCGTGCAGCCGCCCGGTCTCGTCGATGAACACGGCTTCGCCGGGGGCGACGTCGCGCACCAGGCGGAACGACAGGCTATCGAGCGCCACGCTCTCGGAAGCCAGCATCCACTCGGTGCCGCGCGCCGTACGGCGCTCACCCAGCACCAGGGGACGGATACCGTTGGGATCGCGGAAACCGAGGATCCCGTGACCGATGACCATGGCGACCACCGCGTAGCCGCCGCGGCAGCGTCGGTAGACGGCGCTCACCGCCGCGAATACGTCCGCGGGCGTGATGCGTGCCGCGCCGACCCGCTGCAGCTCCGAGGCGAACACGTTGAGCAGTACCTCGGAGTCGGAGGTGGTGTTGAGGTGGCGGCGATCCTCGCGGATCAGGATCTCGGCAAGCTCGGCGGCGTTGGTCAAGTTGCCGTTGTGGCCGAGGCAGATGCCGTAAGGGGCGTTCACGTAGAAGGGCTGCGCCTCGGAGGCGCTGTCGCAGCCGGCGGTCGGATAACGCACGTGGCCGATGCCGGCGTTGCCCTTGAGCTCGAGCATGTGGCGCTGCTGAAAGACGTCGCGCACGAGTCCACTGCCCTTGCGCACCGAGAGCTCGCCGTCGCCCGAGGTGGCAATCCCGGCCGCGTCCTGGCCGCGGTGCTGCAGCACCGTGAGCGCGTCGTAGAGGCGCTGGTTGACCGCGCTCGTGCCGACGATGCCGACGATGCCGCACATGGCTTGGGTCAGCTCCTCATACCTGGATATCGCGGCTGTGGGGCACGCCAGCCTCCCCAACCAGGAACCGCAGCGCGTTCGCGACCGATTCGCCGGTCGGCATGAGGTGCGAATCGCGCCACCAATGCTCGCGATCGAGGTGCAGCAGCTGCCCGAGCACCACGAAGATCCCGAGCAGCAGGAAGCCGCGCAGCACGCCGATCGCGAAGCCCCCGAAGCGATCCATGCCGCTGAAGATCGAGAGCCGCACGAACTGATTCGCGACCGCCCCGATCACCGCACCGATCAGCAGCACGGCTAGCAGGATGATGAGGCGCGCCACCCAGGGCTTCACCTCCGGCGCGGACAGGACGCCCGCTAAGTGCGGCTCGATGAGATCCGAGAAATGCCAGGCGAGGAGCAGCGCGACGATCCACGAGACGAGCGCGATCGCCTCGCGGAGAAAGCCGCGGGCGGTGCCCACGAGCGCCGAGATCAGAATCGCGGCCATGATTACGTAGTCGGTCGTATTCATTGCAGCCCGGCACTTTCGCGCACATTGCGCGCGGCGCGGATTGTACAAGAGCACCCGGATCGCTGCCGAGCGCTTCCGTCGCACCCCGCCGTGTTACTTCGGCACCACCGAGCCGGCGTGACCCTGGGCGCGCAGTTTCGCGGCAATTTGCTCCGCCGCCGCCCGGTCGTGGGTCGGGCCCACCTGCACCCGATACAAGCGCCGGCCCCCGCTTCCCCGTGACACGCTGACGGGAAAGCCGAAGCCGTGCACCTGCTTGGCCAGCCGCTCGGCGTTCGCCCGGTTGGCAAAGCTGCCGAGCTGCACCATGTACCCCGAAGCGCCCGTGCCGGACGTCGGGCCGGCTGCCGACGGCGGCGCGGACGCCTGCTGCAGGGCGGGTGTCGGCGGCGCGGGGGGCGGTGCCATGGTGGGCGGCGTGCGCTCCGCCGGCACGGCGGCGGTCGCCTGCCGCACCCTCGGCGGGGCGCCGGCGGGCTCGGCGGCCGGGGCCAGCGGCGACGGAGCGGCCGAAGGCTGCGGCTGCAGCTCGCCACTCCCCCCGTGGGCCTCGTCCGTGAGATTGATGGTGTAGGAGCGTAATGGTGGTTCCTCCGCCGCCGACGCCGGGCCGCGCGCGCGTGATGCCGGTCGGATCGGCCCGCTGAGTAACTCGGGCACCAACACGACGATCAGGGCCACGAGAATGATTGCGCCCGTCAGCCGTTCTTTCACCAGAGCATCCACGATGGGGGCTAAACCGGGAAAGCCAAGTGCGGCGGATACCGCGGTTAGTATATCCGAAGCCACTCGAGCGCCGGCCCCACCGTGTGGAAGGAACCAAACACCACGACGCGGTCCCCCGGGCGTGCCAGGGCACGCGCGCGCTCGCATCCGGCCTCCACCGAGTCGGCGAGCGTCGCATGCGAGCGCGGAAGCTGCAGTCGCGCGGCGAGCGCCGCGGCGCTCGCGCCGCGCGGTCCCGGCAGCGCGCACACGATCCAGTGGTCGATGAGCGGGGCGAGCGCGGCGGCAATGCCGGCCGCGTCCTTGTCGGCGAGCACGCCCGCCACGGCGAGCGTGCGTCCGCGTCCTGCCGGGCCGGTGGTGCGCGGCAGCGCGCGCTCGCGCAAGTGCGTGGCGAGCACGCGTGCGGCGGGCTCGTTGTGGGCGATGTCGAGGATCCATTCCACCGCGCCCGGCACGATCTGCAGCCTGCCGCCGAGGTGGACGTCGGCGAGCGCCGCATTCACGGTGCGCCGCTCGAGCGCGCCGGGAAGGGGCGCAGCCGCGTTGAGCGCCGCCACCGCGGTGAGCGCGGTCGCGGCGTTGCGGTACTGAATGGAGCCCGCGAGGCTCGGAGGCGCGAGATCATCGAGCCTAAGACCCGGGCCGCGGTAGCTCCAGCGCTCGCCGGCGCGCTCGAAGGTGAAATCGCGCCCCGCAATCAGCGCGCGCGCGGGAAGTGCGTCGATGGCCGCGAGCACGCTCGCGGGCATGTCGGCGGTGCCGAGGATGGCCGGGCGGCCGGCGCGGAAGATCCCTGCCTTCTCCCTGCCGATCGACTCGAGGCTTTCGCCGAGCCAGTCGCTGTGGTCGAGACCGACCGAGGCAACCACGGCGACATCGGCCGAGAGGAGATTCGTGGCGTCGAGGCGTCCGCCGAGGCCGACCTCCAGCACCGCGATCTCGACCTCGCGCGCCGCGAAGATCACCAGCGCGGCGAGCGTGTTGTACTCGAAGAAGGTCAGCGTTGTGGTGCCGCGCGCCGCCTCGATGCGCTCGAACGCCTCGATGAGCTCGGCATCGCCGGCCTCGGCGCCCATGACGCGGATGCGCTCGTTGTAGCGCACCAGGTGCGGCGAGGTGAAAAGGCCAGCCCTGGTTCCCAGCGCCCGCAGCAACGCGTCCGCGTGCGCGGCGACCGAGCCCTTGCCGTTGGTGCCGCCGACGGTGAGGACGCGGAAGGCGGGTGCGGCGACCCCGAGGCGGTGCGCGACTTCCGTCACGCGCTCGAGCCCTAATTCGATGGCCCGCGGGTGGACCGACTCCTGAAACTCGAGCCACTCGGCGAGCGTGCGCATGGGCGTCGCGGCTGATTGAGCAGCGCGCAGCGCGCTGTCAGGCGGCGGCGACCGGGAGTTTCAGCAGCAGCCGCAGGAGCGCTGCGATCCGGTCGCGCATGTCGCGCCGGTCGATGATCATGTCGATGGCGCCATGCTCGAGCAGGAACTCGGCGCGCTGAAACCCCTCGGGGAGCGTCTCGCGCACGGTCTGCTGGATCACCCGGGGACCGGCGAAGCCGATGAGGGCGCGCGGCTCGGCGATGTTCAAGTCCCCAAGCAGCGCGAGGCTCGCCGACACGCCGCCGGTGGTCGGGTCGGTGAGTACCGAAATGAACGGCAGGTGCGCCTGCGCGAGGCGCGAGAGCGCGGCGGCGGTCTTGGCCATCTGCAGGAGCGAGTACAGCGCCTCCTGCATGCGCGCCCCGCCGCTCGCGGAGAAACAGATGAATGGCCGCCGCTCCTGGATGCAGTAGTCGACGCCGCGCTTGAAGCGCTCACCGACCACCGAGCCCATCGAGCCGCCGAGAAACTGGAATTCAAAACCGGCGGCCACTACCGGCAGCCCGTGCAGCGTCCCTTCGAGCACCACCAGCGCATCGCTCTCGCCGGTCGCCTTCTGCGCCTGCGTGAGGCGGTCGCGGTAGCGCTTGCTGTCGCGGAACTTGAGGGGATCCTCGGGCGCGATCGTCGCGCCGATCTCCCCGAGCGCCCCCGGGTCGAGGAAGCGCTCGAGGCGTTCGCGTCCGCGGATGCGCATGTGGTGGCTGCACTTGGGGCACACGTAGAGATTGCGCTCGAGTTCCGCCCGGTAGAGCACCGCATCGCACGCCGGGCACTTGATCCATAAGCCCTCCGGCACCGAGCGCGTACGGCGCTCGGTCTTGATGCGGGACGGCATGATCTTCTCGAACCAGGACATGCGGGGAACTCGCGCAGCGCCGTGCAGCTCCGGCGGCGCCTTTGATCATAACTGATCGGTCGGCGGCACCTCGTCCAGTGCCGGTGCGGGCAGTCCAAAGGCCGCCGGGTAGCGCACTTCCCACAGATAGAGGCCTGCCGCCGGCGCCGTGGCGGCGCCCCGGGTCCGATCGCGTCCCTCGAGCACGGCGCGCGCCCAGTCGGGAGGCGCGTCGCCCTTGCCCACGGCGATCAGGAGGCCCGCGATGTTGCGCACCATGTGGTGGAGGAACGCGTTGGCGGCCGCCTCGATCACTATCCAGTCCCCGCGCCGCTCGACGGCCAGGCGCGTCAGGCGCCGGATCGGCGATTTCGCCTGGCACTCGGAGGAGCGGAAGGCGCTGAAGTCGTGCTCGCCGAGAAGCAGCGCCGCCGCCTCCGCCATGGCTCCCTCATCGAGCGCGCGCCTCACCCACGCGGCACGCTCAGCGCTCAGAGCCGAGCGTGCGGTGCGGTTGAGGATCAGGTAGCGATAGACGCGCGCCTCGGCGCAGTAGCGCGCGTGAAAATGCGCCGGCACGGGCAGGGCCCACAGCACGGCGAGATCCTGCGGCAGATCGCTGTTCGCGCCGAGTATCCAGCTGCGCGCCGTGCGCTCGGCGTGCGTATCGAAGTGTGCTACCTGAGCGCGCGCATGCACGCCCGCGTCGGTGCGCCCGGCGGCGGTGAGACTCACGGGCTCGGCGGCCACCGCGCCGAGGGCGGCCTCGAGAACCTCTTGGACGGTACGGAGCGACTGCTGGCTCTGCCAGCCGGCGAAGGCCGAGCCGTCGTACTCAATCCCGACGGCAATCCTCGTCATGTTGATTAGGCCAGCCTCGCGATGGACCTGAGGCCCGCGGGCAAAAGGCGCCGCTTTTTCCCGCTACGTGACGGGCCAGTTCAAGCGAGCCAATCGCATCACCCCGGGAGGGACTCCATCAGCCGCTGCGCTTCCTGTTTCTGCGCAGGCGAGCCCTCGCTCAGGACTTCCTCGAGAATGTTGCGCGCCCCGTCCGGATCGCCCATGTCCATGTAGGCGCGGGCGAGATCGAGCTTGGTGCCTACCTCGCTCATCGTTACGGGCTCGAGGTCCGGCAACGCCAGATCCTCGGAAGCAAGTCTCTGCGTCGCGGCGAAGGCCGCATCCGGCACGGTCGCGGTGCCGACGTCGAGGTCGAGCTTGCCGCCGTTGCCGGGGTACGTCCCGGTGCCGAGATCGAGATCGACGCCCGAAGAGCGCACCTCGGGATGGGTCCCGGTCGTGGCGCTGCTCGTGTCGATGTCGACGGTATCGCCCCGCAGCTGCGCCAGGCGCGAGGTCTGGGAGGGATCCATCGGCCCGGCCTGCGTGAGGGCGGACTCGAGCTCCTCCTGATCGAACTGCCACTGGCCCGTTGTCGAGGTCTTCACGTGCGCCGCCTGCGCGGCGGTGTCCTCGAGGTTCTTGCGGTCCTTCTCATCGAGTCCGGCCACCATGGTCGGCGCATCGGCGCCTGCGCCGAGAGCCGGCTGTTCCGCGGTGTCGACCATCCCTAAGTCCAGCCCCAGATCGTCGATGGCGAGCTCTGCGGTCTGATCTGCGCCGCCACCGCGCATCCTGGGCTCGATCTTCGCGCGCACCGTGCGGTCCGGTTGGTCGAGCGTGGGCTGCTCCACGGTCGGGCCCTCGGTGTCCGAGGCCTGGCGCATCTTGGCGGTCATCTGCCGCGTGCTGCCGGTGGCGGCGGCGTTGTTGCCGTAGCCGCCCTCGAGCACGGTGAGGTTGCGATCGGTGACCCCGGTCGTCGCTCCGGTCATCTGGGCCGTGCCCTCACCCACCGCCGCGCCGATATCGAGATCGACGCCCTGCCCATCGGTCGGCACCGGCTCGCCGAGCAGGTCGAAGTCGACGCGGCTCTGGCCGCCTTCGAGGTTGAGGTCCACGCCGCCTGCGGCGGCGCCGCCCACCCCGGCACCGCCGGAGAACAGCGGATCCTCGGGGGCGAGCTGCTTGCCCATGATGAGGATCTTTTCCCACTCACCGGGCGCAGCCTCGACGCGCGTCTGCGCGAGCTCGTGGGCGGTCTGCAGGAACTGCTCTTTGTTGCCCCAGACGAAGAACACTTCGAGGAGCTTCAGTTTCAGGTCGCGGCGCCCCGGCTCGCGGCTGATGGCGATGCGGATGAGGTCAGCGGCCTGGTCATACAGGCCGTAGGCCATGTGGAAGTCGGCCTCGGCCAGCGGGTCGCCCTGGTCGAGATTGATCGCCGTCTCGCTGCTGATCGTGTCGTCGGCGGTGACATGCTTCGCCGCCGCCGGAGGCGGCGCGGCCCCTGGCGACACGAAGCGCGGCCGCTCGTGCGTGCCCGTCTCCTCGACGACGACATCGGGCTCGGGCTCCGTGAGCGGCATGGCCCGCATCGGCGGCGTCTCAAACCCGCCCGCGCCACGCGCGGGGCCGGCCCCGCCGAGCGCACCGCCGGCGCCGCTCGCTCCGGCAACCGCGGCAACCGCGAGCCGCCCGAGCGAGTCATCGAATTCGGAGGCCCGGCGCGAGCGCAGGAATCTGAGGCCCGCCACCACCGCCAGTACCACCGCAACGAGCGCGAGCACCCACCAGTAGCCCATGATCGTGTCCATGAGCGAGCCGCCCTCGGCGGGCGGCGTCGCGGCTGCCGGCTTGGAAGCGGAAACCGGCTTCGGCAGCGGCTCGGAGACCGGGGGCGGTGCCGCCGCGGTAACCGCAGGCGGCTGCTCTTCCTTCGGGGCGGGCGCAGGCGGCTGCTCTTCCTTCGCGACGGGCGCAGGCGGCGGCGGCGGCGCGGGCGGCGCGGCCTGCGCGACCGGGGCCTTCGCAGGCTCCGGGGCCGGAGCGGGTGCGGGCGTCGGAGCCGGCGGTGGCGCCTTGGCGGCGGCCTGCTTCGCGGCGAGCTCGGACTGCAGCCGCGCGAGATCCTGGTTCTTGAGGTCGAGGAGGCGCTTCGATTCGGCGAGCTGCCCCTCGAGGTCGGTCACGCGGCCCTTGAGCGCGTTGAGCTCCGCGCTGTTCGCCGCGGTGCCCGCGCCAGCGGAAGCCGTCTCCGACGGCGTGACGAGGTGGAGGCGTCCGGGTTGCGCGCCTCGTGCCGCAGTGCCGGCAGGGGCAGCGGCGGCCTCGGCGCCGCCCTCGGGCGCCGCGCCGGTGGAGCGCCACGCCGCGAACTGGCGGTTGATCTCGGCGGTCGCCTGCGCCGGCGGGATCGCATCGGCCTGCGTCACGTCGGGAATTCGCAGCACGGTGCCCGAGCGCAGCACGTTCATGTTCTGGTCGAAGGCTTTAGGATTCGCCTGGTAGATGGCGAGCATCCAGCTGCGTGTGCGCGCCGAATTGGTGGTCGCGCCGGTTACTCCGCGCGCGATCCCGGACAGCGTCTCGCCGCGCTGCACGGTGTGAGTCGTGTTGGTGCCCTGCTCCGCGCTCGCCTGGGCGGTGGGGCCTGGGGGTGCGGCGCTCGCGGTCGCCGTTTCAGGCGCGGGAGCCGCGCTCGGCGGCGGAGCAGTCTTCGTCGTGCTGCGCTCCGCGGCGGCGCCGGCGGCGGGTGGCGGAGCCTCGGCCGCTGCCGCCTGCGGGGCTTCAGCCGGCGCAGCCTCGGTCGCCGCCGGTGCGGGAGCCGCGGCAGCGGGAGTCTCGGCGGCGCGCGCGATCGTCCCCGCGCGCGTGTCGGCCTGGGTCGTGGGCGCGCTCACCGGCGCGCTCGCCACGGCCGCCTGACCCGGCGTATACACCGGCGGATCGAGCAGCATGGTGTACTCGCGCACCAGCTGTCCGTGCGACCACGTCACGTTGATCAGGAGCGTGATGAAAGGATCGGTGATCGGGTCGGCGGACTTGACCTTGATGAGCTGCCGTCCGTCGGGCGTCTGCACGGTGCGCAGCTGAACGCCCAACAGGTAAGCGGGGTAGTCGAGCCCGTTCTGCGAAAAGATCTCGCGCGGGGCGAGCCGCGCCCGCAGCGTGTTGACCTCGTCCGGTGCGACGTCGGTGATCTCGATCTCCGCATCGAGCGGCGCGTTGAGCGGCGACAGAAGACGAATGTCTCCGAGGCCAAGGGCAAACGCCGCTGACGGCAAAGCCAGCAGCAATGCCAGCGCCCGGCTTGAGCGTTTGGCGAACATCACGGCACCCCGGCAGGAGTCATTTGAAATGTCTTGTAGAAACAATCGGATGGACGATAAGTTGCGAGTCCACCACGAGTTGGGCGGCAATATAACTTAAATAGGCTTGCAACCCAAAGCCTGCGGGATCCCGCTGCCGTCGGACGCGGCTCATCGGTGCACATTGTCGGGCACTATCCTCGAGTTAAATCCCCATTCAGAAGGGGAATCTTCACGGATTCTCCGGACATAAACTGTGTCGCGGTTCTAAGCCTCGGTCGCCTCGGGGGGTGGCCGGCGGGCCTAAGCGGGGCTCGAAATGTGATCGCCGCCACATCTCTCCGCGGTGGATGCCGGCGCACCGCGCGCGACGGCCTGGCCACGCCGCAGCAGTCGCTCACTTCAAGCGCGCGGCGCGCCTGGAATGACCGGCGTCGGCGATTTCACGTCGGCGTTCTGCGCACGCTGGCGCAGATAGTGATCCATGAGCACGATCGCGAGCATCGCCTCGGCGATCGGCGTCGCGCGCAGCCCCACGCACGGATCGTGCCGGCCGGTCGTGACGATCTCGACCGGTTTGCCGTCGACGTCGATGGTGCGCCCCGGCACCTGGATGCTGGAGGTGGGTTTGAGCGTCAGGTGCGCGACGATGTCCTGGCCCGAGGAGATGCCGCCGAGGACGCCACCCGCGTGGTTGCTGAGGAACCCGCCCGGCGTCAGCTCGTCACGGTGTTCGCTGCCGCGCTGGCTGACCGCCTTGACGCCCGCACCGAGCTCGACCGCCTTCACTGCGTTGATCCCCATGAGCGCGTGGGCAATGTCGGCATCCAGCCGGTCGAAGACCGGCTCGCCGAGCCCGGGCGGAACGCCGCTCGCGACCACCGTCACCCGCGCGCCGATGGAATCGCCCGCTTCGCGCGTCTTCCAGATCAGCGCCTCGAGCTCCGGCACGCGCTTCGGGTCCGGGCAGAAAAATGGATTCTGGTAGGCGAACGGCGGATCGACCGCCTCCAGAGTGAGCGGACCCACCTGGCTCAGGTAGCCGTAGATGCGCACGCCGAGGCGCGTCGCGAGGTAGCGCCGCGCGATGGCCCCGGCCGCGGTACGCATCACCGTCTCGCGCGCGCTAGCGCGGCCGCCGCCGCGGTAGTCGCGCATGCCGTACTTCTGCTGATAGGTGTAGTCGGCGTGCCCGGGGCGGAAGCGGTCCTTGATCTGCTCGTAATCGCGCGAGCGTGCATCGGTGTTCTCGATGAGGATGCCGATCGGTGTGCCGGTGGTGCGCCCCTCGAAGACCCCGGAGAGGATGCGCACCTGGTCGGCCTCGCGGCGCTGACTCACGAAATGCGAGGTCCCGGTGCGGCGGCGGTCCACGTCCTGCTGCAGATCCGCCTCGGTGAGCGGCAGGCCCGGCGGGCAACCGTCGACGATGCCCCCGAGCGCCGGCCCGTGGCTCTCGCCGAAGGTGGTGACGGTGAAGAGTTTCCCGATGGTGTTGCCGGACATGGCTTGCTCAGTGTGAGTTGAGTTGCTCGCGCCTCAGCAGGAACACCCCGCCGCCGCCGCGCGCAAACTGCAGCCACAGGAACGGCAGTCGCGGGAACGCGCGCTGCACGGCACGCTCGGTGTTGCCGACCTCGACGATGAGGAGCCCGCGCGGGCGCAGGTGCCGGCGCGCCTCACGCAGGATGATGGCCACGGACTTGAGCCCCTTCGGGCCCGCCGCGAGCGCCACGCGCGGCTCATGCCGGTATTCAGGCGGCAGTCGTTTGAGCTCACGGGCCCCTACATAAGGCGGATTGGCGACGATGATATCGTAGCTCGCGCCCCCGAGCGCGCTGAAGTGGTCGGAGCGCCTCAAGCGCACGCGCGCGGCGAGGCGATGGCGGCGCACGTTGAGGCGCGCGACCTCGAGCGCGGCCGCCGAGATGTCCACGGCGTCGACGCGCGCCCTGGGCAGCGCCTTCGCACACGCGATCGCGATGCAGCCCGAGCCGGTGCCGAGATCGAGGACGCGCCGCACTCTCGCCGGGTCCGCCCACGGCGCGAAGCGCCGCTCGATGAGCTCGGCGATCGGTGAGCGCGGCACGAGCACGCGCGCATCGACCCGCACGGCTAAGCCCGCGAACCACGTGACCCCGGTGAGGTAAGCGGCTGGAATGCGCTCGGCGATGCGCCGCCTGATGAGCTCTGCGGCGCGCGCCGCCTGCGCCGCGCCCACCCGGCGCCGGTAGAGCGTGGCGCCTGCCGCGTGCGGCAGCCTGAGCGCGTGCAGCACCAGGCTCGCCGCTTCATCCCACGCGTTGTCGGTGCCGTGTCCGAAGAACACCCGCGCGCGCTTCAGCCGTCGCGCGCCGCGCTCGATGAGGCTGCGCACGGTTGCCGGGCAGGCAAGCGCGCCGCGGCCCGCGCGCTTAAGTCCCGGCACGATCCGCGCCTCGCTCAGCGGTATGAAATAATTCGCTCATGAGCACCGTGACCACCGTGCAAACGCGCTGGCTCTGGATCTTCGTCGTCGTCGCCGCATGCGCGGCCCTGGCGGGCTTCTACCTCGCGCGTCAACTTGACAGGGAATCTCCCGTACTGGCAAGCGGCACCTGGCTGCCGCGCGCCAAGCCCCTCGTCGACTTTGAGCTGACGGATGAGAGCGGGCAGCCCTACACGCGCGCGGATCTCACCGGAGCGCCGACGCTCGTGTACTTCGGCTTCACGCGCTGCCCCGATGTCTGTCCGACGACGCTGCTGAAGCTCGCACAGGTCCGGCGGCAGGCGCCAATCCCGGACCTGCGGGTGCTCCTCGTCAGCATCGACCCGCAGCGCGACAGACCGCCGGCGATGGCTCTCTACGTTCACGCCTTTGACGCCTCCTTTCGCGGGGTCACCGGCCAACCGGAGGAGATCCGGCGCGTTGCGGCGAGCTTCGGAGTTGCCGTGAACCGCGTAGAGCTCCCGGGCGGCGACTACACCATGGATCACTCGGCCGTGATCTTCCTGGTCAGGGACGACGGAATCGCGGCGATCTTCACGCCCCCATTCGAGGTGCCGGCCCTGACGGCGGACCTGCGCCGGGCGGCGCCGTACCTGGCAAGCGGGCAAGGCCGGCACAACCCATGAGCGCGGACGACACCGGGGCGCGGCTCTTCGTCGGCTTGCAGTACCTGCTGCCGCAGCACCTGCTGTCGCGCGCCGTGCACTGGCTGGCGCGCAACCGTCTCGGCTGGGTCAAGAACGCGCTGATCGACAACTTCGTCGTCAACTATCACCCCGACATGAGCGAGGCCGAGGAGCCCGATCCGCGCAAGTATGAGAGCTTCAACGCCTTCTTCACGCGCTCGCTCCGCCCGGGGGTGCGCACGGTGGACTCAGCGCCCACGGCGCTGGTCTCGCCGGTCGACGGCACGGTGAGTCAGATCGGGCGCACGGATGGCTCGTGGCTGGTGCAGGCGAAGGGACTCGCCTACACCCTCGAGTCGCTCCTCGATGAGGCCGCGTCCGCGTGGGCGCCGGTGTTTCGCGGCGGCGCGTTCGCGACGCTCTATCTCGCCCCCCACAACTACCACCGCATCCACATGCCGCTCGCCGGAACGCTGCAGGCGGCCTGGTACGTACCCGGCCAGCTCTTCAGCGTAAATGCCACGACCGCGGCCCAGGTGCCGGGGCTGTTCGCCCGCAACGAGCGCGTGGTATGCGTGTTTGCGGACGGAACGCTGTCCTTCGCCGTGGTGCTGGTGGGGGCGCTGTTCGTAGGCAGCATGTCGACCGTGTGGCACGGCGATGTCACCCCGCGGACGCCGCGCGTTCGCGCCGACCTCGCGCTCGATTTCGTCCGCTCACCGCTGCGCCTCGAGAAGGGGGCGGAGCTGGGCCGCTTCAACATGGGGTCCACCGTCATCATGCTGCTGCCACCCGGCAGGACCGCGTGGCTGGAGACTCTCGCGGCCGGAAGCGCGCTGCGCGTCGGCCAGGCCGTGGCGCGGCTCACATGAGCCCGGGCGAGGACTGGCGGCCGAGCGCCTCGCGCCGGGCGTTGCGCGAGCGGGCGGCGCTGCTCGCGCGCGCGCGCGGGTTTTTTGCCGCGCGCGGGGTGCTCGAGGTGGATACGCCGCTGCTCGTCAATGCGCCGGTGAGCGATGTGCACATCGCCAGCGCCACCGTGGAGCTCGCCGCGGAACCTCACAGAGCGGAACGCGCACCGGGGGCCTCCGGCGCGCCGCCGCTCTACCTCCACACCTCGCCCGAGTACGCGATGAAGCGGCTGCTCGCCGCCGGCAGCGGCGACATCTACCAGATCTGCCACGTGGTGCGCGGCAACGAGCGCGGCCGGCTGCACAACCCGGAGTTCACGCTCATCGAGTGGTATCGCAGCGGATTTTCGCTCGCCGCGCTCACGGACGAGGTCGAGGCGCTGGTGCGCGTGCTGCTCGGGCCCGCCGCCGCCGATTTGAGGAGCGAGCGCCTGAGTTACCGCGAGGCCTTCGCGCGCGAGCTCACCCTCGACCCCTTCGCCGCCGCCGACGCGGCGCTGCTCGCGGCCGCGCGCCGCCTCGGGTGGCAGGGTGAAGCCCCGCACGCCGGCAGCGGCGATCGGGCCCGGGCCGGCGGCACCACCGCTGGCGTGAACCGGGACGAGCTCCTGGAGTTCCTGATGGGTTTTGGCGTCGGGCCGCGGCTCGGCCGCGGCGCCCTGACCTTCATCCACGGCTATCCCGCAACCCAGGCCGCGCTTGCGCGGCTCGATCCGCACGATGCCCGCACGGCGCTGCGCTTCGAGCTCTACTGCGAGGGAATCGAGCTCGCCAATGGCTTCCACGAGCTGCAGTCGGCCCCGGAGCAGCGCGCGCGTTTCGAGCGCGACAACGAGGAGCGCCGGCGCGCGGGACTTGCGGCGTACCCGCCCGATGAAAGGCTGCTCGCGGCGCTCGCGGCGGGATTGCCGGACTGCGCCGGCGTCGCGCTCGGCTTCGACCGCACGCTGATGCTGGCCGTCGGCGCGGCGCACATCGACGAGGTGCTCAGCTTTCCGACCGGGCGCGCGTGACCCATGAGCCACACGGCAGCGCGTGGCGAATGACTTCCGCCCGGCTCTCGCCCCGGGGACTCGCCGCGGGGGCCGCGGCCTTCACGATCTGGGGGCTGTTCCCGGTTTACCTGCACGCCTTGAGCGGCGTACCCGCGATCCAGATCATCGCGCACCGCGTCACCTGGTCGTGCCTGTTTCTCCTCGGCTGGATGCTGCTGCGCGGAGAGCTCGGCCGGCTCACGACGACGCTCGGCAAGCCGCGTCTGCTCGCGGGACTGGCGACCTCGGCGCTGCTCATCAGCTGCAACTGGCTGGTGTACGTGTGGAGCGTCACCCATCAGCACATCGTCGAGTCGAGTCTCGGCTACTACATCAATCCGCTGGTGAACGTGCTGCTCGGGGTGTTGGTGCTGCGCGAGCGTCCCAACGCCGTGCAATGGAGCGCGGTCGCGCTGGCGGCGCTGGCGGTGCTGTATCTCGCCGTGCAGACCGGGAGACCGCCGTGGATCGCCTTCGCGCTGGCGATAACCTTTTCCCTCTACGGCTTCGTGCGCAAGGTCATCAGTATCGATGCACTGCCGGGCCTTGCGACCGAGACCCTGCTCCTGCTGCCGCTCGCACTGGGCTTCCTCGCCTGGTGTGAGGCGAGCGGCGTCGCCGCGTTCAGCCACGACGGTCCCGCGGTCGCGGCGCTCCTCGTCGGCAGCGGGATCGTCACCGCGGTGCCGCTGTTCCTTTTTGCCTACGGGGCGCGCCTGCTGCCGTACTCGACCGTGGGCGTGCTGCAGTACATAGGGCCCAGCCTGCAGCTGGCGTGCGGAGTGCTCTTCTACAACGAGAGTTTCGGACCGGCGCGGGCGGTGGGCTTTGCGCTGCTATGGGCGGCGCTGCTGCTCTATGCCGGGGACGGGGTGTGGCGCGCGCGCGCGCTGGCACGGAACGCGGCGGGCGGCTGAGGCGCGCGACCGGGTCGCGCGGATAGCTACTGCTTGCCGCGCGAGATGTACTCGCCGGTGCGCGTGTCGATGCGCAGGACTTCGCCTTCGTTGATGAAGAGCGGCACGCGTACCACGGCACCGGTCTCGAGCTTCGCCGACTTCTGACCGCCGGTGGCGGTGTCGCCGCGCAGGCCCGGGTCGGTCTCGACGACCTTGAGCTCGATGTGCGGCGGCGGCGTCACCACCAGCGGCACGTTATTCCACAGCGTCACGATGCACACCACGCCGTCCTTGAGCCATTGCGCGTTGTCGCCCAACGCCGACTTGCCGGCGGTGTACTGCTCGAAGCTCTCCGGGACCATGAAGTGCCAGAAGTCCCCGTCCTGGTAGAGGTACTGCATGTCCATGTCGACGACGTCCGCGGCCTCGAGCGATTCGCCCGACTTGAAGGTGCGCTCGATGGTGCGCCCGGTCTTCAGGTTCCGCACTTTGATGCGGTTGAAGGCCTGGCCCTTGCCGGGCTTGACGAACTCGTTCTCGACAACGGCGTAGGGGTCGCCGTCGAGCAGGACCTTGAGACCCGAGCGGATCTCGCTGGTGGTATAGCTGGCCATTCTCGGATCCCGTGATTCTTAAGGCGGCAGGATGCGCCGCCCTGTCAAAAGGGCCGCGTATGATAGCGGCATCGCTTTGGGGCCGCCAGCGCGCCCCCGAAGCGCCTTTTTCCGCGAGGTCGCTCACGCGGGGGGCTTTCCCCCTGATGCTAGAATCCGCCGCACTTGCGAGCGCACCCAGGGAGGCCGTCTTGATCGAGCAGAGCGCCGTTCCGCTCATCGTGCTCAGCGCCACGCGTGATCCCGTCGAGGCGATCAACGGCATGCTGCGGCGCGCGGGTGAGCCGGCTCACTGCACCTGGATCCCGGCGCTGCGCGACCTCGCCGACGCGCTCACCCAGATCAACCCGGAGCTCCTGGTCCACGTGCTGGCGGACGAGCAGGAGCTCGAGGCCGTCATCGCCATCCGCGACCAGCTGGCGCCCACCGTGCCCATCCTGGCCCTCGCCCAGGAGGCCGACGAGGCCCTCATCGCCAACGCACTCATGCTCGGCGCCCGTGACCTGGCCTCGCTCGCCCATCCGGCGCGCCTGCAGGCGGTGATGATGCGCGAGCTCGAGACTTTCCGCGCGCGGCGCACCCTCGATGCCGCGATGCGCGCCGCGCAGGATGCCCGCGGCCAGCTCGACACCGTGCTCGAGCGCTCCAACGACGCCATCATCCAGGTTCAGGAAGGCATCGTCACGGATGCCAACCCCGCGTGGCTCGAGCTGTTCGGAGTGGAGGATGGCATTGCCGGACAACCGGTGATGGACCTTTTCGAGGAGTCCTCGCACCCGGCGCTCCGCGGTGCCCTCGCCGCATGTCTGCAGGGACGCTGGAGCGGCGATCACCCGCTCCGTGCCAACGCCCTGCCGGCCGACGGCAGCATCCTGCCGGTCGAGATTGCTCTCGCGCTCGGTGAGCAGGAGGGCGAGCCCTGCGTGCGTCTCGTCGTGCCCTCGGCGCCTCGCGCCGCAGCCGCGCGCGCCGAGGCGCGGGCCGCGGAGGGCCCGGCCAGCCCCGCCGATTCCTACGGGCTCCTGCCGCGGCGCGAGCTGCTGCAGGCGCTCGGCGAGCGCCTCACCACGCGCCCCACGGGTGGCATGCGCTGCCTCGCGGTCGTCAAGCTCGACAAGTTCGGCACTCTCGAGCGCGTCATCGGCGTGACCGCAAGCGAGGAGGTCGTGAGCGAGTTCGTGCGGCTCCTGCGCGAGACGGTGCGGCCGAAGGAGCTGATCGGGCGGCTCGGCGGGATGCTGTTCCTCGTGCTGCTCGAGCGTGGCAACGAGAACGACATCAACGCCTGGGCCGAGCAGCTGCTGAGCCGCGTGCAAAAGCACGTCATGCGCATCCGTGACAAGGCGGTGTCGGTGACCTGCACGGTGGGACTCTCGACAGTGTCGCCCGGACGCGCGGGACTCGATGCGGTCGTCGCGGATGCCCTCGAGGCCTGCCGCAAGGGCAGTGCGCGCGGCGGCAACCAGAGCGTCACCTCGGACCATGCCGACACCGAGAGCCGGGTGATGTCCTACGACCGGGTGTGGGTCAAGCACATCAAGGCCGCGCTCATGGAGAACCGCTTCCGGCTGGTGCAGCAGCCGATCGCGAGCCTCAGGGGCGAGGACCCGGGCATGTTCGACGTGCTGGTACGCATGATCGACACGCAGGGCAAGGAGGTGCTGCCGTCCGAGTTCATGGCGGCCGCGGCGCGCAACGACCTGCTGAAGAACATCGACCGCTGGGTGGTGGGGGCGTCGCTGTCGTTCGCGGCGCAGAAAAAGCCCGAGTGCCTGTTCGTGCGCCTGTCGCGCGAGACCATCAAGGACGACACCTTCCTCGACTGGTTGGACAACCACCTTCGCAACAGCCGTGCCGAGCCACGGCGCCTGTGCTTCCAGGTCACCGAGGAAAGCGCCGCGAGCTACATCACCCAGGTGAAGGCGCTCTCCGGCGCGCTGCGCGAGCGGCACTTCCGCTTTGCGCTCGAGAGCTTCGGCGGCGGACGAGACAGTCTCGGCATGCTCGAGTCCGTGCCGCTCGACTTCGTGAAGATCGACGGCGCCGTCATCCAGGGGCTGGCCGCCGATTCGCAGCTGCAGCAGCGCGTGCGCGCGCTGGTCGAGGCGGCCCAGAAACGCTCGGTGCAGACCATCGCCGAGCGCGTCGAGGACGCCAACACCATGGCGGTGCTGTGGCAGCTCGGCGTGCAGTACATCCAGGGCTACTTCGTCAACGAGCCCGAGGAAGTCGTCTTGAGCGGCGCCGGGCGCTGACTTGATCTAAGCCTTCAGCCCGCTTACTGCCGGCAGCTGCGCCTCCAGGCGCTCGATCTTGCGTGGCCAGCCGCGTTTCAACACCGCGCCGCGCTGCGCCCGCTGCCCGAGATAATCCTGCAAATCGCGCCACTCGATGACTTTGTGAGTCTCTCCCGACCAGAGCACGAGGCTCGCCTGCGGCGGCACGACTGCGAGCGCCGTCATGAGCTCCGTGCGGGTACGCGCCTTCTTCCCCGGGATGTCATAGAGCTTGTTGCCCTTGCCGCGCGGCATCTCGGGCACCTCCGCCACCGGGAAGGTGAGGAGCTTGCCCTCGCTGCTCACCACGGCGACGAGGGAGTCCGCCGACGGCACCGGCGCCGGGGCCAGCACCTGCGCGTTCTCCGGGACACTCAGCACCGTCTTGCCGGCGCGCCGGTCGGTGACGAGGTCCTTCAGGCGCGCGGTGAAGCCGTAGCCGGCATCGCTCGCGAGCAGCCAGAGATCCTCGGGCTCGCCGATCATGACGCCGGCGAACGTGGCGCCGTCCGGCGGATCGAGGCGCCCCGAGAGCGGCTCGCCGTGCCCGCGTGCCGAGGGGAGCGAGTGCGCCGGCAGCGTGTAGGTGCGCCCGGTGCTGTCGATGAACACCGCGCTCTGCAGGCTCCGCCCGCGAGCCAGAGCCTGGAACGCATCGCCCCCCTTGTAGGAGAGCGTCGCCACGTCGACGTCATGACCCTTGGCAGAGCGCACCCAGCCGCCCCGGGAGAGCACCACCGTCACGGGCTCGTTCGGAATCAGGCTCGTCTCATCGATCGCCTGCGCCGCCTCGCGCTCGATGATCTTGGTGCGCCGCTCATCGCCGTATTTGTCGGCATCGGCGCGGATCTCGGCGGCGATGAGCTTCTTGAGCTTCGCTTTGCTCTTCAGGAGCCCTTCCAGCTCCTCACGCTCGGCGGCGAGGGTCTTCTGCTCCTCGCGGATCTTCATCTCCTCGAGCTTCGCGAGGTGCCGCAGCCGCGTGTTGAGGATCTCCTCGGTCTGCTCGTCCGAGAGCTTGAAGCGCTTCATGAGGACGGGTTTCGGCTCCTCCTCCCGGCGGATGATGCGGATCAGCTCGTCGAGGTTGAGGAAGGCGATCAGGAGTCCGTCGAGGATGTGCAACCGTTTGGCAACCTTCTCGAGCCGGTGCGTGAGACGGCGCGTGACGGTCGTGGTGCGGAACTCGAGCCACTCGCCGAGCACGTCCTTCAGGCTCATGACCCGCGGGCGGCCGTCGAGGGCGATGATGTTCAGATTGACGCGGTAGCTGCGCTCGAGGTCGGTGGTGGCGAAGAGATGATTCATCACCTCGACCAGGTCGACACGGTTCGAGCGCGGTACGATGACCAGGCGCGTCGGGTTGTCGTGATCGGATTCGTCGCGCAGGTCATCGACCATCGGCAGCTTCTTGGCGCGCATCTGCTCGGCGATCTGTTCCTGCACACGCGTCGGCGACACCTGGTATGGAAACGCGGTGATCACCACATTGCCGTCCTCGATCTCCCAGGTGGCGCGCGCCTTGAAGGTGCCGAGGCCCTTGTCGTAGAACTCCTTGAGCTCGGCACGCGGCGAGACAATCTCCGCGCCGGTCGGCAGGTCCGGGCCCTTGACGTGCTTCATGAGCGCCGCGGTCGTGGCCTCGGGATCCTCGAGCAGGTGCACCGCGGCAGCGGCGACCTCGCGCAGGTTGTGCGGCGGAATGTCGGTGGCCATGCCGACGGCGATGCCGGTGGTGCCGTTCAGGAGCAGATTCGGCAGCCGCGCCGGCAGAATGACCGGCTCCTCCAGCGTGCCGTCGAAGTTCGGCGCCCAGTCGACGGTGCCGTCCGACAGCTCGCCGAGCAGCACCTCGGCGTACCTGGTGAGCTTCGCTTCCGTATAGCGCATGGCGGCGAAGGACTTGGGGTCATCCTGTGAGCCCCAGTTTCCCTGGCCGTCGACGAGCGGGTAGCGGTACGCGAAGGGCTGCGCCATGAGCACCATCGCCTCGTAGCAGGCCGTGTCGCCGTGCGGGTGGAACTTGCCGAGGACATCGCCCACGGTACGCGCGGATTTCTTGTGCTTCGAGACCGCCGACAGGCCGAGCTCGCTCATGGCGTAGACGATGCGCCGCTGCACCGGCTTCAGTCCGTCGCCGAGCGCCGGCAGCGCGCGGTCGAGGATCACGTACATCGAGTAGTCGAGGTAGGCCTTCTCGGTGAAGGTCGAGAGCGGCTGGCGCTCGACGCCCTCGAAATTCAGCTCCTGGTTCTCCGGAGGCCCGCTCATACCTGCACTTCCGCGAGGTTGCCCTTCTCCTCGAGCCACTCACGGCGGTCGGCGGCGCGCTTCTTGGCGAGCAGCATGTCCATGAGCTGATCCGTCTTGTCCTTGCCCTCGATGGTGAGCTGCACCAGGCGGCGGGTGCGCGGGTCGATGGTGGTCTCGCGCAGCTGCGTCGGATTCATCTCCCCTAAGCCCTTGAAGCGGGTGACCGTGGGCTTGGTACGGGGACTCTCCTTCTCTATCTTCTTCAGCAGCTGATCGCGCTCGGCGTCATCGAGCGCATACAGCACCTGCTTGCCGGCGTCGATGCGGTAGAGCGGCGGCATCGCGACGTGCACGTGCCCGTGGGTGACGAGCGGCCGGAAGTGCCGCAGGAAGAGCGCGCACAGGAGTGTGGCGATGTGCTGCCCGTCGGAGTCGGCGTCCGCGAGGATGCACACCTTGTGATAACGCAGCGACGACAGGTCGGTCGAGCCCGGCTCGACCCCGAGCGCGACGCTGATGTTGTGTACCTCCTCGCTCGCTGCGAGCTGCCCCGCATCGACCTCCCAGGTGTTCAGGATCTTGCCCCTGAGCGGCATGATGGCCTGGAAGTCCTTGTCGCGCGCCTGCTTAGCGGAGCCGCCGGCGGAGTCGCCTTCGACCAGGAACAGCTCGCAGCGCTTCGGCTCCTGGCTGACGCAGTCGGCGAGCTTGCCGGGGAGCGCGGGGCCGCCGGCGATGCGCTTGCGCACCACGCGCTGCGCGGCCTTGGCGCGCTCCTGGGCGTTGGCGATCGCGAACTGCGCGATGCGCTCGCCGGCATCCGGATGGCGATTGAGCCAGAGCGCGACCGAGTCGCGCGCGAAGCCCTCGACCAGCGCGGCGGCATCGCGCGAGCCTAGGCGCTCCTTCATCTGGCCGGCGAACTGCGGCTCCTGGATCTTCACCGACAGCACGTAATTCGCCTTGTCCCACACGTCCTCGGGGGTGAGCTTGATACCGCGGGGGACGAGGTTCCGGAACTCGCAGAATTCGCGCACCGCTTGGCTCGTCCCGGCGCGCAGCCCGTTGACGTGCGTGCCGCCCTCGGGCGTCGGGATGAGGTTCACGTAGCTCTCGCCGATCGAAACTTCCGCGTCCGGCGCCCAGCACAGCGCGTAGTCGACCGCATCGTTATCATCGGCGCGCGTGCCGGTGATCGGCTCCGGCGGGATGCGCTCGTGCTTCTCGAGCTCCTCGATGAGATACGCGCCGAGGTCGCCGGTATAGAACCACTCGTCCTTCTCGCCCGACGCCTCGTTCTTGAAAGTGACCTTGAGGCCCGGGCACAGCACCGCCTTCGCCTTCAGGGTGTGCTTCAGCTGCGGCACCGAGAACTTGTCGGAATCGAAAAACTTCGCGTCCGGCCAGAAGCGGATGGTGGTGCCGGTGTTGCGCGCACCCACGGTGCCGAGCTCTTCCAGCTTCGAGGCGACCTTGCCGTCCTTGAAGCTGATGTTGTATTCCTTGCCGCCGCGCTTGATCCAGCACTCGAGGTGCTTCGAGAGCGCGTTCACCACTGAGACGCCCACCCCGTGCAGACCACCGGAGAACTTGTAGTTCTTGTCGGAGAATTTGGCGCCGGCGTGCAGGCGCGTGAGGATCAGCTCGGCGCCCGACACCTTCTCCTTCGGATGGATGTCGACCGGCATGCCGCGGCCGTCGTCGGCCACCTCGAGCGAGTTGTCCTTGTAGAGGACGACGTCGATCTGCTTGCAGTAGCCGGCGATCGCCTCATCGACGCTGTTGTCGATGACCTCGTGCGCGAGGTGATTGGGGCGCTGGGTGTGGGTGTACATGCCCGGCCGGCGGCGGACGGGCTCGAGGCCTGAGAGGACCTCGATATCGGAAGCGGTGTAGGACTGACTCATCCGGTTGTGTACAGCATCCGCTTTACGTCCCCCGCGCTTTAGCTCGTGCCGCGCGCGTGTGCGGCACGCTCGCGCGGCGCGAATCTTACCAAAATGCGGGAGCGAGTCCGGCCCTGTCGCAGCCCGACCGTCAGTTAAGATCGGCCTCGAGCGCGGCGCGCACGCCAGGCGGCACCGGGTCGACCACGTGCCGGTAGTGCTGGTGATCGCTCCCCACGGCGAGCGCCGCGCCGCCGTGGAGCGCCGCGATCATCGCGGGGTCGAGCTCAAAACGCAGGAAATGCACCGCTGAGGTTTTCTCCTCGTTCTCCCGCGCCAGATCCTCATCCGCGATGGCGAACACGCGCGCACCTCCCGCGACCTGCACCCAGCAGCGCGCCTCGATCCCCCGCAGCAGTGCCAGCTCGCGGCGCCGTTCCTCGGGCTGCGCGAACTCGATGAGGAGCGTCACCTTCCAGTTGCTGCCGTCCGGGATCAGGGGATTGTAGGCGGCGAGCTCCGCGGCGATGCCCTCGGGCTCGAAGATGCGCTCGACGCGCAGCATCTCCTGGATCTGATACTGCACGGTGAGGCGATCCTCGAAGCACCAGGTGACGTTCGGGCCCACCGGCAGCCGCCGGGCGCGCTTGTGCTCGAGGACGCGGCCACGGAAAGCCGCCCGCTCGCGCGCGTACTGCTCGAGGCTCATGAGATCCGCTGCCGAGAGCTTCACAGGCCGTACGCCAGCTTGAAGAGCGTCAAGGGATGCTCGGGCTCGCGCGCCTCGGCGAGCCCGCTCTCGATCTGATGTCCCGCCATGGGGCAATCGCTCGAGTAGTGATCGGCGCGCGCGCTCTCGACGCGCTGCATGACCGGGCGCCCGATCCTCACCGAGGCGGCCCGGAAGCGCTTCTTCACCCCGTAGGTGCCGTTGTGACCCGAGCAACGCTCGATCGCCTCGACCGTCGTGCCGGGAACGAGCTGCAGCGCTTCGCGCGTCTTTAAGCCTAAGTTCTGCACCCGCAGGTGGCAGGGCACGTGGTAGCTCACCTTGCCGAGCGAGCGCGAGAAATCGGTGCGCAGCAGCCCGGCGCGATGGCGCAGCATCAGGTACTCGAACGGATCGAACATGCGCTCGGCTACTTTGAGCACCTCGGGGTCGCCCGGGTACATGAGCGGCAGCTCCTGCTTGAACATGAGGACGCAGGAGGGGATCGGGGCCACGATGTCGAAGCCGGCCGCGACCGCCTGCGCGAGCTGCGGGATGTTACGGTCCTTGAGCCGCGCGACGCCCTCGAGATCCCCGAGCTCGAGGCGCGGCATGCCGCAGCAGCGCTCGCTCGGCAGCAGCCTTACCTCGATGCTGTTATGGGTGAAGACCGCGACCAGGTCCTCATCGAGCGTGGGCGCGTTGCGGTTGCCGTAGCAGGTCGTGAAGAGCGCCACCCGGCCGGTGGTCTCGGCCGTGGGCCGCGCCTCGGACGCACCGTGACGCGCCGGCTGGTCCGTCGTACCGAGCGCGCTGAGCCGCGAGCGCGCCGTGCGCGCCTGATACTTAGGGAGCGGAGCGGTGCGGTCGACGCCGAGCGTCTTCTCGAGGAGCGCCCGGCCCGCGGCGGAGGCGTTCACCGCGTTCACGAGCTCCACCACCACCGGGATCCCGGCGATCGCCCCCACGGTGTCCGTCGCGGCGAGCACCCGCTCGCTCATCGTGAGCCCGCCGTCGCGCGCCCGCAGCGCCTTGGCGCGCAGCATCAGGTGCGGGAAGTCGACGTTCCAGGGATGCGGCGGCACGTACGGGCACTTGGTCATGAAGCACATGTCGCACAGGTAGCAGTGGTCGACGACCTCCCAGTAAGCCTTCGTGTCGACGCCCGCGAGCTCCCCGCCCGGGGCCTCGTCCACCGCATCGAAGAGCGTCGGAAACGCGTTGCACAGGCTGAAGCAGCGCCGGCAGCCGTGACAGATGTCGAACACCCGCTCGAGCTCCTGCTCGAGCGAGGCGCGGTCGTAGAACTTCGGGTCGCGCCACTCGAGCGGATGGCGCGTCGGGGCCTCGAGGCTCCCTTCGCGCGCGCCCGGGACACCCGGCGAGGTGGGCGTGCTGCTCATGAGCCGCCGACGGGATCGGTCAGATTGCGTCGAGCGCCTTCTGGAAGCGATTGGCGTGGGAACGCTCGGCCTTGGCGAGCGTCTCGAACCAGTCGGCGATCTCCCCGAAGCCCTCTTCGCGCGCGAGCTTGGCCATCCCCGGGTACATGTCGGTGTACTCGTGGGTCTCGCCGGCGATGGCGGCCTTGAGATTGAGCTTGGTTTCGCCGATCGGCAGCCCGGTGGCCGGATCCCCCACCGCCTCGAGGTATTCGAGATGGCCGTGGGCGTGGCCGGTTTCGCCCTCCGCGGTCGAACGGAATACGGCGGACACGTCGTTGAAGCCTTCGACGTCGGCCTTCTGGGCGAAGTACAGGTAACGCCGGTTGGCCTGCGATTCACCGGCAAAAGCGTCCTTGAGGCTCTTTTCCGTCTTGCTGCCTTTGAGATTCATGGGGCTCCTCACTTAGACTCGGTCTAACAAGGGCTGCGACTCTAAGCCGCAGGCCGTCCGCCGTCAAGAAAGCGCGTTGACCCTCGGCAGCCGCGCTGTGTAACGTTGCGCGCCCTCGATGAGCCCGACGGAACGCCGGTAGGAGACGCACTTGGCGCGCGACAGCAAAGCCCCCGATTTCGAGCAGGCGCTCGCCGAGCTCGAGGGCCTGGTCGAGCGTCTGGAGCACGGCGACCTGCCGCTCGATGAGGCGCTCAAGGCCTTCGAGCGCGGCGTGGCGCTTACCCGCCACTGCCAGGCCTCGCTCCAGGCGGCCCAGCAGAAGGTCGAGATCCTCCTCAAGCGCGGCGGCAAGGCGGAGATCGAGCCGTTCGAGGAGTCCCCGGACGAGCCTCCCGCGGGGCCGACCGCGTCCGAGTGAACAGCAACCCGTGAACGACGCCCGAGCCCCGGCCGCCGACTTTGCGGCGCGCGTGGCCGCCTGCCAGGCGCGCATCGAGCGCGTGCTCGATGAGGCGCTGCGGCTCCCCGACCCGGGCACCGAGCGGCTGCGCGATGCCATCCGCTACAGCACGCTCGGCGCCGGCAAGCGGTTGCGGCCGATCCTCGTGTATCTGACGGGTGAGTCGTTCGGCGCCCCGCTCGCGCGGCTCGACCCGCCCGCCGCCGCGGTCGAGCTGATCCACGTCTACAGCCTCGTGCACGACGATCTCCCGGCGATGGACGATGACGATCTGCGGCGCGGACGCCCGACCTGTCACCGCGCCTACGACGAGGGCACCGCGATCCTGGTGGGCGATGCGCTGCAGGCGCTCGCCTTCTCGGTGCTCGCGCACGAGCCGATGGCCGGCACTTCGCCCGAGGCGCGGCTCGAGATGATCCGCGTGCTCTCGCGCGCCATCGGCACCGGCGGCATGGCCGGCGGCCAGGCGACGGACCTGCAGGCCGTCGGCCACACGCTCACGGTCGGCGCCATCGAGAACATGCACCGCAGGAAGACCGGCGCCCTCATCCAGGGAAGCGTGCTGCTCGGAGCGCTCGCCGCCGGTGTCAGCGGTGGACCTGAGCTCGCCGCGCTCGGGCGCTTCGGCGCCGAGATCGGGCTCGCGTTCCAGATCCAGGACGATATCCTCGACGTCGAGGGTGATCCGGCGCTGCTCGGCAAGTCGACCGGCGCCGACGCGGCGCTCTCAAAGCCCACCTACCCCAGCACCGCCGGGCTCGCCGCCTCGCGCGAGCGTGCGATGGAGCTGCGCGATGCGGCGATCGCTGCGCTCGAGCCCTTGGGTGCGCGCGCCAGCGCACTCGTCGAGCTCGCTCACTTCGTCGTCAGCCGCGCCAGTTGAGCGCGCCCCCCGGGTCTGTACACTGACGGCACGATGAGCGCCCCGCCGGACAAATACCCGCTGCTGGAGGAGATTCAGAGTCCCGCGGACCTGCGCCGCTTGGCCGTGGGCAAACTCCCGGCGCTCGCCGCGGAGTTGCGCGAGTTTCTCATCCACAGCGTCAGCACGCGCGGCGGGCACTTTGCCGCCGGCCTCGGTACGGTCGAGCTCACCATCGCGCTCCACTACGTCTATGACACCCCGCGCGACCGGCTGGTGTGGGACGTGGGGCATCAGGCGTACCCGCACAAGGTGCTGACCGGGCGCCGCGACCGGCTGCACACCATCAAGCAGGACGGCGGGCTTGCCCCGTTCCCCTCGAGGGCCGAGAGCGAGTACGACACCTTCGGCGTCGGTCATTCGAGCACCTCGATCAGCGCCGCTCTCGGCATGGCGGTGGCGGCGGCGCGCGCCGGCGAGGACCGGCGCGTGGTGGCGGTGATCGGCGATGGCGCCATGACGGCCGGCATGGCCTTCGAGGCGTTGAATCACGCCGGCTCGCTCCCCGCGGATCTCCTGGTGATCCTCAACGACAACGACATGTCGATCTCAGAGAACGTCGGAGCGCTCTCCAACCAGTTCGCGCGCGCCCTCTCGGGGCGCGTGTACGCGCACCTGCGCGAAGGCGGCAAGAAGGTGCTGCGCCAGATGCCGACGGTGTGGGAGCTGGCGCGCCGTTCGGAGGAGCATCTGAAGGGCATGGTTCTGCCCGGGACCCTGTTCGAGGAGATGGGTTTCAACTACATCGGCCCCATGGACGGCCACGACGTCAAGGCACTCGTGCGCACGCTGCGCAACGTGCGCAAGCTCCGCGGCCCGCAGTTCCTGCACGTCGTCACCCGCAAGGGCAAGGGCTACGCGCCCGCCGAGGCCGACCCGATCAAATGGCACGGCCCGGGGCCGTTCGACCCCGCGAGCGGCACGATCTTCAAGGAGAAGGCGAGCGGCCCCACCTACTCGCAGGTGTTCGGCCAGTGGCTGTGCGACATGGCCGAGCGCGACCCACGCATCATCGGCATCACGCCCGCGATGCGCGAGGGCTCGGGACTGGTCGAGTTCTCCAAGCGCTTCCCCGACCGCTACTTCGACGTGGCGATCGCCGAGCAACACGCCGTGACCTTCGCCGCAGGACTGGCCGCCGAGGGCCTGAAGCCCGTGGTCGCGATCTACTCGACCTTCCTGCAGCGCGCCTACGATCAGATGATCCACGACGTGGCGCTGCAGAATCTGCCGGTGGTGTTTGCGGTGGATCGCGCCGGTCTGGTCGGCAGCGACGGCGCCACGCACCAGGGCAGCTACGATTTCTCCTACCTGCGCTGCATCCCCAACACCGTCGTCATGGCGCCGGCCGATGAGAACGAGTGCCGGCAGATGCTCTACACCGCGAGCACGCTCAAGAATCCTTCATTCGTCCGCTACCCGCGCGGCACGGGCCCCGGAGTGCCGGTGGCGCCGGAGATGACCGCGCTGCCGGTCGGCAAGGCGCAGCTGCGCCGCGAGGGCAAGTGCGGGCTCGCGATTCTTGCGTTCGGCGCGCTCGTGACGCCCGCGCAGCAGATCGCCGAGGCGCTCGATGCCACCTTCGTCAACATGCGCTTCGTCAAGCCGCTGGATGAGGACCTGATCGTCGCGCTCGCCAAGCGCCACCGCGCGCTCGTGACCGTCGAGGAGAACGTCACGCACGGCGGGGCGGGCTCCGCGGTCGGGGAGCTGCTCGCCTCCGAGGGGCTGCTCATCCCGCAGCTTATGCTTGGCATCCCCGACCGCTTCATCGAGCACGGCTCGCGCGACGGGTGCCTCGCGGCCGCCGGGCTCGACGCGGCGGCGCTCGCCGCCAGCATCGAGCGCTGGTGGGCGCTGCACGGCCAGGAGCGGCTGCGGTCGGCCGGGGGAAGCTGACCTCCTCATAAAGAAGGAGGCAAGGGCTTGAGTTTCGGGCCCATGATTCAAGTGCGATTCAGCGTTGCAACGCATTCCTGTAGGCTTTCACACATGACGCCTCCCGCCGCCACCGCCAAGATCGTCCGCGCCCCCACATCCGAGGTCGAGGACGTGCAGGCCCGCGCCGACACGCGCCGGCTGCCGATCAACCGTGTCGGCATCAAGGACATCAGCCATCCGGTGCGGATCAAGGACCGCTCGGCCGGCGAGCAGCACACCATCGCGACCTTCAACATGTACGTGAGCCTGCCGCACAACTTCAAGGGCACGCACATGTCGCGCTTCGTCGA
>Ga0210409_10000901_pt1 | contig 42367 bp, 33 predicted proteins | sample IncBWH17MmetaG_FD_161649 | JGI IMG/M metagenome (GOLD analysis project Ga0210409, IMG submission 161649) | Forest soil microbial communities from Barre Woods Harvard Forest LTER site, Petersham, Massachusetts, United States - Inc-BW-H-17-M | ecosystem: Environmental > Terrestrial > Soil >... | reverse complement strand
AATTATTCAGCCGAGTACGGGCGCACCTCCGGCGGGGTGATCAGCGCGATTACCAAATCGGGCACAAACCAGTTCCATGGAAGCGCGTACGAGTTCCTCCGCAACTCGTCCCTGGACGCCTCAAATTTCATTGATAATCTAAACGGGGCTTCGAAGCCGCCCTTTCGCAGGAATCAATTCGGAGCTTCCGCTGGAAGCCCAATTCAAAAGGATAAAACTTTCATCTTCGCTGACTATGAAGGAATCAGGCAGGGTTTGGGCTCGACTCAGGTTGCGACGGTGCCTACGCAGGCCGATATAGCTGCAGCAACTGCGCTATTGCCAACATTGAATCCCGCGGTGACAACCGGAGCGGACCCGAACGCTCTCCTTTATTTAAAGACATTTTTCCCAGCCAGCGCCACGGGGACCTTTGCATTTGCGGCTAACCAAATTACGGCCGAAAACTTCTTCATCACCCGGGTGGATCATACGTTCTCAGAGAAGGACCGGATCTTCGGAACCTATCTGTACGACAACTCCCACCAGACTGAGCCGGACGAGATGAATAATAAGCTGATCAAAAATCAGAGTAAGCGCCAGACCTTTGCCACCGAATGGAGCCATGCTTTCAGCCCGCAGTTGTTGAATTCCTTCCGCTTGGGCTTCAACCGTGACAATACCGCGTCGCCTGACGGCGCAACGGCGATCAACCCAGCCGCGGGCGATCCTCAATTTGGTTTTGATCCCGGATCCAGCGTAGGCGCGATACAGATCGGCAACACCTATACGGCATTTTCGGGCGGCACCATCGTGGCAACCCCTTTTGAATTCCGTTGGAATTCGTATCAAATCTACGACAACCTTTACTTTACAAAGGGAATTCACTCGATGAAGATCGGTGGGAACGCCGAGCGGATCCAGGAAAATTTCTTGGGCGCGGACACCCCGGGCGGGAGCTTTGCATTCGACAGCTTGGCGGCATACCTGGGCAACGAGCCCCTTTCATTTAGTAACGACGTGCCGGGCACCGAGACTCCTCGACATGTCCGAATGTCGATCGCCGCGGGTTATTTCCAGGATGACATTCACTTTCGTCCAAATCTCACCTTCAACGTGGGTCTGCGTTACGAATTTGCGGAGGTGCCTTATGAAATCGACGGCAAATTGGCGAACCTTCGCATGTTGAGTAGCACCGCGATGCCTGACCCCCACCTGGGATCGCCTTATTTCAGAAATCCCACGAAGAGGGACTGGGAGCCGCGAATCGGTTTTGCATGGGATCCCTTCAAGAATGGCAAGTCCTCGGTCCGCGGCGGCTTCGGAATGTTTGACGTGCTGCCCATGATCGCCCAATTGGGAGGAGGACTTGACTCCTCGTCGCCGTTTGCCGAAAAGTTCAACATCGGCGACCAGACCATATTGGGCGGCACGTTTCCGAATAAGATTGACACCATCCCCCCGGCCAAGCTGCCAAACACAGCGGCCTACTACCTTATGGATTTTAATCCCAAGCGCCCTTTGGTCCTGCAGTGGAATCTCAGCATCGAACGCCAACTGACACAGAGCACGACATTGGGAATCGGTTATGTGGGTTCACGGGGCATCCACTTGTGGATCCAATCTGACGCCAATGCTGTCCAACCGATGCAAACAGCCGGGGGGAACCTGCAATGGCCCTGTCCCGTGCCTCTCCAGCCCGCAACCACTCTTCAGGGCGCGACGATCAATGTTTGCCCCCCAGGCGCGCAAGCGACCTTGACCGATGCTGCTCGGCCCGATCCCAACATATCCGGCACGCTCTCGTTTGCGCAATGGGCCGGCTGGTACACGTATCACGCCCTCCAGGTTCAAGTTAAAAAAACGATGAGCCACGGATTCCAGATCGAAGGCAACTACACCTGGGCCAAAAATATTGACATCGGTTCGGGCGCGGTGGCCGCGGATCAATATACCAATTCCGTCACGGGCCTTTTGTGGTACTGCCAATCCTGCAGGCGCGGCTTGTCCGACACCGATGTGCGAAACAACATCACTGTGGATTACCTCTGGAACATTCCCACGCCTAAATCCTTCGCAACGCCCCTGCAAGTGGTCCTGGGCAACTGGCAGGCCGGGGGCATCTTAACGATTGAAAATGGCAGACCGTTCAGTGTGCTCATGGACGGAGATCCTCTTGGGGGACTGACTGTTCAACAGCGCCCCAATCGCGTTTTTGGCTCGGGCTGCGACTCTCCCGTGATCCCCGGCAATGCCCTGGACTACATCAATTTGCAATGTTTCGCTCCACCAAACCCGAGCACCCAATATGGCAACGCCGGGCGCAACTCGCTCATCGGTCCGGGACTGATGTCATTGGATTTTTCTTTATTCAAGACCTTTCCCCTCAAAAAGATCTCAGAATCTTCTGACTTGCAGTTCCGAATGGAGTGTTTCAACTGCACCAATCGAGTCAACCTTTCGCCTCCCGTCTTCAACAATGACCTGATGGACTACCTTGGGAATCCAATTACCAACGCCGGTCTAATCACTTCAACTACTACCACTTCGCGGCAGATCCAGTTGGCCCTGAAGTTATCTTGGTGAGATTCTGCTTTCCGACGCATCGGGGAATTCTGAGATTGACGCTGGAAGGTGGCTGGCATAGGATTGTGCGCAAAGTCAAAGTCGAAATTTGAAATCATGGAATAACCGCGTTAAGGGCTCTCGGCGTGTAACCCCGAGTTCAGTTCGGGGATGCGATCTGCAAAACAAGGAGAGATTCCCCAATGCGATCTCGCTTAATCGTTTCGATCCTTGTAGCGTTTTCGCTGTTTGCCATCTCACCCGCGATGCACGCTCAAAATTCGGCGAAGACGGGGCCCGAAGCGGCAGCAGCCATACCCGACTTGACTGGAAATTGGGCGCCGCACCGCCCCGTACCCGTCACGCCGGAGACCGCGCTGTGCGGGATACGTACCGTTTGCGACGAGCTTCGCGGAGTAACTCCGCCACCCATGGCGCAAAAGCTGGAGGAGCCCGAGATGCAGCCCTGGGCAGAGGAGAAATACAGGGCTGTCAAGGAAGGGAAGTCTCGAGATCCCAACTTCACCGGTTGTACGCCGCAAAGTCCAACAGACCTCATGCTCGATAACAGGCGAATTATCGAGCTGCGTCAGTTCCCGGACATGGTGCTCCTGCTGTTCGATGAAGATCACTTGGTGCGCCGCATTTACTTGGATGGGCGCGGACATCCCGACGGAAATCTGAACACGTGGATGGGGCACTCGATTGGCAAGTATGAGGGAGACACGCTCGTCGTTGACACCATCGGTTTCAATGACAAAAATTGGATCGACCGGCAAGGTCATCCACACAGCGACGCTCTCCACCTCGTGGAGCGCTTCCGCCGCTTGAACCAGAATTCGTTAGAGTACGAAGTCACCATCAACGATCCGAAAGCCTACAAAAAGCCCTGGACTAAAAAAATGGTTCAGGATTTGCTTCCGCCGGGGTTTGAACTTTTGGAAGGCGACATGTGCGACGAACTTTTGGAAATGGGCACGCACTACTCCGCGAAACCCGATAAATAAACGCATTTCTCCGATTTTTTTTGCGGTAAAGGGGACATTCCGAAAAGCAACTCGCCTACTGATTATGAGGAAGGGACCGAATCCGCTGAATGTTCGGAGGTGGGAAAATGAAGATCAAACTGCTCGCTGGATTGGCTGCGGGGATGGTTCTTCTCATGGTTTCGGGCCCGATGTTCGCTCACCATGGCGGGGCGCAATACGATACAAAGCACCCGGTCACCATGACGGGGACGGTGACGGAATTCATGTTTACCAACCCGCATGTGCAAATTCATTTTGATGTGATGGGCGAGAATGGCAGCATCGAGAAATGGGTTGCCGAAACCGCTTCTCCGCAGAGACTGTTCGGCTTTGGCTGGAACGCCAAGACGTTGAAAGCAGGGGACAAGATTACGGTTACAGGCGCGCCGCTCAAAGACGGCAATAAGATCGTGACCATCATCAAGCTCGTGGGTGGTAACGCACCGGTGCTCACCCAGGGATCCATTGAGTGAGGAACGGCTGTTAAAAGTGGGGTTTTCAGATGAGAAGCGGTTTCCTTGGTTTGACCCTTGTGCTTCTGGTGTTTGCCTCCTCGGCCGCAATGCTTTCCCAGACCGCCAAGCCATCGGGAGCGGGGACGAATATTCCGAACCTGTCTGGAACCTGGAACAGGGGCACAGGGCATACCGCTGCCGGGATTTTTGACGATGATCCTGGAGGTGTTCCTTTCCTCGGCTTTGCCAAGCAAGACCCTCCGCTGCAACCTGCGGCGCTAAAGATTTACCAAGCCAACCGCGCGGGCATTACGGACCCCAGATTAAAAGGACGTGACGATTCCGATCCAAGTAATAGCTGTTTTCCGCCCGGTCCGACACGTATCTTTACTGTCCCCCGGCCATTCGAGATCCGTCAGACCGCGGCAGAAGTTTATATCTTGTCCGAGGTGGATCACTGGGTGCGCCGAATCTATATGGATGGGCGAGGGCATCCCGACGGCTATCCGAGCACGTGGATGGGGCACTCGATTGGCAAATATGATGGAAATACCCTGGTGGTTGATACGGCGGATATAAACGAGACAACTTGGATTGATACCCTAGGCCATCCGCATAGCGATGCTCTGCACCTTGTGGAGCGGTTCCGGCGCCTCAGCCATGACGCTTTGGAAATCCAGGTCACCTTCGAGGACCCCAAGGACTATACAAGGCCCTGGACAGGGAAGAAAGTCTACCAGTTGCAACCAGCCAACTATGAACTTAAAGAAGAAGTTACCTGTGAGGAATATCGCAAGCCAGGTTTGAGGAAGGACGGTTTTGAGTTTATAAAACCATGACGGAGTTTCAGAAAATCCTTGCCAGAGCGTTTCAACGAGGGTGCATGCGAAAAAGGTTGCGTTTCGCGCACGTGAATTCCGTGGTCAAGATCGGTTCCTGTCTAGGGGTGACCAAGAAAAAATATCGTGCCGCGCCCCTTGGAGGGGTGTAGAGTGGGGATCATAGGAGCTGGAAAAGGAATTCCGGGTTAACCTTCCCTAAAGCGGTAGATGTCTACCAGTCAGACAGAAGGAGCATGTCATGATCAACGCCAAGTTCCAGGGTGCGATGTGGCAGGGATTTGCAGCCGGCGTGCTGGGTCTCGGTGCTTTCCTGATGCTGCCATACCCTTCCATCGCCGGAGAGTCGGCCAAGACGACCGTGACGTTCGCCAAGGACGTCGCCCCGATCTTTCAGGCCAAGTGTCAGGAGTGTCATCATCCGGGAACCGCGGCGCCAATGTCTCTGGTGACGTATGAAGAGACGCTTCCGTGGGCGGAAAAAATCAAGGACCGCGTGGTCACCCGAAATATGCCGCCGTGGCACCTCGATCGAACGGTTGGAATCCAGAAATTCAAAAACGACACTTCGTTGACCGATGATCAAATCGACACCATCGTCCGCTGGGTCGATTCGGGCAAGGCGCCCGGTAACCCGAAAGACATGCCGGCCGCCAAGATGTGGCCGAGTGATGAAGGATGGCAGCTGGCCGAACAGTTCGGCCAGCCGGATATCGTCGTCAAGTCCGAGCCCTATACTGTGCCGGCCCTTGGACAGGACGCCTGGTGGAAGCCGCTGAGCGAAGAACTCCCCGTGAGCGAGCCGCGATGGGTTCGCGCGGTCGAGATGCGGCCGGGGACCTCCGCGGGGCGCCGTGTCACGCATCATGCTCTCGCCCAGCTCCTGCAGGATGAACCGGGTGTCAGCAGCGCCGCTGACGACGACGGCATCGGGCCGCTGGCCCAGGCGAGACGCAATGACGGTGGGCTCTTGATGGAATGGGCGATCGGTAAACAATTTGACGTCTACCCTTCCAACACAGGCAAATTGCTTCTTCCGGGAGCCAGGATTCGGTGGGATGTGCACTACCACTCCGTCGGCGAACAAGTTCGTGACAACGTCATGATTGGCATCTATCTCTATCCCAAGGGCGTGACGCCGAAGTACCGGACACGCCTGATGGAATTTCACGCGAACCAGCTGGGTAGAGTTCTGGACATTCCTCCCAACACGGTCACAGAGACTCAGTCTTTCCACGTCCTGAAGGAGAACGCCAGGTTTGAGAACTTTCAGCCGCACATGCATCTGCGCGGCAAGGCCATGTCCATGGAAGCGATCTTGCCGGACGGCACAACCGAGATGCTAAGCTACGTCGACCGTTTCGAGTTCAACTGGATGAATAATTACATTTACGCAGAGGACGCGGCGCCGGTGCTCCCGAAGGGCACGGTCATCCGCATTACGGCCTGGCATGACAACACCGCTGCCAACCACAACAATCCCGACCCGAACCAGTGGGTTGGCTGGGGCGAGCGCACCGTCGACGAGATGGCCCACGCTTGGGTGAACGTCACCTACATCACTGATGAGGATTATAAAGAATGGGCCTCCACGCATAAACCGGGTAATTCCATGCCGGAAATGATGCACAACCATTAAATCGGAACTCGACAGATTGGCAGGGGCAGCAGCCGATTCGGAGTTGCTGCCCCTCATTTTCGACTCACGAAGTTGAGATCGCGGGACACAATTTTCTGCAATAAGGAGATTTCACGGATGCAGGCGCTGCGGTCATCGGTAAAAGCTCTGTATCTTGCGATCCTACTCGCAAGCTTAGTGCTTGTGTGCGAGACGCTGCCTCTAAACGGGCAATCCGGGCAGTTGCCCATGGAGCCCTTGCACGAATCGGGTCAGAACGTGACGGCTGCCTATGAGGGTTGGTTTAAGAATCCGGACGGCAGTTTCAGCATGCTTTTTGGGTACTTCAATCGGAATGTGAAACAAGAGCTGGACATCCCGGTTGGAGATAACAACAGGTTTGAGCCGGGCCCGCCCGACCAGGGCCAGCCGACGCATTTTCTGCCTCGAAGGCAGTGGGGCGTCTTCACCGTAACGGTCCCGCAGAATTTCGGGACCGAGAAGCTCACCTGGACGATCGTCGCCAACGGCCAGACTACGGCCGTCCCTGCACACCTGGATGCCCGTTGGGAAATCTCGCCCTTCTTCGACGTGGGCATTGGCAACACCCCGCCCATCATCAGCTTTGAAGATGGAGGCCCATCGGCACAGGGGCCGCGCGGGATGAGTATCGCGCTCGAGACGACGATGCCGAATCCGGTCACGCTGAGCGTATGGGCCGCTGACGACGCTAAGACATTTCAGGGCGGCAAGCCCCTCGATACTCCTCCAGTGACTCTGACTTGGAGCAAGTTTCGGGGACCCGGTACCGTGAAATTCGCCAACAACAAACCCGCAGTCGAAAAAGCCGAGGGCAAGTGGAAGCCCACCCCTGTCTTCAGCGGCAAGGCCACAACAACCGCGACGTTCAGCGAGCCCGGAGAGTACGTGTTGCATGTGGTTGCCAACGATTGGTCAGGAGACGGTGGCGGCGGTTTCCAGTGTTGCTGGACAAATGGTCAGGTGAAGGTATCCGTCAAAGCAGAAACTCCGGGCAGCCGATAATTCGCGGTCAGTCAAGCATATCGGCAGAATGGTTGATTCGGCAGTCGGTCAAAGCAGCCAGTTTCAATAACCTCAGGGTAAGTTACCTGGCGAGAGCCAAGCGTCTTAATACCATTGGACACAATCGTAGGGAGCAATCTGGCGGTACGCTTTCTAGGATTCAGGGATGATTTTTGGAGATGCAATTTCGGTCCCAACGCTAAATTTCACATTCCTTTGATTCACCAGACCTTTTGTGCTACCCAATGCGTGCGCCCCCGAACTTATAGGATTAGAATGCCCAGTTTCCTTCGGCAAGAAAGTATCCGTTTGGAGACAGGCGACAAACCGCTACTGTGACCAGAACTGAGGTTGATGGGTTCCGGCCCTCCCCCTTGCAGACCTTAAGTCTAATGCCGATATAGATTTACTAGCCGTCCGACTATGGCATCGGGTGTGCTCTGTTTAGAGCGGCGGAGTGTCAGGGATGATTCCTTCGCAAATTCATGTCAAAAGTTTTCTTGGTCTTTAGTTGGGTATGCTTGAGTGCCGCGTAAACTCGCTAAAACGGTGCGCTTGGGGGGCAGGCGCTCTCCTCGCGGTCCTGTGTGTCGCTCCGACCGGTTCGCATGCGCAGGCAGGGGTTGAGGCCGCAGGAGCCGATTCGTCTTCCGCAGGAGTCACCGCGACGGGGACTAAGGCCCTTCCCACTTCCCTGCCAGGCCCTGGGACAGATAACAAATTTGCTTACGTTCGTCCACTTGTAGGGCCTTCACCAGACGAGGCGAACCGGAAAGCACTCGAGCAACGGGCCGGAGATCGCGCTACAAGGCTGCTTCTGCAGTCGGTACCCAGCGATGCGATGATTTTTGTAGACACAATGTTCGTCGGCCGCACGCCTTTGCTGCTGATCGCTCCTGCAGGAAAAATCAAAGTGGAAATGCGCGGCAAGCGAGAGGAATTTGGAGAGCGTCTCATTGACCTTCCGCCTAACGAGACGCAGCAGCTTACACTTACCCTGACGCCGCGCTATCCCACTAGTATCACGCTCGGGACAGGACGCGCCTCACCCTCCTCTGGAGTTACCGCGGCGGGAGTCCAGGTGCTTCCCGATCCTTCCTTGACTCACCCTGGGAAGGAAAGCAACCCTGTGTCCCTTCCGTCTCGGCAAGGCCCTTCTCCCGACGAGGCGAACCGGAAAGCTCTCGAGCAAGAAGCCGGGAAAGACGCTGCAAGGCTTGTCCTACAGTCCGTGCCCAGCGCCGCCATGACCTATCTTGACGGCACGTTTGTGGGCCGAACACCGTTGCAACTGATTGTTCCGCCCGGGAAATACAAAGTGGAAATGCGCGGTAATCTTGAGGAATTTGGAGAGCGTCTCGTCGGCCTTTTGCCCAACGAAACGCAGCAGCAAACGCTTGAGCTGGCGGTGCGCTATCCCGCCAAAATATCGGTGCGATGATCATTGGGTAGTGATGAATTGTAGTGATGAGGGGGCTACAATGTCGGATTCAACGATCGCCTGGACACGATTACTGGTTTTTATAGTCAGTCTATTGGCCGGAGCGACGCTCCTCGGATATTTTGTGTTCGCGCATTTCGCGGATGCGGACGTAGCCACGGCCAGCGCCGATCCCCAAACCCTCATACAGATTCAAAGGCAACTGATTAGTATTGAAAAGCGGCTGGGAGAATTGGAAACCCGCCGCAAGGAAGAATCGGCGAGGGCTCCATCAGAAGTGAAAATGCCGGAACCGGTTCCCTCAAAAGAAGAGGCTACTCTGCGTGTTCCTCGATCCCGATATCAGGTCTCGCCCGAGTCCGCCGTGCTGGCCCAGCCCCTGGCCGCTCCTGCGCCGGTGCCCGATCCGGCTTCGGCGCAAAAGCTAGCAAGACTTCAGCAAGGAATTGGATCGCTGCAAGAGGAAACGATCTCCAATCGGGAAGCCTGGCAGGCGACCACGAACCGGCTCGCCGAGGTGGCTGGAGAATTGGGCGCGCAGCACGGGCAGATCCTCCAAAACAAGGACGAATTGAACCGATTCCTTGGACGTACCGAGCATACAACTCTTACATTCGAATTGCGGCGTGGGTCGGTTCCGGAACCGGTGGGGCCAGTCCGGATTTCGCTCAGGAATTCGAATCAAAAGAACCAGCGGTATACCCTCTGCGTATACCTGCAAAACTCGTGCCTCCAGGTGAAGGACCGTGTTCAATTCGAAGTGGTGGAATTGGCTGTCTCTCGTGATACGGCGCCGTTCGAACTGATCGCAACGAAGGTTGAGAAGAACGGGATAGTCGGTTATCTCGAAGTGCCGCTTGAGAACGGGGGTCACTAATTTTTTTAATGGGTTTTATGAATTCGGCCAGAACACGGTTTTCTGGTAAATGCTGGCCAGACAACTTGAATAAACAAGGGTGAACTTTGCGACTTATGCCAAAAACCTACTCAACAGCCAATTCTCTTGAATTGCTTTTGCGTGAAGTTTACGTTCACCGCGCCGTCAGGAAAAGCTTGCCTCATATGTTTATTCGAGAGCACGAGCAAATTCGGCAGGCTGCCAGAGGCGGAAACGCGGGATCCCGTTTTGAGGATGCCGTGTATTTTTTTGGGGTTGCGGCAGCTACCGGAGTGAGAAAAAACTTGACCTATAATGCGGTGGCGGACTTGATGAGGGCGATCCGCAGACCTAATCATGAAATTTCGGGAAAAGGCTTGAAGTTCGAGGCTGTTATCTCCCGCAAGACTTACGACCGCCAACGCCGCCATAGATATCCCGGTGCAATGGCATCCCGCAATATCTCCGGGATTGAGAAGAAATTGGAAATGGAATACAAGCTCATGGTCACGCTCACACCGAACCAGCAGGAGTAACACCCTAACAAGAATCTACGGATTCTGTCGATGTTCCTCAGTTGAAGCTCCCGATTTGAATCTAAAGACTGTCGATATTTTGGCCAGGTTATTCCTACAATTTGGCGGACTAGGCTAGTATCGGATCAGGTCGTAGAATTGTGCAACGATTGTGAGACGTCGCCGCCAAGTCGCCGCTTTTATACTTGCCGGGGGGGCGAGTTCGCGCATGGGCCGGGACAAAGGGCTCCTCGACTTTTGCGGCGTTCCGCTTGTCGTCCACACGGCCCGGCTGATCGAGCCGCTCGTTGCGTGCCTAAGAGTAGTCGGCCCGGCTCGCCCATATGCGGCGATGGGGTTGCGCCCGATCGCGGATCAAATTGATGCCAACCAACGTTCGAAGAAAATTCGACGCGGGCCTTTGGCGGGAATCGCTGCAGCATTGGCGGCTACGCATTTGCCATGGAACCTGATTGTAGCGTGCGACTTGCCGTACCTTTCCGCGGAATGGCTCGAATGGCTGCTCGCACGAGCGATTCGCTCGCGGGGGCAGATTGTCATTCCACGAACTGGCCGCGGCCTCGAACCTCTCGCCGCGGTTTACCGCCGTGAATGTGGCCCGGCAATCGCAATGGCTCTTGCGCGGGGCGAGCGCAAAGTTAGCGACGTGATCGCAAACTTTCGCATGGACGTTGTTGAACAGGGCGAGTGGTGCCAGTTCGATCCTCGCGCGCTGGTTTTGAAAAACATGAACACACCTGAAGATTATGACAAGGCGCGGAAATGGTGGGGGGGCGAGCGACTGCGCCAAGGCCTTTCCATCAAGAAGAGACGGCGGGCGCGCAAGCGAAAATCCCGGCCCGCTATTCTTCAAACTGAATGACGAATCTGTATTTGCGCAGGGAGCAAAATGGCGCTATACACGATGGAAACGAAAGGAACAGGAAAATGCCATCCATCCAGCACTCTGTAATCGCTTCGCCACGCATCGGCCGGTTGCGTGATTTTGTCGTGGCCTTCGGCAATCTGGTTGAAAACGCTTCTGGCGAGCCCGCCATTCTCCGCGAGGGGTCGCGCCTGTTGAAGGAATTGGTCGGCATAGACGACTGGTTGCCCGACCGGTACGCGCAGCCTTCCGAGACCGGGTATCAGCAATATTTGCTGCATGCTGATTCGCGGGAACGGTTTTCCGTGGTGAGCTTCGTCTGGGGCCTCGGCCAGAAATCTCCGATCCACGACCATACCGTGTGGGGGATTGTCGGCATCCTGCGCGGCGCGGAAATCGAGCAAAGCTTCTCTCGCACAAGCGACGGGGGTTTCGTAGAACATGGCGCCCCTGTTCGCCTGGAAAAAGGCGAAGTCACCGCGGTTTCACCACAGATTGGCGATTTCCACCGCGTTTCGAACGCCCTTGCTGACCGGCCATCCGTCAGCGTCCATGTTTACGGGGCCAACATTGGAGCCGTTCGGCGGTCCATGTACCAACCGGATGGAACGAGCAAGACCTTCATTTCGGGATATTCGAATACTGAATTGCCGAACCTCTGGGACCGTTCGAAAGACGAATCGCGGAACTGAGTATTTCCGGCGCCAAACCCAAAGCCCGCATTTCTGAACTACGGGCATGGACGCGTTACTCGTGGAGGCGGGCGCTTGCCTGTCCGGCCTCCTTGCGCGATATGACATAATTGTGAGATGGCCGCGACCGAAAAAGTTCTTTGGAAACCAAGCGGCCACCCGTCGAGGCGCACGCATCTTTTGACCGGACAAACCCAAACATTATTTCTGGTATTCATGATTCTTTCCGGGCTTGCCGGGACTTCAACGTGCGCGGGGCAGGTCAAGCCAGAGACTGCTACTGCTTTTGACCGCTATGTCGCAGTAACCCAAGCTCGAATGGACGATGACCTTCGCCTCAATCAATTCCTGGCCATTGATCGTTTGCCGGATTCACAAAGCAAAGAAGCCTATGATCAACTTCAACGGGGCGAGATCTATATCCAGGAATTGCATTCCACGGAAGAAGGCCGCCCCATTCACATTCCGGGTGGCCTGATCCATCACTGGGTGGGAGTGATATTCATTCCCAAGGCGACACTTTCTGAAATAGACGCCGTCCTGAACGATTTCGATCACGAGCCGGAGATTTACAAGCCTGAGATCCGCCGGGCGAGAGTAATCGAGCGGAATGGAAATGAATCGAAGATTTGCCTGCAGCTCTATAACAAGTCGCTTGTCACGGTCGTCTTGAATGAATATTCCGACGTCATTGAAACGCAAATCGGGAGGACGAGGATTCAAAGCGTATCCCGCTCCACGCGCGTGGCGGAAGTTATGAATCCGGGCAGTCCGGACGAACACGAGCGAACCGACGGCAACGATCATGGATATATGTGGCGTCTCTACAGTTACTGGAGAATCGAAGAAAAAGATGGCGGAGTATACGTGCAAAACGAATCCCTCACTTTGACCCGGACTGTGCCGGCGATGCTTGCCTGGCTGATCAACCCTTTGGTCAAAAGCATTCCGCATGATGTTCTCTTTCATCTCCTGACGAACACACGAAACGCCGTTATGAAAACCGTTTCAACTTCGGGGCATTAGAGCCACTCGCGGCTGGGGCCGCGTTAAGCGAATCGCTGAACTCAGGCGCAATTGCACCGCTCCGTAAACCCGCTTGAATCTGGCACGCGCGTCCATCTCTTTTTCAGACGCACTGAAAATAATTCGAGCTGGCCGCCCAAATGCGTCAACGATTCATGTCTGCGAAAGTTTTCTGCACACTTTGCGGGGTGGAAGCCGCGAGAAGATTCTTGGCGCCGCCAATCGCGATTTCGTCCCCGTTCCCGGCAAGCTGTGCCATCGTCTCGGAGATAAATGTTTCGAGAGGCATCGGGTGAAGCGCGCCGGGAGGCGGCTGGGCAGCCCCGCCAAGTTCGGTCGCCACATACGGCGGAATAAGTTCGATGACTTTTATTTTCGATTCTCGCAACTGGTGCCGCAGAGAAACTGTGAAGGAATGAACCGCGGCCTTTGTCGCGCAGTAAACAGGGAAAATCGAGCGAGGGACAAACGCGAGCCCCGACGATACGTTGAGCAAGACCGCATTTTGCTGATGTTTTAGGTGCGGCACGAATTCAGCGGATACGCGGATCAGTCCAAGGAGATTCGTTTGAATTTCCGTAAGCACTTCCGGATCGTCGAGAGGTTTTGCGCCCGTAAAATCGTGCCGCCTCTGCACGCCCGCATTGTTGATAACGCAATTCAATGCGGGAAATTCATCGATAACTTTCCGCGCGGTGTTTCGTATGGAATCGGCATCCGTAACATCCAGAACGAAATACTTCATCCCGGAATTTGCGGCGCATGCGCTCCGTAAACGGTCTTCACGGCGGCCGCTGATGATGACCTGATTTCCCAGCCGATGAAAGGCTTCGGCAAGCCCTTTTCCGATGCCCGAAGTGCCGCCGGTGATAAAAATTGTATTGGAATGCATTTTCATGAAACTTTCTCCTATAATCCGTGACGATCGGTTTCCATCAATTCCGGCTATTCTGGCCCATCATTCTACAGCGTCTCATGCGAGGAGAGGACAATCCATGATGCGATTACAGTGTCCGGCAGTCTTCCTGTTGTTGTGCTTCGCGGCTCCTATGCGGGGCCAACAACCGGCGCGTCCGGCCGGCGACTCCTACCAATTGAAACCTTCGCCCAAGACCGCGACGTGGGGCTATTTCGACGCAAAGACGCCTCCCGCGCTGCGGATCAAATCCGGCGACACTGTGGAAATGCAGACGCTGGTTACCGCAAGCCGCGAACGCTTCGAGACCGCCGGGCTTTGGCCTGACCGCGTTGAACCCGCGTGGCGCGAAATTTACGAGCAAGTGAAGGATCACGGCCCGGGCCCGCACATGCTGACCGGACCGGTCTACATCGAAGGCGCCGAGCCGGGCGACGTTCTGGAAGTCCGCATCCAGAAGATTCGGCTGGCGATTCCGTACGCGCTCAACACCTTTTCGCCGGGGCGCGGCTTTCTGCCCGAGGATTTCCCATACGAGCGCGTGAAAGTGATTCCTCTGGATGAGAAGCGCATGGTTGCGCAGTTTGCCGACGGCATCGAAATTCCGTTGCGCCCATTTTTCGGAACCATGGGTGTCGCGCCGCCGGCGAGCGCCGGACGCGTCAGCAGCGCTCCACCGTGGGTAAACGCAGGGAACTTGGACAACAAGGAACTGGTCGCGGGCACTACGCTGTTCATCCCGATTCACGCGCCCGGCGCGCTCTTTCAGGCAGGCGACGGCCACGCGGGCCAAGGCGACGGGGAAGTGGACATCACCGCGATGGAAACTTCACTAGTCGGCACGTTCCAGTTTGTCGTGCGCAAGGACGTGCATCTCCGCTGGCCGCGCGCAGAAACGCCCACCGAGTTCATCACCATGGGATTGGACGAGGACCTGACCGCCGCGACCAAGATGGCGGTCCGCGAAATGATCGATTTCCTGGTGCAGGAGAAGCACATGACTCGCGACGACGCCTACATGCTGGCCAGCGTCGCCGCCGATCTGCACATCACCCAGGTAGTCGACGGCAACAAGGGCGTCCACATGATTCTCTCGAAAGCAATTTTTACGAAAGCAAGATGAGCGCGGGAGAAACGTCAAGTCAAAGCATCATTACTTTTGCGCTACGGCCTTCCCCGAATCCGTGCGCAGGCGCACGTAGCCAACCTTTCCGTAAGGCTGCGCGCCGTACCAGATTCGGTTCTGAGCGTCTTCAAACATGTCCCGGGTCCCGCGTTCGCCGTACGGCGAAGGATATTCGATCACCTTGCCGGTTTTGGGGTCCAGCTTTCCGATCACATCGGTGTACATGGATGCGTACCAGAGGTTGTCATTGTGATCGACTCCGATTCCGTACGGGGTGGGCATCGGTCCGGGCAGCTTGAATTCCTTGAACGATTGAGTTTTGGGATCAAAGCGCGTGAGGTTTCCACCAAAATAGTCGCCGAACCAAATCATGCCTTGCGAATCGATCTTCAGGCGGCGCGGCCTGGTGCCGGAATTCGGCGGAGTCCATTTCGTGATTTTGTTTGTTTTCACATCCACTTTGCCGATGCTGCGATGATCCCGGGAATTGAACTCGGCAAACCATACGTTGCCTTCTTTATCGAGAGCAATGCCGTAAATGTCCGGGACTTCGGGGAAGAATGTAAACTTCTTAGTCTCGATATCGAACTTGCTGAGCGGGCGGCCCGAACTCCAGATATTTCCTTGGAGATCGACAATGGCGGTATGTCTGCGCGGGGCCCCAGTTTGCCCGCCGGCGGTGTACCGCAAATTGGGCCACGGCGCATTCGGTTCCATCTCAACAGGCGGCGGGCCATCGTAGGGCTGGTTGTACACTTCAAACTTTTCCGTGCGCGTGTCAAATCTTGCGAGTGCATTTTGCCTTTCAATCGTGAGCCACACGGAACCATCCGCAGTCGGTAAAATTTCATGAATGAACGGGCGCGTCGGGTCCGGCAATCTCCACGTATGGAGCTCGCCTGTCGCGGGATTGAGTTTCGATAATCCGCCGCCCATTTCCATCCAGATGTTTCCATCCTTGTCCGGCTTCCCGGTCCCCGGGCGATCCTTCGGTTCTCCCGTCAATTGATAGTCCACGTACACGAGATTCAGAGCGTCGTCGGCAAAGTAATCGTGTTCCTGCTTCACCTTTGCATATTGCGGCAAGAGAGCGGGCGATGCGGGTGTCTCGGCATCCGGCCCGAAGATTGTGCCTAAGTATTCGGATACCTGCGCCGCAACGTCAGGCTTTATGTCGGCGACCCCGACTTGCCGCATGTGTTCAATCGCTTCGAGCCACCCTTCGCGGTCGCGCCCCATCACGCCGATTCTGCTCATGGCATGGCAATTGAAACATTCCTGAAGGACTACATCTTTTCCCTTCGCTTCCGGCAGCAAAATTCCCGCCTGATACTTGGTCAATTGGCTCCACTGCACTGCGCCCTTCTTCATCGTGAAGCTGGCCGAAGAAGTCTTGCCCTCTTGCACGGTCACGTCGTTGCGGCGCGAAGGATCGCTTCTAAATCCTGTCGAAGTGGCCCAAACTTCATAGGTCCCCGGGGGAAGATCGTCGGTCCGATACTGGCCCTGGTTGTCCGTCAAGACCATCATCAGCATTTTGGTTTTCACGTTTTGCGCCCGCACAAAGGCCGCTCGAAACGGAGAGCCGTCTTCACTCTTGACGATTCCGGAAATGTCGCCTCCCGGGGAGGAGTGCGCGGAAGTTGCAAGCAGGAAGGCTAGAAATACAGTGCAAAGTGTCTTTTTCATTGCCGTCTCCACGGACAAAGATGACCCGGCCAAGCTGCGCCTTGGCTGGAGTATACCGCAAGGCGGCTCCCAAAAATTCAGATTCCGATTTATGGCATGTTCTCCGAGTTCCGTAGCAGCGGAAATTCAAACGGTTTCGCTACTGGGAGCTTACGTAAACCGGATTGGCGAACACGCGGAGTGTACACCGCCGCCAGCCTGTGAAGCAGTGCTGGCGCAGGAAAACATCCGCTCGGTAGCGGCCGGAACCCGACATAGGCTCATCGATAGTCAAAAACTGCCGATTTTTCCGCTGATTTGGCAGCTCACGTTCCCGCACGGGCGCGGAAAGAATTTCAAAATTCCGAGTAGGATGGAGTATCTTATTTCTTGACAAGTGTGTGAGGTGGCAGTACAGAAGGTCGATCTACATACGGCGCGGCGGCCGAAATAAGATCGTAAAGCGAGGCTATATCAATCTTGAATAAAAGAATGACCATCGTGACATTTTTGGTGCTCGCGGTCCTTCTTTCTGGCGGATCATTGTGTTTGCAGGCGCAGAGTAAATCTGGGGCCGCTCAGCCAGCCGCGGAAAAGCCGAGCGAGGAGGCGATACGCGGAGAAGGTTTGTTTCTGCAACGCTGCTCGCTGTGCCATCTGCCCAGGAAACTCAAATTCGGTTCGCCGCCGGTGGTCGGGCCAAGCCTCAGCGGCCAGTTTAAGGACGCAACTCCGGATCAATTGAAAGTCTTGCGAGGGTTTATATTAAAGGGCGGCCCGGATATGCCGGGTTTTCAATATGGGCTTGAGGCAAAAGATGTGGACGATTTGATCGCGTACTTGAAAACGTTGTAGGTCATTTTTCCAGACGGGTGGAGGCGCATTGTGCCGAAACGCATGGCTCGATCCATAATTTTTTCCGCTTTCGCGTCGCTCTTATTTTTCACCTGCACGCAAAATGCACTTTCCGAGCCGGCGCCGGCGACAGGGGCTTTATCGGGAACAGTAAAATCAGGGGACGGCAAGCCCCTCGAGGGAGTCGGCGTTTCCGCGCGCGGCGTGAGTGAGACTTTTACTACTACCGTATACACCGACGGGTCCGGGCGATATTTGTTTCCGCTGTTGAGCAGCGGCCAATATAAGGTTTGGGCGCAAGCGGTTGGTTTTGAGACTGCCAGAGCGGATGCGGGCCTCTCCGACGGAGCAAAGAAGCAAGTGGATTTGACGCTCGCAAGCCTCGCCGATTTTCACAAACAGCTTTCCGGCACCGAATGGGCCGCGAGTTTGCCGGAGGATTCTCCCGATGATCGCCGAATGAAGACGGTGTTTATCAACAACTGCAGCGGGTGCCACCAAGTCAGCTTTCTATTGCAAAACAGGTTTGACGCTGCTGGCTGGGGTGCCGTCATCACGTTGATGGAAAAAATGCTCTCCATTGGATACGCGCCCGAAGATGCGAAACCCAATCCCGTGATTCACGCCTACAAACAGGAGCTTGCGGAATACTTAGGGCGCGTCCGCGGTCCGGGAAATATTCCGCTCAATCTGAAACTCCTCCCGCGTCCTACCGGCGATGCGGCGCGCATTGTGGTGACCGAGTACGACCTGTCGCGGCCCGACATGCCGGGCTGGATCATGGAGCACAACGGCACGGACTGGTCGGAAGGAACGCCCTCCAGATGGAATGGCCGGGCCGCGCACGACGTGGCCATCGACAAAGGCGGATCTGTCTGGTTTGCGGATGACGCCACACCCGAACGCACGCTCGGAAAGCTGGACCCCCGCAGCGGGCGGGTCACCGAGTACAAACTGGCGGACGAGGCTAATGCCGCAGAAACCTCTCACGCGCTCGTCTTCGATAAGGTCGGGAACATCTGGTTTGCCAATGGGACGGAAGGTGCTCCCACAAAGTTCGATCCTGAAACCGGAAAGTTTTTCAGATACCCCCGGCCACAGGACATTCCGCCCTCCGGCGATTTCATCACCATGGACACAAAAGGGAACGTGTGGTCTCCCGATCGCGAGGGCGCGTTCATGTTGGACCCGGAGACTGGAAAGTACACGAACTACTCGCTCCGGCCGGGAAAGGCGAATTACGACATTGCTGCCGATGAAGAGGACAAAGTCTGGGTCTCACAGCCCGGCGGAAACGACATGGTGGTCGTGGATTCACACACGGGAAAAATCGACCAGCTCGCATTGAGTTATCTGGCTTCGCAGGATTATGAAGTCACTGCGAAGGACCGCGAGCTTTCCGCGAGTCTTGGCCTTACGCCAAATACGGCGACGCCGATGGAAAAGGGGCCGCGCCGGTCGGCCGCCGATTGGGGGACCGACACGATCTGGGTGTGCGAGTTTTTCGCGGATCGTCTAGCGAAAATCGACGCCAAAACCAGAAAAGTGACCGAGTACCAACTGCCTCACCGCTTCAGCCAGCCCTATTCGGCCACTGTGAACAAGAAGGACCACACGGTCTGGATCACAATGCTCAATTCGGACCGCATCGCCAAGTTCGATCCCGCCACGGAAAAATTCACGGAATACACGCTTCCGACGCGCGGGACGGAAATCCGCCACATCCAAGTCGATAGCAGCACGAATCCGCCGACAGTCTGGCTGCCGTACGACCGCACCAATAAAATTGCGAGGATTCAGTTTCGGTAGGACAGGCTTCAGCCAGTCTGCTTTTGGTAATCCAAGCCAGAGCAAAACCAGACAGTCTAAAGCCCGTCCCACTTCCTCCGGAAATTTAAAAGTACTTACGGAATCAAAATGATCTTACCCTGCGCGCCCGTCTCCAAAATTTCCTTATGCGCGCGGACGGCTTCACCCAGCGGCAATTCCTTCCCAACCACCGGGCGCACCGTGCCGTTTTCAAGCCCCGCGTAGAGCCCCGCATGCACGTCCGCTTCATCGGCTTCCGAGATGCCCCAAAGAACGAAGCCGCGCACCGAGGAAGTGCGCGCCATGAGGTCACGCGGCGTGATCGAGATGTCTCCGCGGCTGCCGATGACGATCACGCGCCCGAATCGCGCGAGGAGCTTGAGGTCGGCGGCGAGATTGACGTTGGCCAGCATTTCCAGGACGACATCCACGCCGCGGCCGTTTGTCGCTTTGAGGATGGCGTCCGTGTATCCCACGGCGCGGTGGTTGAAGGCGTGATGCGCGCCCTCGCGCCGCACGAGCTCGAGGCCTTTGTCCGACCCCGCCGTGCCGATCACCGTCATGCCCATCGCGCGCCCGATTTGCACACCGGCGATTCCCACTCCGCCGCTCGCCCCATGTACCAGCAACGTTTCCGAGGCGCGCGCGTTTGCGTGATGGTAGAGCGCGTGATAGGCCGTGCCGCAGGCCACGTAAATTCCCGCGCCCTGGCTGAAAGTTGTGCGATCGGGGAGGCGATGCAGCTGCGATTCGAGCGCCAGCGTGTATTCCGCGTATGTGCCGGTGACTGGATGCCCGACGTACACGCGATCGCCCGCCTTGAATTTCGTGACGCCCTCGCCGACGGCGTGCACCACGCCCGCGCCTTCGCCGCCCGGGACGTAAGGCAGCGGCGGCTTGATGGCATACGTCCCTGCGCGCATGTAGGTATCGAACGGATTCACTCCCGCCGCATGAATGCGCACGACTGCTTGTCCCGCACCCGCCTTCGGTGTGGGGAATTCCTCGAGCTTCATGACTTCAGGCGCTCCGAATTCGTGCACCACAATCGCTTTCATTTTTGTCTCCCTTATTTGGAAAATGGCAGCTGCGGAATAGTTAGCAATTGCGAATTCTGTCGGCTCTCGAGAACAAAGTCAAATGGACAACGGTTTAGGTGGCACAGGCTTCAGCCTGTGGGGATTGCTTGATGCGCACCTCTCTCGCTGCTACAAAAACCCACAGGCTGAAGCCTGTGCCACTCAGGCCCGCAAACTACCCGCCGAATTATGTGCTAGATTAATTTGCTTGGATTAAGCTTTCGGACGCTGTGCCATGAAGGTCGGCCGTTCGGCGGCCCAAACGTATCATCCACCGGAGACCCAATGATTATTGATTGCCATGGACATTACACTTCCGAGCCGCCGGCTTTTATCGAGTTCCGCAAGCAGCAGATCGCCGCGTTCAGCGATTCCTCGAAGGCCCCGGCGCCGCCGCAGATCAGCGACGATCAGATTCGCGAAAAACTGGAGCCCGCGCAGCTGAAATTTCAGCGCGAGCGCGGCACCGACGTCACGATTTTCTCGCCGCGAGCCTCGGCCATGGGCCATCACGTCGGAGACGCGAAATTGAGCGCGGCCTGGACGCGCATCTGCAACGACATGATTCACCGCATCGTGAATCTCTATCCCAAAAATTTCATTGGCGTCTGCCAGTTGCCGCAAACGCCCGGCGTGCCGCCGGAAAACTGCATCCCGGAGCTGGAGCGCTGCGTGAAGGAGCTGGGGTTTGTCGGCTGCAATCTGAATCCTGATCCCTCAGGCGGCTACTGGAAAGAACCGCCGCTCACCGACAAATGGTGGTATCCGTTTTACGAAAAAATGGTGGAGCTGGAAGTGCCCGCGATGGTCCACGTAACGGGCACGTGCAATCCCGCCTTTCACACCACCGGCTCGCACTATATCAACGGCGACACGACGGCGTTCATGCAGTTCCTGACCTCCGACCTGTTCAAGGATTTTCCCGCGCTAAAATTCATCATTCCGCACGGCGGAGGCGCGGCGCCCTATCACTGGGGCCGTTATCGCGGAATCGCGCAGGACATGAAACGCCCGCCGCTCCAGGAACTTCTTCTACGCAACGTGTACTTCGACACGTGCGTCTACCACCAGCCGGGAATCGATTGCATGACCAAAGTCATTCCCTCGGACAACATCCTCTTCGCGTCGGAAATGGTCGGCGCTGTCAAGGGCATCGACCCCGAAACCGGCCACTACTTCGACGACACGCGGCGCTACATCGACGCATCGACAATCCTCAGCGCTGCGGACAAGAAGAAAATTTTCGAGTCCAACGCGCTGAAAGTTTATCCGCGGCTCGCCAAACAAATTCAAAAACAGGACATCGCGGCAAGCGCGTGAACTGGTTTTGAATTTGAGTTGTTGAATTTTCGGGTGCCGCACCCTTGTCGCTTCCGCAAGGGTGCGGGTTTTCGGCCCTGCTGGCGCTACGCCTCCGTTTGTCACCGAATCTAAACCCGCACCCTTTGAAAACCACAAAGGGTGCGGCTCCCAAAACCTATAACCTACCACCCGCCAACTACCACCTACCGATTACCACCTCTTCTCGCCTTCCAGCGGCGCGGTGAGAGGGTTAATCGACCGCTGAAACTCGCCGGATCGCGGACAGTTCTTCTTGACGAACTCTGGAGGTTTCCGCACAATCAAGCCATCAGCGTCGCGCGGGCGTGATTCGCGCAAAGCTCCAGGCAGCCTGGGCAAACGACGATTACGCCCGCCATTTCGCACGAAAACGAGGAAACGAACATGGGGAAAATCGTAGCGGCATTCGGAACCGTACACGCGCCGCAGCTTTTTGTCAGGCCGCCGAGTGAAGACCTCGCTCAGCTCGACGCGGACGTTGCCGCGATGCGCCTCCTCGGCAAGGACCTGGACGAGACCAAGCCGGACGTGGCCCTCGTAATTGGCAACGACCACATGGAAACGTTCTTCCTCTCCTCCGTCCCGACCTTCGCCATCATGTCCGGCGAGCGCGCCCGCGCGGAATTTGCCAGAAAATCTTACGATCTGCCGGTTCATCAGGGACTCGCCGAAGACCTGCTGGACAAGCTGGTCAACGCCGATTTCGACATGGCCTATTCGCAGGACGCCGTCCTCGGCCACGCGTTCGCGGCAGTATATGAATGGGTCATCGAAGATCGGAAAATCCCTGTGGTCCCGATTTTCGTCAACGCCTATTTGCCGCCGCTGCCCACCGCGCGGCGATGCGAACAACTGGGGAAGGCCATCGCCAAAGTGATCGCGAGCCGGCCGGAACGCGTCGCGGTGATCGCCAGCGGAGGAATGTCGCACTTCCCCGGCACGTGGAAATACCCGCAGCCCGACTTTCAGTTCGATTACTGGGCCATCGCCCAGATGGAAAAGGGCAACAACGAGGCTCTGTTGAATTTGACTTCAGAACAATTGGACGTCGTGGGAAACACCGAGATGCTTTCCTGGATGATCATGTTCGGAATGATTGGGGACCAGCCCGGCGAGCTGATTACATATCAACCCACGTGGCACCACGGCCACGCCGTGATGCGCTTCCTGCCCGATAAACGAACCGGAAAGTTTTCGGTGGAAGGGACCAAAGGTCCGGCCACCTACAAATTCAAGGGTTCGGAAGGATATGAATTTTACAAGCATCCCTCGCCTTCGGCCTACAAGCTGAACAAGATTCTCTACGATCTGCGCTTCAAGCCGAGCCTGCGAGTGCGCCTGATCAACGACATTCCGTCGGTCGCGGCCGAGTATGGTTTGCCGCTGGAGGAATCGAAAGTCTTGGAGACTTTGCAGGACGAGGACATCGAGAAATTCCGCAACGGCACGGTTCATCCCCTGGTGAAAGCCGGCGCGCACCCGCTCGGAATGTGGATGAGCGTCATCGTGTTCCACGCGGAATTGCGCAGGCTGCGCGCCGCGGCCGCCAAGGGTGAGTCCGAAAAGACGAGCGTAACGAATTAGTGGCACAGGCTTTCAGCCTGTGGGGGTTAGTCGGAGCACGATCGGCCCTGCTGCAAGAAAAACCAACAGGCTGAAGCCTGTTCTACTGATCCTGCCATCCAGTTTTCTTATCACAATCACATCGCTTCGGAGGAATCATGCCCAAGATGCGCGCCGTTCAAATCCCGAACGCCAAAGGACCGTTTCAAATGGTGGAGCGCGAAATCCCGCAGCCCATCGCCGAATCAGTGCGTATCAAAGTGCAAGCCTGCGGCATCTGCCACAGTGATGAGTACGCCAAAGTGGGCTCGCGCCCAGGCATTACGTACCCGCGCATTCCGGGACACGAAATCGCCGGAGTGATCGACGCCGTAGGTCCGGGCGTTCTCGGCTGGGAAGTGGGGCAGCGCGTCGGAGTAGGCTGGCACGGCGGGCATTGCGGCTATTGCAATTCCTGCCGTCGCGGCGATTTTGTGACGTGCAGCAAAGGGAGGCAGATTACAGGCCTGACTTGCGATGGAGGCTACACCGAGTACATGCTTGTTTCCGCGGCGGCGCTCGCGGCTATTCCCGGCGAGATTTCCGCCACAGATGCGGCTCCACTGCTGTGCGCTGGCGTGACCACGTTCAATTCCTTGCGGAATAGCGGCGCGCGGCCCGGTGACGTCGTCGCCATTCTCGGACTCGGCGGCCTCGGCCATTTGGGCGTGCAATTTGCCGCCAAGATGGGTTTTGAAACCGTGGCCATCGCGCGCGGAAGAGACAAGGAGCCTTTCGCCAAAAAGCTCGGCGCAAAACATTACCTCGATAGCGAATCCCAAAACGTCGCCGCTGAGCTTGAAAAGCTGGGCGGAGCCAGGGTCATCCTTTCCACGGTCACCAGCGGAAAAGCGGTGAATGCGGTCCTGGGCGGCATGGGAATTAACGGCAAGACGATCCTCGTCGGCAATCCCGATGAGCCGCTGGAAGTGACCGGACGCCTGCTGATCGCGGGGCGCCGCTCGATCTGTGGCTGGCCCTCCGGCTCGCCGATTGATTCGCAGGACACGCTCGCTTTTTGCGCGCTCACCGGCGTGCGGCCCATGACGGAAGTGTTTCCACTCGAACGCGCTCCCGAAGCGTACGAACGAATGATGAGCGGGAAAGCGCGCTTTCGAGTCGTCTTGAATACCGGTCTTTAGTAGCGCGGGCTTCGGCCTGCGGGTTTTGAACCTTGCAAGGACGACCCCCCCGCAGGCTGAAGCCCGCGCCACAGACCTCATAAATCAATACAGCGAAAAGCATGAGTCACAATTCGTGACAACACGCGAATGGACTAGCAGCCTCCGTGGTTTTATACTGTTCCCGTGAATTCCGAGCCTGATCTGCTGACACCCCTGCGCCGCTACTGGGGCTACGACGTGTTTCGCCCCTTGCAGGAGAACATCGTGCGAAGCCTGCTCGCGGGCCGCGACACTTGCGTCGTGATGCCCACTGGAGGCGGGAAGTCGCTGTGCTACCAGTTGCCCGCCGCCATGTCGCAAGACAAGACCGTCGTGGTCATCTCTCCATTGATCGCGCTGATGGAGGATCAAGTGGCGCAGCTCGGCCAGATGGGAATTCCGGCGGCGCTGCTCAATAGTTCGATTTCGCCTGTGCAGCAGTCTCGAGTAATCGACAAGGCGCGTGCTGGCGGATATCGCCTCCTGTATCTTTCTCCCGAGCGGCTGGCGCGGGAGGACACCAACGACTGGCTGCAGGGCGTTCCGGTCTTGTTTTTCGCGATTGACGAAGCGCATTGCATTTCGGAGTGGGGCCACGAGTTCCGCCCTGAATACCGCCAACTCAGCCGCCTGCGCGTTCACTTTCAGGACCGCGCCATCGCGGCCTTCACCGCCAGCGCCACGCAGCGCGTACGACATGACATCATTCGCCAGCTCCAGCTGCGCGAGCCCCACAAATACATCGCCAGCTTTCACCGGCCCAACTTACGCTACGTAGTGCGCGCTACTGACGCGCGCTCTCAGACCGAACTCCTTTTGCGCGCCATGCGCAGCTACGGAAATGAAAACATCATCGTCTATGCGCCCACGATCGCCACAGTGGAGTCCACGGTGGACCTTCTTCAAGAAAACGGAATTCCCGCCATTGCCTATCACGGCCAGATGAACGCCGTCGACCGGCGGCGCAATCAGGAGCGCTGGATGGCGGACGAAGTGCGCGTGATGGTGGGCACGATCGCATTCGGGCTGGGCATCAACAAAGCCGCCGTGCGCGCCGTGATTCATCTCTCGCTCCCGAAATCCATCGAGCAGTATTACCAGGAGGCGGGACGCGGCGGGCGCGACGGCCTCCCGGCGGATTGTGTCCTGCTGTGGCAAAAGAAAGACGCCGGCTTGCACGCCTACTTCATCGGCCAGATCAACGATCCGGAAGAAAAAGAGCGCGCCTGGCAGCGCTATCACGAAATTCGCGGTTTTGTAGAGTCGGATGTCTGCCGTCACCGGCGAATCTGCGGGTATTTCGGCGAGAATAAGAAATGGACGTCTTGCGGCGCCTGCGATGTTTGCGGCTACGAGCCCACATGGTTGTCCGCTCCCTTGGAGGAAACCCCGCCAAAGCGGAAGCGCTCCAAATCTCGATCCGTTGCACCTGAGGCGCCCGCGTCAAAGCGCCCGCTGGAAAGACCTGCGCCCGGGCCCGTGCTGGTGCAGGAGATTTCCGCAGTGGATCCGAATTTGCGTGAGTTTTTACGCGAGTGGAGAAGGGAAACCGCGAACCAGCAAAATGTCCCGGCCTACGTCGTGATGCATGACACGACACTCGATGAGATCTGCCGTGTCCGCCCCGGCTCGATTGGCGGCCTTTTGCACATCACCGGAATCGGCGATCGCAAAGCCGAATTGTACGGCCGCGAAATTCTCGAAGCGCTCAAACGATTTCGTGACGGAGCGCGCGCCGCGGCCCCGGAAAAGAAGATCACCCCGAGTGAAGAGACGATGCAGTTGATTGTGCAAGGCAAAACCCTGGATGAAATCGCGGTCATTCGAGGGCGCAGGCGCTCGACCATAGTCAGCATGGTCTCGGATCTGGTGGAGCGCGGATTGTTGAAATTTCATACCAGCTGGGTTACCGAGGACAGGCAGAGGCAGATTGAAGCTGCCGCCGGCAAACTCGGATTGGAAAAATTCACGCCGATCAAGGAAGCCTTGCCGCCGGATTTTACGTACGACGAAATTCGTCTTGTCGTGGCAAATCTGCGGAGCCGCGGCGGCCAATCCATGGCTGCGGTGACGTGAACGGCGCCGGTTTGTAGCGTCGGCGTACCGCCGGCGATTTTCTGCCACGGCGTGAGGGCACAAATTGCCGGCGGGACGCCGGCGCTACCAAATCCATTCTGCCACCGGGCGCGTTCCCGCGAGTTCAGTCGGTTGAATCGGAGCGAGGCATCTGGCCTAAGCGCGCGAGGGCTCGAGTGAGGCAGGGCGAGCTTCGTGTATTTCCAGAGTGACCATTTCCAGATCGCCCATCATCCTGTGAACGATGAACCACGCGACGATGTAGAAGAGGCTCATGCCCATCAGCACCGGAACGTATCCCACATGAGGGATCACGGTTCCGGGAATGATTCCCGAAAATAGCGCTCCGCCCAGGCCTCCCAGGCACACGCCGAATCCGTTGGCGCTGCCAACGGCTTGCGAGGGGAAAACATCGGCAGGCGCGATGAAGAGATTTGTCATCCAGGCCTGATGGGCTGCGGTGGCCAAGCCAAATAACAAGACGGCGAATCGCGCGTTCTGCACAACAACGCCGAGCGTACACGCCGGCATGACAATGGCGCAAAACAGCATCGTCATCTTGCGCGCTTTGCCGACCGTCCAGCCACGCTTCATCAGGAAACTGGAAACAACTCCTCCCATCAAAGCCCCCACCGCCGAAATGCTATACACAATCATCAGCGCTTTGCCTCGCTGCGACGGCGTAAAGTGGCGCACATCTGTCAGGTACGTTGGCAGCCAGAACAGGTAGAACCACCAAACTGGGTCAGTGAGAAATTTCGCGAGGCCGTAACCCCAGGCTTGCTTGTACTTCATTACCTCGCTGATGGAGATCTTCGCGCCTGGCGCCGTTGGCGCGCCGGCTTGCTTTGGCAGTCGATAGGTCAAAAACCAAAACGGCAGCCAGAGAAATCCGAGTCCCCCCATGATCGCGAAGCACGCCTGCCATCCCAGCGTCAACGCAATCAGGATAAAAAGCGGCGGCCCGAAAATGTTAGCCAGATTTGTGCCTGCATTCACGATTCCCATGGCCGTGGCGCGTTCATTGGGAGGGAACCATTCCGCGGCGGCCTTGCTGCACGCAGGAAAATTGGCGGATTCACCCAAGCCCAGCACCGTCCGATACACACCAAATTGAAACGCGCTGCCTGCGAACGCGTTGAGTGTGGCCGCGAGGGACCATAGCGTTGTGGCAATGCCGTAGCCGACCCGCGTGCCGTAGCGGTCCAGCAGCTTGCCGCCGAGAAGCGACCCGCCCGCATACGCAAGCTGGAACACCATTTGAATCGTGCCGTAGATGGGCAGGCCGAAGTGGAACTTTTCGCGGATCTCCGGAAGGATCACGCCAAGAATCGCGCGGTCCAAATAGTTTACGGTAGTCGCAAAAAATAAAAGGCTGACAATCAACCAGCGCATGCGCATTTGTCGCTAATCATACTGCATGTTTCCGCTAGCGCATCTTGAAATTCCGTAAGCCGGTGCAAGGGAGCAGCGAATAAGCCAATCGGGAATGGTTGTCGCGCATGCGGCAAAAGACCGGCGGAGAGTTTCACGATTGGATCAGGTCAAACCGTGGCGTGTCACTTACTTGTTGCCCGGGTGCGCCACAAGGGCACGGTTAGACATTGGTCCTTGAGAAGAGGGCGTTGCCTGCTGTTCGCCGGCGCGCGCCGGCGAAAATTCGTATCGCTCTTGAACCAATTTGGCGATTGACTCGGTGAGGTCATGGATATGGCCGAGGCGAAAACGCTGCTCCACTTTTCTGATGTCCGAGGCCAGCGCATGATCGTGGAATACTTCCGCGATCCATCGCGAGAAATCTCCCTGTTGGGCATGCCTCGCGAGAACGCCAGGCGGAACGACTCCCAATAGCCTCAGGAAATCTTTAAGAGTTCGCGCCGGACCGGCGACCGCCTCGCCGTCATCCGTGAACCAGAATCCCTGATCCACGAGCAATTGCACATCGAGATATTTGGCCTTATGGCGGACGTGTGACGTCAAACGCGGGAACAATTTGAATTTCAGACATTTTCCGCCGGTTTCTTGCATGCCCGGCAAGAGGACAGCTTCGTCCATGCCCAGCGACGCAAGATTGGACATTGCCGCGTGGCAATCGCCTCTTGATTGAAGCATATTCATCAGAGCTTGATTTTCATGCGGTTCGGTCGTGCGCTTCACAATCAAGCATTCAATCGCGTCGCGAACATTCGGATGCAAGTCGGCTAACCGGTAGGTGACCAGTGTGTAGGCTCCCAGCGCGAGGTCCAGCAACTCACCGACGTTCGGTTCATGCAAAAAATAATGCGCCTCATCAATCACGATCCTGTGCGGCAAGCCGGTATTTCTTCGGATCCCTGCCAGCATCGGCAGGAGCGATTTCATGTAGTTTATCTTCTCCTCATAAGGTGCGTGTGACAGATCGATCACCACGCTCATATCGGGATGACGCAGCACCCGAGCGAGATCCGGCAATTCCGGCGGCGGGTCTTCTCCGCCGAACACTACCACTCCCGGCAAGGTTTCCAGAGTGCGATAGTCGCCTTCAGGGTCGATCACACAGACCGAGTACCCTTGCAAAATCAATTGTTCGCACATCAGCCCCGTCACCCAGGATTTTCCGGAACGCGGATCGCCGGAAATGAGGGCGTTGAAGCCGCGAATGGCGAGCGTCAGTTCACGGCCGTCCTCGCCGGTTCCAAGCGACAAGCGGTGCTGCCCGATCTTTTCCGGAGGCAGCCGCAATTCTTTGGCTGCCTGCCGGATGTACGCTGCCACTGCGGACGGGCCGTCGCCTTGCAGGACTTCGTCGGCGGCCTCTTGCAGGAGGCGGCTCCCCCAACTAACGGCCACTCCGAGTTCGCAAGTCGCCAGCAGATCGTGGTCGTTCTCTGCGTCTCCAATTGCGATCGCGTTGTGAACGGACATACGAAGTGTCGCCAGCGCTTCCCGCAACCCGGCGCCTTTGCTGACAGCCTGCGGGAGCACCATCAGGCGGCCGCGATTGAACAGCAACACGAGAGGCAGTTCCAATTCCCGAATGATGGCTAGGACTTGAGAGGCGGCAGCCGCGTCCAGTTCCACCACGCATTGTCCGGCTTTGAATTCGAGGCCGCGCCGCTCGAGTTCCTGGAGGAACCGAATGGAAGTAGAATAGGCGAGTTGCCTGGTATGGCCGTTGGCGAACCACATTACGGCCCCGTTTTCCCCGACCACGGCGTCCACGAAGTGAAGGTCTCCGGCGACTTGCTCCAGTTCCGCGAGAATGCGGCCCGTCACGATGACAACAGCGATACCGCGTTTGCGGACTTCGGCGATCGCAGAGCGGACCTCGGGATCAAGCACGCCGTCGCGAGCGATCGTCCCGTCATAGTCCAGTGCCAGCACTCCAAACTTCATAGACGTCTCCCTTTGCTGGGCCGGCGCTCAACGAAGATCCAAATCACAAGTTATTCTGACCCATAACTAAATTATAGCGCAATGAATCGAGTCACTTTCAAAAGTGACGCCTATCACATCGCAATTTCGATTTTCAGCCAGAATGAGAGTGTGACAGGGATTGAGAAGTATCTCGTTGGCGCTTGTGAAAAGAACGCACTCAAGGGAGAAGGCCATGAGACTTCCACTGCAAATCACATTTCGCAACATGAAACACTCTAACGAAGTAGAGGTCTGGATCCGCGCAGAGGCTGAGAAACTCGAAACCTTCTGCCAGCGCATCATCGGATGCCGCGTGGAGCTGGAGGTGCCGCACCGCCACCACAAGAAGGGCAAGCCACTCCACGTTCGCATTGACCTGACCTTGCCAGGCAAGGAAATAGTTATCAAACGCGAGGCCGTGGCTATCCACCGGGATCCTGTGAATGGTGTGGCTGCGGTTCCCAGCCACTTGCAAGTCAAATCCCCACATGCCGATCTTCAGCTGGTGATCCACGAAGCTTTCAAATCCGCGGGGCGCCGCGTTCAGGACTTTGCCCGGCGCCGGCGTGGCGAAGTAAAAAGGCATCAAGTCGCGTTAGTAAGGGCTTAATCCAAACCGAGGGGCGGATCCGGCGAGGGCTGTTTGACTGGGCCGTAGCGGAGTGGGTCCTCCGGCAGACCCACTCTGCGGCACGGGCCGGATAAAGTATCCGTTTCTATACGTTGGCGAAGCTCTCGAGAGCGGCGCGATTCGGGATCATCAGCGTCGATCCCTGAATGGCAACCAGACGTCGTTCCTTGAAATCGCTCAGGGTGCGAGTAACTGTCTCGCGAGTGGTGCCGATGAATTCGGCAATCTCCTCGTGCGTCAATGGCAGCTTGATCCGCGTGCCCTCTTTCGATTGCTGAATTCCTTCCGACCAGGTGAGCAAAAGGCGGGCAAGTTTTTCCTGGGCGGAAGCCGAGAGTCCGATCGTGTGCAATTGGTCGCAGGCGCCTCGATACTGAGAACTCATCTGCTTCACCGCGTTTTGAAAGGCTTCGGGGTGTCTTGCAAGGAAGCGCAGGAAATCTTCCCGGCGCACAAAAGCGACTTGGCAGGGGTGTATCGTTTCGGCGGTCACTTCATACGGTTGGTCCGCCATGGCGGCCATCAGTCCAAGAAGTTCTCCTGACCTGGCAATTCTCATGATGAGGGTCTTGCCTTCTGGTGAGCTGATGGAGAGCTTTACTTCGCCCTCGCACAGGACATAGACCCCGCGTGCATCTTGTTTCTCGACGAACAGCAGGGCGCCCTTTGGATAGGTGGCCGTCGACTTAATGGCATCAAAGTCTTTTACCGCGGAGGGCGGCAACTGGCAAAAGAAACCCGGGCCCTTCGCCTTGCAATCTTTGCACCCATCGTGCAGCTCTAATCCGTATGGACCTTTCATGATAGCCTCCCCAATTCAGTATTCAGGTCTCGTTCGAACGCCTTTTGCGCTTCTTCTGCGAAATATTTCGTAAGTGGCGTGTCTCCCACAAATTCGGCGCCGGTCGCCTCGCTAATCTCAGCCAGCAATTTACGGCCTGCCCCGTCGACATACGTCACGCCGCGAAGATCCACCAGAAGCTTTCTTTGTCCCAGCGAAGCCTCTGAATCCCGCCAGGCTTCGTCCAGCGCTGAAACACTGGGCCCGGCGATCTCTCCTTCGATCTTGATCACTACGCCTTCGCCATTCGGCTGTTGAATCGTCACTCTCACTGATTTACTTCACCCCCTGTAGTAATACCTTCCTAGAGGCAATCAAGGAGCCAAATCTCTTATTCGAAAGAAGATTGGTGTAATCCGTCCAGGAGCAACAACTTAGTGGGAGGGTTTAACTTGTGTGCGCCGGTTCACAGCCCTAAGTGACGAAGATCACTGGCTGCTAATCGTCACCAGTGACTAGATGTAGTCTTTCCGCTCGATTCCCAGCTTCTTCATCTTGGAGTTTAAAGTCGTGCGGATGAGGCCGAGGCGGGCTGCCGCTCCGTCAGAACCGCCAATCTTTCCCTTGGCTTCGCGAAGAACACGAAGGATATGTTCTCGCTCAGTCGCTTCGAGAGAAGAATCTTGTACGTGGGGTGTCTCTTCCGCCATCTCGAGTTCACCGAGCGGGGCTCGCAAGACTGGTCCCTTGGTGAGAATGACCGCCCTCTCGATGAAATTCTCGAGCTCCCGGATATTGCCCGGCCAATCCCAACGGGTGAGGGCCCGCATCGTCTCTTCCGGTATGGTTTCAATTTTTTTGTAGAGTTGCCGGGAGTGGCGATCGACGAAGTAGCGAACCAGAAGGGGGATGTCCTCGCGGCGCTCGCGAAGAGGGGGCAGCAGGATAGGGAAAACTCTTAACCGGTAATAGAGGTCGCTTCGAAACTGTCCCGCGGCCACCATTTTTGCCAGGTCGCGATTGGTCGCTGCCACCAGGCGTACATTGACCGGAATCGGTTTATTGCTGCCTAGCCTTTCAAATTCCTTTTCCTGCAAAGCGCGAAGGATTTTAGGCTGAAGTTCCGGAGGGAGATCGCCAATTTCGTCGAGGAAGAGGGTGCCCTCATGCGCCAATTCCAGCCGGCCGATCTTGCGGTCGAGGGCCCCGGTGAACGCGCCCTTTTCGTGGCCGAACAATTCGCTTTCCAGGAGGCCTGCGGGAATCGCCGCGCAATTCAGCTTCACCATAACGTGATCTTTCCGTGAGCTGAGATGATGAATGGCTCGCGCGATCACTTCTTTGCCCGTTCCCGTTTCTCCCAGAATTAATACGGATACGTCGGTTGCCGAGACCGTTTCCACGAGTTTCAAGACACGTTTTAGGCTTACACTCTCGCCTATAATTTCTTCAAATCGGGCCTCGGTGTTCAGTTCTTCTTCCAGATAGCGCTTTTGCAGCTCGCTTCGCCGCAGGGCTTCCTCGGCCACCCTTTTTTCCGTTAAGTCCCGAATCACGCTGAGCACAATTCGTCCATCCTTTGTCTCTACCGGTCCGAGCATGATATCCGCGGGGAATTCGCTTCCGTCTTTACGCCTGCCATAGAGCTCCAACCCCGCTCCCATCGGGCGAACGCGGGCCGCGGAGGCGTACTCCCTGCGGCGAGCCGGATGCGTCTGGCGAAATCGCTCTGGAACCAGGGTGTCGACCGGCTGGCCCAGCAATTCGTTTCGTTGATAGCCGAACATGCTTTCCACTCGGGCATTGACTTCCGTGATGCGCCCTTCCGGGTCGCTCGCGATGATCGCGTCGGGAGAAAATTCGAACAGCGCACGGAATTGCGCCTCGTTGCGGCGGATGACCTCCTGTGCCTTCTTCCGATCGGAAATGTCGCGGATGACGCTGATCACTACGCGGCCTTCCGCGGTCTCCATGGGGCTTAGCATAATATCGACAGGGAATTCGCTGCCGTCCTTGCGCCTGCCGAAGAGATCCAGACCGGCGCCCATCGGGCGAACGCTGGCATGAGCGCTGTAAGCATTTCGGTGGCCCGGATGAGCTTGGCGGAATCGCTCGGGGACGAGGATCTCTACGTCCTGGCCTGGAAGTTCCCCGCGGTCGTAGCCAAACATTTTTTCTACTTGCGAGTTGATGGAAATTATCCGGCCCTCCGCATCAGTTACCACGATCGCGTCGGGCGAGGCCTCGAAAAGTTTCTCGAACAAGGAGTGAGTTTCGGAAGATGGAGGCATGCTGGGAGAAGGCCCGCTCATTGGTCTCCAACTCAACTACGCGGTCGTCCGATTGTAGTCCTCCACATCGAACTTCGCGGGCAGACGCTTAAACGCCTTGGTGCACAAGAGGCGCGAGGGCGCAAAAAAGACGAATAACCCAATCCGGGATCATTCTAACAAACAATTCCAATCGTGACTGAGATTTCATCGGACTGTGATCCGGGTCACCGAGAAACGGTGCAAAATGAAGTATGTAAAGTATGGCGAGCAATATTCACTCTCTGCTTAGCGTGTGAGGGTTGGCTGGAAGGGGGCAAATTAGAAAAAAAGAATCAAAAGAACAGGCAACGATTTATCCAGCGCGCGCCCTCCAACATCATGGAGAAGAAAATTGAATCGTATGGCTGACGGGAGGTGGAATGCTCATCAAATGCTGCAATCCTGAGTGCCAAGCGCCATTTGACTATCGCCAGGGCCGGCTTATCCGGTTCACCGGGACTCCCTCGATCGGCAATGACCCCAAGAATCGGCGCAGGATTCAACATTTTTGGCTCTGCGGAAAATGCGCAGAGATCTACATCTTTGATTTCGAATCGGGAACGGGTGTAAAAATAAAACCGCGTGATCAAGAATCACCAACGGGAAAACTTTCTCATTTCACTAACTCCGCGTAGATTCTGAATAAAAAAGCCTCGATTGCCGACAGTCAGGATTAGGCGCCCTCGTTGGCGGCAGCGCGCCTTGCCATCAAATCCGAAAAATGAGTAGCTCCAGTGGGAGGCCGAGGTTTCCGCTTCATCTTTCCTTCAAAGCGGAAATCTGGGGGAATCAACAAGTGTGACTTTCGTCACCGAACGCGACACACGAGAGTCATATAATGTGCGACACTGCAAGCGCTGGAGGTGCGTCATGAGAAGCAAGGTCATCAGGTTCCTTGTTGCGGCTGCTGGTCTTGCATTGGTTTCCGGCCCGATATCGGCGCACCACGGCATTACGAACTACGACATGAAGAAAATGATTGTCCTCTCCGGGACGATCACGGCTTTCGACTGGTCGAACCCCCATTGTCTCGCCTATATGGATGTGACGGATGAAAGCGGGCACGTCAGGCACTGGACATTGGAATTGTCATCGACGTTTACGATGTCTCATCGAGGATGGGATAAGGATACGCTGAAACGAGGAGACCAGGTCACGCTTGAGACTCACCCCGCCAGGAACGGCGCTCCGATCGGCATCACCATGGGTCCCGGATTCGCTTTGAAGGTGGTAGTCAACGGCAAAGAGACACCTTCCCGATAAATGCCTTGGGCGCGCGCCAGGGAATGAACTTGGAAGGCAGGCAATCAGAAAGTAGCCAGTCAAGGAACTTACAGGAGAGGGCCGGAATGGCTTCGAGCACGCGCTTGCACAAGAGCGGCTGCGGATTTTTGCACAACTCAAAATTATTCTCGCCGCCCCCCAAGGCGCGAAGCGTCCGTTCCCTGCTGGTGTTGGCGATGATCTCCTGTCTTGCGATTGCCGTGCGCGCGGACACAGTGGGAAGCATTTCGGGGACGGTAACGGACCAAACTGGGGCCGTGATCCCGGACACCTCGGTTTCCGCGCTCAACCTGGACACCACGGTAGTTCAGAACACCAAGACCAATGCCAATGGCTTTTATAATTTCACGGCCCTGCCCGTGGGCCGTTACGAGATTGAAATTCTTCGCGAGGGATTCGAGCCCTACAAGCGCACCGGCCTGGTCATCGACGTGAATTCCGAACTCCGGGCCGACATAGTCCTTTCGATGGGTTCGCAATCGGAGGAAGTCGTTGTTTCCGACACCTCGGTGCATGTCGAGACCGAGAGCACACAGGTTGGCGAGGTAGTCTCCGGCGACGTGATGACCGGAGTCGCCCTCAACGGGCGCAGTTTCACGGACCTGATGTCCCTGCAACCGGGCATTGTGCCCATGTCCACTCAAACTCCCGATTCCGTGGTGATGGCAGGAGCTTCTGTAGCGATTGCTCCCTCGGGAGGTTTGAATCCCGGCAATCAGTCCATTTCCGGGCAGCGGGAAGATGCCAACGGCTTTCTGGTTAACGGAGGCGATGTCAAGGAATTGATGAATGGCGGCACGCTGATCGTACCGGACCTCGATTCGATCTCCGAATTCCGGATCTTGACCAACAATTTCGATGCGGAGTACGGGAACTACTCCGGCGGGATCGTGAACGTGGTGACCAAATCCGGAGTCAATCAGTTGCACGGCAGCGTCTTCGAATTTTTGCGCAACACCGCGCTCGACGCCAAGAATTTTTTTGATCCAGCGGTGGAGGCCTACCGTCAGAACCAGTTCGGGGGCACGGTAGGCGGACCCGTGGTCAAGAACAAGCTCTTCTTCTTCGCCGACTATCAGGGAACGCGCGCGAACCAAGGCATTTCCACCGGCAAGATCCCCGTCCCCACGCTCGCCGATCGCTCGGGAAATCTTTTTGATGAGGCCAGTTTGTTTGAAACTGGATGTAACGGCGGGCCGTGCACGGTATCTCGATGCGATGTTGCCAGCACGTGCCTTGCCACGCAGCTCTCGAACAGTCTTTCGAGCGCAGCCGGCACTGCTGTGACGGTTTTTCCCGGCGAGCCGTACTACACACCAAATTGCACCGGCTATGCTGGCCTGATCCCATGCGTTTTTCCGAATGGTGCATTTCCCATGGCTGCCTGGTCCGCTCCGGCACGGCATTTGCTGCAATACATACCCACGCCGACGGATAACGTCCGCTCGACCTTCTCCAGCGGCTCGGAGTCGGAGGTTGTGCGCGATGACAAGGGCAGCATCCGCGTCGATACGGGCACGACGCGCTGGGGCCAATTTTCGGCCTATTATTTTTATGATAATTTCAAGGTTAATAATCCATACCCGACTGGGCAAGGAGGCGCCTCGGTCCCGGGATTTAACGGCCTGAATCTCGGGACGGCGCAATTGCTGAATCTCGGCGATGTAAAAACATTCGGCTCAACCAGCGTAAACGAGTTTCACCTGAGCTTCATGCGCAGCTACAACAACGTGGGCCAGCCCGCCGGAGGTGTCGGGCCAAGCCTCGCATCACAAGGTTTCCTCACCGGCGTCGGGACCCAGGGCATTGTTCCGCTGGCTCCTGCCATCGAGGGCGTAGAAAATCTCATTTTCAATTCTTTTGTCGTGGGAACGCCGATCACGAATCTGTCGCAAGTGAACGACACCTATACGATGAGCGATAGCTTCTCAAAGGTGATCGGCAAGCACACGATCAAAACCGGCGTCGAGCTGATCCTCGACCAGATCAATGTCCATCCGAACCCTGAGTTCAACGGGGGCTTCACATTCAATGGCAGCCAGACCGGTTCGGACTTCGTGGATTTCCTGATCGGAGCGCCAAACCTCTACAATCAGGCCGATTCGCAGGCATTCTATCCGCGGCATAAGTATGTGGGAGGATTCGGGCAGGACAGTTGGCAAATTAGATCCAACCTGACGCTAAACTACGGCCTCCGCTGGGACTTGATGCAATACTGGTCCGAGAAGTACAACCAGATACCTACCTTTATTCCGGGGGAGCAGTCCAAAGTCTATCCGACAGCTCCCGTCGGTCTTGTTTACCCCACCGATCCGGGAGTCCCAAATACGCTCGTGCCGCAGAAGAATCGTTTTTCACCGCGGTTAGGACTCGCGTACTCCCCGAACACCGCGGCTCGATGGCTCGGCAAGTTGATTGGAGGACCCGGCAAGACAAGCATACGGGCTGGTTACGGAATTTTTTATTCGGTGATTCAGGGAAATACGATCGCCTTTGATGAGCCGCAGCCTCCTTACGGATTGAGCTATACCAGTCCAAGTGCTCCGTTGTTCGCCACGCCTTTTACCTCGGCGAGCGGCGAACCCGGCATCAATCCGTTTCCGTTGACCTTTCCTCCGCTCAATGCTTCCGTGTCGCGTCCTAACCCGGGCATTAATTACGCGCAGTTCCCATCCATCGCCGGCATGACCGCGCCGCCCCCTACGAACACTTACCCATACACGGAGAATTACTTCCTTTCGGTCCAACGCGAACTTAACGCCAACACCGTGCTGAATCTGACCTACGTCGGCTCCGAGGCCCATCACTTGTTGGTCGTCTATTCGGCAAACCCGGGAAACCCGGCCCTGTGTCTGTCCTTGCCAGGTTGTGGACCGGGCGGAGAAAATCCCCCCATTCCGTACGTCAACGCTTCCGGCCAGCAAATCATTTGCACGCGCCAGGGGATCGGGTGCGCGTTCGGCAATGACGATTACGAAGGCAGCGTTGGCAATTCCAATTACAATTCCTTTCAAGCCACGCTGCAGCGCAGAACCAAGAGCCTCGATTTAATGATTGCCTACACTTACAGCAAATCGATCGACAACGCATCGAGTCTTGCGGACCCCGGCAGTCCCTTTAATCTTCAACTCATGCGAGCGCTTTCGGCTTTTGACTTGAAGCACAGCCTCGTCGCTACTTATGAGTACACGCTTCCCGTCGACCGTTTGGTTCGACGGTCCAATCGCTGGACGCAAGGATGGGTGCTTTCAGGAATTACTCATGCCAGCACGGGTTTTCCCGTGACTCTTTCCAGCGCCGACGACAATTCTCTTCAGGGAAGCAATCCCAACGGAGTGAATAGCCGCTACCTGGACTTGCCGGACGTTGTTCCCGGCCCATTGGATTTGGGGCATTACTCACAGAACGGGCAGGCTTATTATTTCAATATTTCGCTCTTCAAACCGAACGCCCCGGGGACGCCCGGCGATGCTTCACGGCGATATTTCTACGGGCCCGGTTCATTCAACACAGACCTCGCGCTGCTGAAATCCGTCGCGCTATCCGAAGCGAAGGCGATCCAGTTGCGCCTCGAAACTTTTAACATTTTCAATCACAGTCAATTCTTTGGGCCGCAGTTCGTCAACGGCAATATTTCCAGCCCCCTCTTCGGCCAAGTCGTGAAGGCCGCGCCGCCCCGGCTGATGCAACTGGCTCTGAAATTTACATTCTAATTTGCAATGCTCATCAATAATTCAGAGTTCAGCCGTCTACCAGAGGCGATGAGCTCGGGTTGCGGTATGTCGTGGCGCCGGCGTCTCGCCGGCGTATTTGCGATGGGCGGAGAAGGCAAAAATCGCCGGCGAGACGCCGGCGCTACAACACGTCCTCCGCATCGGGGCGCGAGCGTTGACGTGCTCCGATCCGGGTTTGTCCGCGCGCTGCTAGTCAGCAGGGGGCCGGGGCGCGGGAGGAACGGGCTTGGTGAACTTGGCGTCCTCCACCGGCGCATTCGCGTCGACCTGCGACCACTTATAGGTTCGGTTCCCTTCGGCGCTCACGACGCGCATGGTAAAGGGTACCTTCGCGCCGCTGACATCGCGGTAGTCTTCGTAATAGGTCTCTTCCGGAAAGGATCCGATCACGCTTTGCATGGTTGTGTAGGACCGCAGCAGCAATCCCGTTTGCGCATCGAAATTGATCCGGTCGATCACGGCAAAGCCATCCTTGCGCGTGCCGACGACGCGATACGTATCGCGGTCGCCGATTTTCTCCACGGCGTCGACCTGAACATTGGTATGGTCGTCCCTGAATTCGAGGCCGGGAAATTTCTCGCCCAGCTCGACCAGCATACGCATCTCGTCACCCGTATCTTCGCGAATCGGCGTGTTGTGCCAGGCGATAGTTCCGTCGAAGCCAATGGACACAGGGGGCCTGCCGGGGAATGTAACTGAAATGACTCCCTTAGGGGCCTTTACGTAGTGCTCTGCCGGAACCGTTCCCATTGCCGGGGGAGGCGGCGGAGGCCCGCCTGGGGGGCCTGGCGGCGGTGGAACCAGCATGTCAGCGGTTCCTTTAAAAGAGAGAGCGGTGATCTTGCTTACCGCGGCCTCGCCGCCCAGAGCCTGCTCGTATTTGCTGAAAACGTCTGCCACGGAAGGAAGCGGCGCAGCAGCAGCCGCTGGTTTCGGCGCCGGAGCCGGGCCTGACAGGATGGTTGCCGGTGCCTTGGTCGGTGACATGCCGGGTTCGAGATTCGAGAAGTTTTTGAGGGCCAGCGTTGGGAAAAGTTCCATGGCACTCGCCTCTGTGGGCGCTTTATCGCCGGTGAGAAGCAGCGTCGATGCTGCCTTGGCCGCGCCGCGATGGCAGGTGTAGCAGGTCAGTTCGCGCTTGCCGTCAAATACGGTGTTGTTCAGCGCCATGGTCATCTGGATCATGCTCCGCGCCACGTGTTTCTCGCGTTTGTCTTCCTGATCAAAGTGCCCAATGACGTGGCAATAGCCGCAGCCAACGCCGAGGGCGGTGGTAATGTATTCCATCGCCGGGTGAATCTGGTCGGCCGGAATGCCTTTTAGCGCTTCGATTTTTTTGTAAAACTGGTCGGCGGTCTTGCCCTTCATGTCGGCCGCCAGCGGCGCCGGCGCAGGAGGAGCAGCCGCCGGTGCTTGAGCGTGGAGGGCCGGCGCACTCATGCCGAGCGTGGCGATGGCCAACGCCAGCATTCCCAGCATCCCGGATACATCATGCACAAAAAATTTCTTCTTCATACTTGTTCGGTTATCCTCTCGCTGATTTTAATGTTTGGTCCGATTTGAGCACCCGGCACCGATCGGATGTGGGCCTAATCCTAAGTCATTGCCAGCATTAAAAGCAATGAGCGAACAGGCGTGCGCCGCTCTTGGAGCGCTGGCTTCCGGTCGTGAATCATTCTGGATAGTGACACGGGAGCCCATTTGGGACTACTCTCTGACAACGATATCTGCTCTGGAGGGACGCACATGAAAATGCGGGCGGAAATTTCCGGTGGGCTTCACACATTCATTTTGCGGTTTGGACTCGCGACGCTGCTTTGCGCCACGGTGGCAATCGTTCCGGCGCGGGCGGCCTGCAATACGGCTGCGCTAAGCGCCCTTGGCGTTCCCAACATGACCATCGCCTCCGCGACGGTCGTGCCGCCGGCCGGACAAAATCCCGAGTACTGCGATGTGAAAGGCGCCGTCGCTACCTCCGGAGAAGGTGCGGACCCCGGCTCCGCAAATTTCGAGATCATGCTGCCCGCCAACTGGAACCAAAAATTCATCTTTCACGGCGTCGGCGGCCTGGCAGGCTCTCTCACTTCGTCGGCGAATCCCGCCGATCAGTCCGAGATGTTGGCGAGGGGCTACGCCACCGCGATTACGGACACGGGCCACCTCGCCGCCAATCCGACCTGGGAATACACCGCGCCGGGCACGCCCGACATGCCGAAAGTCATCGACTACTTTTTCCGCTCCGTGCATGAAGTGACGCTCGCCGCGAAATTGCTCGTAAAAAATTACTACCACGCGGAGACGATCCGGCGTTCCTACTTCGATGGCTGCTCCAATGGCGGCAAGATGGGCCTGATCGAAGCGACGCGCTTCCCCAGCGACTACGACGGCATCATTGCCGGAGCGCCATGGCTCGATCCTGTCGGCACATCGCTTTGGAGTTTGAAAAATACCAAGGCGCTGCTCGACGGCTATATCCCGGCGGCGAAATTCCAGGCGGTCAACGCAGCGATCCTGAAACAATGCGACAAGGTTGACGGCGTCGCCGACGGGCTCATTCAGAATCCCGCGAAGTGCGCGTTTCAACCGGACGCATTGGTGCCCGAAACACTCACGCAGAAGCAGGCCGACGCGCTAAAGCTGATCATGAGCCCGGTCCGCGACGAGCAGGGCAAACTGATCTATCCCGGGGCGTCCGTCGGCAATCTGGGGCAGGAGAACATGACCGTCCGCGGCCCAACGAATTATCTCGAAACGCCGCCCCCCGACCCTAAATCCGCCAAGCCCTGGGGCGACGCGGCGTTGCCGGCGAATTGGTCGCTCGCCCAGAACATTCTGATGAAACTCGGCTACTTCGATGCCGGCAAGGACATGAACAACGCTATCGAGAGCAACGGCGTCGTGAAGAGCGATGCGTTGAACCTCGTGTACACGCGCCTCGCCGCGGATATTCCCGATGATCCTTCGGCATTCGGAGCGTATTTCGCCAAAGGCGGAAAGCTGCTGATCTATCACGGATACGACGATTTGATTATTTCTCCCTACAGCAGCATCTGGTTCTACGAAGACCTTGCCCAGGAAAACGGAGGCTACGATAAACTCCAGCAGAACGCGCGCCTCTTCATGGTGCCCGGCATGCAGCATTGCGTCTTGGGCGCCGGGCCAAATTCGTTTGACTCCCTGAGCGCCCTCGAACAATGGGTGGAGAAGGGAATCGCTCCCGATGCGATTCCCGCCACGCACTTGACCAACAATGCGGTGGACCGCACCATGCCGCTCTGCAAGTTTCCCGAGAAGGCGCATTACAAAGGCAGCGGCGATCTCAAGAGCGTGTCGAGCTGGTCATGCCCGCAAAACGACAAGTCACTGCTCGCCGTCGGCCCAAACGGCGTCCTGGCAGGAGTGAGCGCGTTGGCGCCCGCGCGCGTCAGCGCTCCAGCAAAACTGATGTCGAAAAGCGGGAACTAAAGTTCGAGGTTTTGGTGGCACATGCGCATATCCAGAGGTTCTGAGTGGTCGTTTGCCTGAAGTGTTACTCCACTTTGGTTGTATTCCTTCTCAATCGCATTTTTCACCACAGTCTGCAAATTGAATGGCTTTGATTGTCTTCCACAAACGCATATGCTAGATTC
>Ga0210409_10000897_pt1 | contig 42498 bp, 28 predicted proteins | sample IncBWH17MmetaG_FD_161649 | JGI IMG/M metagenome (GOLD analysis project Ga0210409, IMG submission 161649) | Forest soil microbial communities from Barre Woods Harvard Forest LTER site, Petersham, Massachusetts, United States - Inc-BW-H-17-M | ecosystem: Environmental > Terrestrial > Soil >... | reverse complement strand
CACGGCGCTCATAGCCGTGCCGCGGATGCTCGACGGTTTGCACGCAGGGATCTCGCGCGAATTCGAAGCTCGCACCGAGAGAGGCCGGTTGCAGAAAAATCTGGAGGCGGCAAACGGCGAGAAGTTCTTGAGGCGTGCCTGGCGGTTTCGCAGAATTCACCGCAAATTCGGCTGGAAGTTTTGGGCGTTTATTTCCGGCGGTGCGGCGCTCTCCGCCGACACCGAGAAATTCTTTAAGCGCGTGGGTTACGCGGTCGTGCAAGGCTACGGCATGACGGAAACCGCGTCGCTGATAAGCTTAAACCATCCCTTTCGTGCCACGCAGGGATCGATCGGAAAAGTTCTCCCGGGGCGCGAATTCCGGCTGGCCGAAGACGGCGAGATTCTAGTGCGCGGCGACAACGTCGCCAGCGGCTACTGGGAAGGCGGTGCGCTTCGGCAAGGAGTACGCGACAGCGAGAATTGGCTGCGCACAGGCGATATCGGTGAACTCGATGCAGAAGGGAATCTCCGGTTCAAAGGCCGCAAGAAAAACGTCATCGTAACGCCCGCGGGTCTGAATGTTTATCCCGAGGATTTGGAAGCGGCGCTTCGTAAACAACCCGCGGTGCGCGATTGCGTTGTGGTTTCCAGCATGCGCGACGGGAATGCAGAACCCTGCGCGATTCTGCTGATGGAGGGCGACTCTGGCGCTAATGATGAAGCGGCGCACGAAGCGATCGAAAGCGCAAATGGATCGCTAGCCGAGTACCAACGTGTGCGGCAATGGCTCGTGTGGCCGGAGCCTGATTTTCCCCGCACGCCGACCGGCAAGCCCCGACTGAGCCTCATCACGGCGCGGGCCGCAGGATCGTTAATCGGATCGGCGCTGGCGAATGCGCAAGCAAGTACCTTGGATGCTTTACTGGCAAAGTTTTCCGCAGCGAATGGGACGTCAGAAAAGCTAGAGAAGGAATTGAATCTCACTTCACTTGACCGCGTCGAGTTGATGAGCGCACTCGAAGAGCGCTTCCAGGTCGAACTGAACGAAACATCTTTTTCCAATGCAAAAACCGTTGGGGATGTGCAACGCCTGCTGCAACAACCAGCGGCCCATCGCACGGAGTACGTTTATCCGCGCTGGACGCAACGGGCACCGGTGCGCTGGCTCCGGCTCACGGTCTACTACGCCCTTGTCTGGCCCGCCACACAAATCCTCGGACATCCCAAAGTCGTTGGCCGGGAGAATCTCCGCGGCGTCCGTAGACCGGTGCTCATTGTTTCCAACCACATCACCCGCCGCGCCGATATTGGTTTAATTCTCGCTGCGCTCCCACGGCGTTTTCGCCATCGCCTGTCCACGGCGATGGGCGGCGAGTCCTTGCAGAGGATGAAACACCCACCTCGCGAATGGTTTTTCGCGAAACGCTGGGCCTACTACTTCGGCTATTGGCTTGCCACTGCGCTCTTCAATGTCTTCCCGCTGCCCCAGCACTCCGGCTTTCGCGAAAGCTTTCGTTTTGCCGGAGAATCCGCCGACCGTGGCTACAGCCTCCTCGTTTTCCCCGAAGGCGAGGTCAATAATTCCGAAGACGGCCGCATGGCCTCTTTCCAAAGTGGCATCGGCCTGCTGGCACAAAATCTCCTTCTTCCCATCATTCCGGTGCGCCTCGATGGCGTCTGGCAAATGAAGCGCGAACGCCGGCGCCTCGCTCATTTCGACGAAATAACTGTCCGCATCGGCGCGCCGATCCTGTTTCCTCCGGACACGCCGCCCGAAGAAATCGCCCGCCGGCTGGAATCGATTGTCCTCGCGTTGTAAGAACTCAACGCGTGGTTTCTGAAGGGGTTGAAAAAGTTAGATAAGAAATGCAGCTACCGAGTCGGAGAGCGCAAATCTTTGCGCATGAAAATTGTGGCCTGCGAGTTGTCGTTATAGCTTGAAGTTAGTTCGTATCCCAACGCGGCATAGAACCGCTGCGCCGCAACCATTTCGTCGGTGGTATCCAAGTAGAGCCACTCATAGCCACGCTCGCGCGCGTATTTCTCCAGGCTCTGATAAAGAGCCGCCGCAATTCCGTGCCCTCGATGCTGCGGGCGGACATACAAACGTTTGACCTCTCCACTGTGGGCGAATTTCGCCAGCGAACGCAGAGCGACGCATCCAACAGCAGCGTTCGCTATGCTCGCTAGCCAAACCCCAGCTCCGTCGCAAAAGTAAATTCGCTCGAATTGGTCTTTTGTATCCCGTGCGACAACGCTCGCCGCTTCGTAATACTCCTCGACGATTTCCCAAGCGGCATTGCTTTCTTCGAATGGGACACGCCGCACGGTAAGTAGACTCGCTGGATGATCCGTCATTGGCGCCATTATCCAGAATTGGCTTCAAAGCTATCCTGCCAACGAGTCTCCACCAAAATTCCACTCGAAACAGCTCCATTTTGGCTGCTGGCAGATTCTTCGCCTGGCAACCCTCAACGTGTTTCGGAAATTCCCCAGTCTCCCGAAGTCTCCCGAAAAAACAGGAAAACGCGTTCTATGGCAAAATAGAAGGTTGTCAGAGACTGATTTATGGCCGACCGTACAATTGCGACATTAGAGCGCCCCGCAAAACCTGCCAAGGGGTCGAAGAAATCTACCGCGAACAACGAGCAGCGCGAGCGCGTTTTTGACGCCTTTCGGCGTTGGGGCTATTACGAAGCCACGCTGGACCCGCTTGGCGTTTTCCAGCCGCAGAAGCTTGGCGACCTCGAATTGACCGGCGAAGCCGCCGAGGAGGCGCGCCGCATCTATTGCGGCAACATTGGCGTGGAATTCATGCACCTTCCTGAGCCCGAGAGGCGGCGATGGATCGCCGAGCGCATCGAAGGCCCCGAGCTCGAAGTCAACCAGGAGAAGATTCTTGAACGCCTGGTTCGCGCCGACCTTTTCGAGCAGGTTCTTCAGGCGCGCTACCTGGGCACGAAGCGGTTTTCGCTTGAGGGCGTCACTTCGCTGATCCCGCTGCTTGACGCCATTCTGGACACCGCAGGGGATTTTGGCGCGGTGGACTGCATTATGGCGATGAGCCATCGCGGGCGATTAAATGTGATGGTCCACGCCGCCTGCAAACCCCCCCACGAAGTGGTCGCAGGATTTGAAGACGTAGATCCGCGCAGCGTGCTCGGCGCGGGGGACGTGAAGTATCACGTGGGCGCTACTGGAACCTACACCACTACAGCCGGCAAGCCCATCAACATGCACCTTGTTTCAAATCCCAGCCATCTTGAAGCGGTCGATCCCGTCGCGATGGGCCGCGCCCGCGCCAAGCAGACGCGTCACGGTGCGGACGGGCCGATTATTGACCGCACACCGGCCACGCTCAACAAAGTTTGGCCTATCGTGATGCACGGCGACGCAGCCTTCGCTGGTCAGGGCATTTTGGCGGAAACCATCAATCTCGCAGACCTGAAGGCGTACACCGTCGGCGGCACTATACAGATCGTCGTCAACAATCTCATCGGGTTCACCACGCAACCCACGCAAGAGCATTCCTCACGCTTTGCTTCGGACATCGCCAAACGCCAAAGCGTTCCGATCTTCCACGTCAACGCGGAAGATCCCGACGCGGTCGTGCGCATCGGAAAGCTTGCCGCCGAGTATCGAGCGACATTTGGCAGCGACGTCGTGGTGGACATCATTGGCTATCGCCGCCACGGCCACAGCGAAGTTGACGATCCCACCATCACGCAGCCCGTTCTCTACGAGCGAATTAGGAATCATGCGCCGCTATGGAAGATTTATGCGGAGCGCACGGGTATCGACGCATCGCTAATAGTCGAAGGCGTGAAAAAAGAATACGAAGTAGAGCAGCAGAAAGCCGGCCAACTCACGAAGATCCCGCACCTGCGCAAGCTGCCGGACTATTGGTCTCCCTACAAGGGCGGGAAATACGATCCGGCGTACGAAGTCGACACGGGATTGACGCAAGAAAAGCTTGCCGAACTTACGGACGGGCTCGTGCGAGTTCCTGCCGGCTTTCACCTCCACCCGAAAATCGCAAAGCTTTTGGAACAGCGCAACGAGATGGGCCACGGAAAGCGCGCCATCGACTATGGCTTTGCGGAAGCGCTGGCCTTGGGTTCGCTGGTTCTCGAAGGCAACCCCGTTCGTTTAACGGGGCAGGACACGCAGCGCGGCACCTTCAACCAACGTCACGCCGTGCTGATCGATACGGAGACCGAGCACAACTACCTGACGCTCTCGCATCTTTCCCGGCAGCAAGCTTTTTGCGAAATTTATAACTCCTCGCTCTCCGAAGCAGCTTGCGTCGGATTCGAATACGGCTTTAGCCGTGACTATCCAGAAGCGCTAGTGCTGTGGGAGGCGCAATTCGGAGACTTCGCCAACGGTGCGCAAGTAATCATCGACCAATTCTTGAGTGCCACGGAAGACAAATGGAATCTGCCTAGCGGCCTCGTGCTTTTGTTGCCGCATGGTTACGAAGGACAGGGCCCCGAGCATTCTAGCGCGCGCATCGAGCGCTACATGCAACTGGCCGCCGAGGACAATCTGCAAATTTGCCAGCCTTCCACGGCAGCTCAGTATTTCCACATGCTGCGTCGGCAGGCCCGCCGCGTCTGGCGCAAACCGTTGATCGTGTTTACTCCAAAGAGCATGCTGCGCCATCCGGATGCCAGTTCGAATGTCGAAGACTTCACGCGGCCGCGATTCCTGCCGCTCGTTCCCGATCATGAAGTGCAAGACGCGAAACGCATCTTGATCGCCAGCGGCAAAGTCGGCCATGAACTTCGCGGGGAACGCCGCCGCCGCAAAGACACCAGCACAGCCATCTTTTTCCTCGACCAGCTCTATCCGCTGCCGCGTACGGACATTTCCGCGGCGCTGGCGGAACATCCCAACGCCAGGGAAATCGTCTGGGTGCAGGAAGAGCCTGCGAACATGGGAGCGCTTTTCTACATTTTGCCTCGGCTCGAACGGCTAGCTCAAGCCAGAGGGCTCCAGGTGCGCTCTGTGAAGCGCTCGGCCAGTGCCAGCCCCGCGACCGGATCGGCCAAAGCACACGAGCTTGAGCAAAAAACGCTGCTGGCACTGGCTTTCACGACCTCCAGTTCGAATTGAGCCGCACAAAGAGCGTTAACACTCCATTCACATTGATGTTATCCCTGCGTTACACGAGCACTGCGAGAATCAATCGTGTTACGCACAACTCAAAGTGACCCAAGATTTTCCACCTCCTATCGCATTTCTCCGGCCTACGGTAAGCTTTCACCAAGCCGGCGAGCGGAACGTGCCTACCTTATGAAACGAGTATTGATCATCGAGGACGACAAAGACATCGTCGAACTCGTTCGCTATAACCTCGCCAACGAAGGCTTTCAAGTTAGCGCTGCTTTCGACGGCAGCGCCGGCTTGAACACACTCAAGAAGACGCCACCCGATCTGCTCCTTCTCGATCTCATGCTCCCGAAACTTTCTGGGCTCGACATTTGCCGGGAAGTTCGCCGGGACGATTCCTTGAATCGTCTGCCGATTCTCATGCTCACGGCGCGCGGCGATGAAGCCGACCGCGTTGTTGGCCTGGAAATGGGCGCCGATGATTACGTGACCAAGCCGTTCAGCCCGCGCGAGCTGCTGGGGCGCGTTAAAGCGCTGCTCCGCCGCGCGGAGCCGCCCGCTGACTCGCCACGGGTCATCGAGATCGGCAAGCTGGCCATTGATCCGGCGTCTTATCGCGTGAGTCATTCGGGTAAGCCCGTTCCGCTTAGCACGCTCGAATTCCGGCTGCTCTATTACCTTGCTTCGCGCCCGAACCGGGTCTTCACGCGGGATCAATTGCTCGATGCCGTCTGGGGAACGGATCGTTTCGTGACTCCGCGCAGCGTGGACGTGTACGTCCGCCGCCTGCGCGAAAAAATCGAAAGCGATCCGGAGAATCCCGTTCATCTGAAGACCGTGCGCGGCGCGGGGTACTTGTTCGAAACTCGTGCGGCTTAATCTATTCTGGAAATTCGCGCTCGCGTTTCTCGCGCTGCTGGTGAGCGTTCTGCTCGCCGTGGATTTTTTTGCGGAACGATCTTTACGCGCCGACTACCAACGCGTGGGTTTCGAGCAGCTCACCGCCATCGCTCGCATCGCGCAAGCGCATCCTCCGCAATGGACGCCAGCCTCACCCGATCATCCGGAGGACCTTGCGCCCGTGCGCGATTGGGCCGCGCAACTGGCCGCCAGTGGCGCCCGCGTCACTGTCATCACCGCCGATGGCCGCGTGCTGGCCGATTCACAATCCGACCCGCAAACCATGGAAAATCACGCCACCCGCCCGGAAGTTCTGGAAGCGATGGCCAAGGGAGATGGGCGCTCCATTCGGCACAGCGTAACCATCAATCGCGATCTTCTCTATTTCGCCGTGCGCCAGAACACATTCGCGGGACCCCCTATTGTTTTGCGTTTTGCGCTTCCGCTCGAGACTGTCGACCAAGTTCTGAGTTCCTTCCGCCGCCGGTTGTGGCTCGCGTCGTTCCTCATACTGCTGATTGCCGGAGCAATCTCCCTGTTGTTCTCTCGCAGCTTTACCGGTCGCGTCGAGCGCCTGAAGGATTTTTCCCGGCGCGTCGCCGAAGGCGACTTCCGCCCATTACCTCGCGATGGCTCAGGAGACGCGCTGGAAGCCCTCGGCATTTCCCTCAACCGCACGGCGGCCCGTCTGGACCGGACCATCCAGACCCTGACGGAAGAACGCAACCTTTCTTCCGCGATTCTCGGCAGCATGGTCGAAGGCGTCGCTGTTGTGAACGGTTCGGAGCGTTTAGTGTTCGCCAATCCCGGCTTCGCGGAGATACTCGGGCTGGATGTGCCTCCGACCTCCGGTAGCGCGCTAGTGGAAGTAGTGCGGCAGACTGAATTGCTCGAAGCCGTGCGGCAAGTGCTCCGCGGCCAGCCGCGCGTCCAATCGGAAATTGTTACCGGCACGTTGCGGCAGCACTATTTCGCAATCACCGTTGCCGCAGTCCGTGCGGGAGACACGACCGGAGCCGTCGTGGTGCTTCACGACATAACCGAACTGCGAAAGCTCGAGCGTGTGCGCCGCGATTTTGTGGCCAACGTCTCGCATGAATTCAGAACTCCCCTCACCGCCATCCAAGGCTTCGCCGAAACGCTTCTCGCAGGCGCAATTGACGATTCACAGAACCGCACCCGTTTCCTCGAAATCATTCTCGAGCATTCCCGCCGTTTGGCTCGCCTGACGGAAGATCTGCTCATGCTTTCCAAAATGGACGCCGAGCGCCTCGAGCTCGAAATTCGCCGCCTCAGCGTTTCGCAACTGATCGAAAGCTGCCTCGAGACCGCCCAGCGCCGCGCCGCCGAAAAAGACTTGCGCATCTCCGTGAACACCGCGCAACGCTTACCGGACATCGCCGGAGACCGCCGGCGTCTCGCCGAAGTTCTGCAAAATCTTTTGGACAACGCCATTCAGTACACGCTGCCGGGCGGACAGATCATGCTCAGCGCCGAAGAGGGAGACGCCGAAGTTGTTGTCACTGTGTCTGACACTGGCATCGGCATCCCGCAGGCCGATCAGCCGCGCATCTTTGAGCGCTTCTACCGCGTGGATGTTGCGCGCTCCCGCGAAGCCGGCGGCACCGGCCTGGGTCTAGCCATCGCCAAGCATCTCGTCGAGGTGCATGGCGGTCGCCTCTGGGTGGATAGCGAAGTAGGCCAAGGTTCGCAATTCCATTTTTCCGTGCCGCTGTTTGATCCGAATCATCCCGCGCCGCGCTCCAACCCGAACGGCGTAAGCGGTCGGGGTAGCGGCGGGAGCACCGACCCTTCTTAGCCCGCCCAGACTGCTGTTGCCGCCTAGCCATGTTTTGCCTAACGTCAGCTTGCACCTGCCCCTCCCCAGCCCTTATCCCACTGATTTATCCGCACATTCATCTGTTTGTGAACAAACTGTAACCGCTTTTTTGCCAAAGTATCGACTACGAGCAAGGGTGTGACTTTTGGCCACCAGCTCTGGAAGGGGAATCATGGCAAGTCCCGTTGGACAGACGGAAGCGGTCCTTTACGAAACTCTGGTCAACTATCTTGTCTCGATGGCGCGCACCGTCGAAGGCGCGATGAATCGCGGCCTGGATGCCATCGTGGGCGTCCACGATGCGCGCACTTGGGCTCTCCCCGGCGAAGTTTTTCTTCTGGAGCCGCGCATCAACGAAATGGAAATTGTTATTGATGAGCACGCCATACGGCTCCTCCGCCGTGGTTCGTTTTCGGACGACGAAGTGCGCCTCATCGTCGCCGCTCTCAAAATCACAAATGATCTCGAGCGCATTGGCGACCTGGCTGTAAATCTAGCCGAGTGCGTCATCACGCTCCGCGAATTGCCCGCCACGCAATTGCCGGAAGAATTGGCTCCCATGACCTCGGCGGTCCGCGCTATGGTCAGCAAGAGCCTCGGCGCCCTGATTTTTCGCAATGTCGAAATGGCCGGACAAGTCCTTCAGAGCGACGACGTCGTCGATCAGTACCGCGACCGCATCTTCGACCAGCTCATGCAAAGCATGACCCAGCAAGCTGCATTGGTCAGCCCCGGAATGCAGTTCATTCTCGCCACGAGGCATCTCGAGCGCATCGCCGACCATGCCACCAACATCGCCGAGGACATCATCTTCTGGGTCCGTGGTCTCGATGTGCGCCATGGCCGTGGACTATCCCTGACCACGGAGGGTCGAGATCAGTCTCCATCTGCCGGCGAAGAGGTCATGGAGAATTCACAGGCCCTTCATTCGGGCGTGACCCCCGGCTGCGATACTCAGCAGGTTTAATCTTCGTACCACGTCCTACCACGGGGATCGGCGCACCCCTGGCTCCGATCCCCTTCTCCTCCCCCGGGGAGATTGCAACATGGCTGATGCATCCTCTTGACCCCCGCAAGCGGTCCAACTATCGTAATTACAGTGCCAAAGATGCCTAGCCCGGATGCCTTGCCCAAAGGTGGCGCGAAACGCCATGCTTGGGTGTGCTTGTTGCTGGCCTTGCTGTTTCTATATAACCCCTATCTCAGCGCGCCTGGCTCAGCAGGCGGACTAAGAGTTCAGCATCCGGCAAGCCACCGTGCTACGGTCGGATCTTCGGAGCTGGAAAAATATTCTTCTCCTGGGACACCGGATGCGCATTTATTTGTGGCTGTCTTTTTCGCGAAGGTCATTTCTTTTCTAACTTCCCACGATTCCCAATCCTTTCTCCCTCTGGGTTCGGAACTCCTCCCTTCGCACCAGTTCTTGTGCGCGAGCTTGTGGTTTCGGCCTCCGCCCGCTCTTTAATTCCTCTCCGCTTGCTTGAAGTTTCGACTCTCTGCAACCGGACGGACCCTTTTGCAGTCCATCCAGTAGGCCCAGTCTAGATTCATGCGGGTTTCCGGCGCCAATGCGATCGCGGTATGCCGGTCCCCTCGCTCATCAGGAACTGACTATGACCATGAAAAAATGGATTATTGCCGGAGCCGTTCTTGCCGCCGTTTGCTTACTAGCGTGGTTTTGGGTGAGCCGTGGTCCCTCCGAAGCCGAGGCGCCAGGCAATGCCGCAAGCGATTCAAACGGCGTTCCTGCCGCCGTCGCTCGCGTGAAGCGCGGCAACATTGGAGACACGCTGACCATTGCAGGCGCGTTCAAACCGTTCCAGGAAGTGGATGTTCATGCCAAAGTTTCCGGATATGTCCAAACCATGAATGTCGACGTCGGCGACCACGTGAAAGAGGGGCAAACGCTGGCGGTGTTGGAGGTCCCAGAACTCGCCGCCGAACTGAGCGGCGCCGAGGCCTCCGTCCGCCGTTGGCAGGATGAAGTTCGGCGTGCGCAGAGCGACATCGAGCGGACGCAATCGTCTTACACAGCGGCGCACTCCGCCTATACGCGACTGAAACAGGCGTCCGAGACTCGCCCTGGCCTTGTCGCCCAGCAGGAGCTCGACGACTCCCAAGCCAAGGATCTAGAAGCCCAAGCCCAAGTGGATAGCGCAAAAGCAGCATTTTCCTCCGCGCAACAGCAGCTTGAAGTCGCTGAAGCAAACCGCAAACAATACAGCGCCTTATCAAACTACACGCGCATCATCGCTCCGTTTGCCGGCGTCATCACGACGCGTTACGCCGACACCGGCGCGCTCGTCGCCGCGGGCACTTCCTCCAGCACACAAGCCATGCCGGTGGTTCGCCTCGCGCAATATTCCGTTCTGCGGCTCGTACTGCCAATCCCCGAATCGGTTGCCGCTCAGATTCACGTAGGCCAAACGATGAAGGTCCATGTGCAAGCGCTGAACCAGGATTTCGAAGGGAAGGTATCCAGGTTTGCCGACGCGCTGAATGAGCAAACGCGCACCATGGAAACCGAACTCGATTTTGAAAACCGCAACAACCGCTTGATTCCCGGAATGTATGCGCAGGCAAACTTCTCCATCGATCAGCACCAGGCCGTTCTCACAGTTCCGTTGGAAGCCGTGGTACGCGCCGGGGACGGCGGTACGGTGCTCGTCGTCAACCACCAGGACGTAATCGAAGAACGCCGGATCCAGTTGGCCCAAGAAGGTAGTTCGCGTGCCGTTGTGCTCGGGGGACTTGCCGAAGGCGAACTAGTGATTGTCGGCGACCGCAGCGCGTTTCACCCGGGCCAGAAAGTCATCCCCAAGGAAATTGACGAAGGGGCGCCTGCCGCGGAGGGGAGCCGCTGATGCCGAAATTTGCGCTCGCCTATCCCTATTTCATCCTCATGCTCTGTCTCGTGGTCGCGGTCGTAGGGATCACAACCGTCGCCCGCATGCCCGTGGACCTATTTCCAGAAATCAAGATTCCAGTCGTTGTGGTTGTGACGTTTTACTCCGGCATGCCGCCGCAGCAGATCGAAGCCGACATCACCAACACATTCGAACGGTTCTTCACCCTAGCGAGCAATATCGACCATATAGAATCGCGCTCACTCACAGGCGTAAGCCTCATCAAGATCTATTTCAAGCCAGGGACAGACGCCAACGCCGCCCTCAGCAACATCTCCAATCTTGCGATGGCTGATCTGCGCCGCCTGCCTTCCGGAACCCTTCCGCCCGTCGTGCTGAAATTCGACGCGTCGAGTTTGCCAGTTTGCCTGGTCACGCTGAAGGGCGAAGGTTTGAACGAGACCCGGCTCAAGGACCTGGCACAGTTTCAGGTGCGCAACCAGATCGCAAACGTTCAGGGCGCCTCTGTTCCTCAGCCATTCGGCGGAACCTACCGTCAGATTCAGGTATTTGTCGATCCGGTGAAGCTCGAGGCCCACCAACTAAGCCTGATGGATGTCGTACACGCGGTGAATGACTCGAACCTGATTCTCCCGGCGGGCGATGTTCGCATTGGAAACCGCGACTACAACATTTATGCCAATAGCCAGCTCCCGACCACCGAGGAAATCAACCGCATTCCTCTGAAAACCGTCGGCCTGGGTTCCGTGCTCGTCGCGGATGTTGGCAAGGCCGAGGATGCCGGCGCCATCCAAACCAATATTGTGCGCATCGACGGCCAGCACTCGGTTTACATCCCCGTCTTGAAACAGGGCGGAGACAGCAACACGATTTCCATCGTGAATGGCGTCAAGGAAGCCACCAAAAAATTGGTGGATATTCCCGCGGTCCTGAAAACCGCTGTGGTTTTCGATCAGTCCGTCTTCGTGAAAATCGCTATCAGAAATTTGATGAAGGAAGGCGGCATCGGCTTGCTCTTGACGGCGGTGATGATCCTGCTCTTTCTGGGCAGCCCGCGCGCAACCTTCGCCGTGCTTCTTTCCATCCCTCTCTCCGCGCTGATGTGTTTTCTCGTGATGAATGGACTGGGCGGCTCGATCAATACCATGCTTCTCGGCGGGCTCGCCTTGGCGTTTTCCCGGCTGATTGACGATTCCGTCGTGGTCCTCGAAAACATTTTTCGATTTATGGAAAATGGCGTCGCCCCGCGCGAAGCCGCGGAGAAAGGCGGCATGGAAGTGGCGCTCGCTGTTCTTGCCGCCACGTCCACCACTTCCATCGTCTTTTTTCCCGTGACCCTATTTTATGGCGTGAGCCGGTATCTGTTTACCGACCTTGCCCTCGGCGTCGTCATCTCCATCTTCGCTTCCTACATTTTTGCCATGACTGTGGTGCCTCTTTACTGCGCCTATTTCATTCGAATCGACCACAACCAGATCCACGGTGAGCTCATCAAGAAAACGCTTTTCGCGCGCACCACCCAGAAATTCAACGCCCTTTTTCTGAAACTGCTCATTTACTACGACATCGCGGTGTTGAAAGCGCTCGATCGTCCCAAGCGCACCGTCGGATTCATTGCCGCGGGCATTCTCGTAGTTTTCATAGTTTTCTTTCCCTTTCTCGGCAAATCGTATTTTCCGCGGACCGACCCCGGCCAATTCGTCATCAACGTCAAAGCCCCCAGCGGCACGCGCCTCGAACTCACCGATCAATACATCGCCCAAGTCGAACGCGACATTCGCGAAGTAGTTCCGGCCAGGGATTTGGACATGATTGTCTCCAATATCGGAATCACCGCAGACCTTTCCGCTGCTTACACCAGCAATTCCGGCATGCACACGGCTTTTGTGCAGGTGAATTTGAAAGAAGGGCACAAGGAGGGCAGCTACGAGCTCATGGAACGGCTGCGCAGAAAACTTGGCACGGATATGCCGCAGCTCAGCACCTACTTCCAGGCTGGCGGGCTTGTCGACTCGGTGGTCAACCAAGGACTGCCCGCACCGCTAGATATACAGGTCAGCGACAACGACATGACGGAGGGGTATGGCATCGCGAGGGATATCGCCAATCAGCTTAAGCGTTCAAAACACGTGAGCGACATCCTGATCCCCCAGGACATCGATTATCCCGGCCTGCAACTGGACATCGACCGCGAGCAGGCCAGCCAGCTGGGCATCACGCCCAAGCAGGTCGTCGATAACGTCATTACCGCGCTGACTTCGAACGGCGTGATCGCTCCGAGCTACTGGATCGATCCAAAGACCGGCAACAACTACATGCTCACGGTTCAGTATTCGAACAAGCAGATTGGCTCCATGACCATGTCTGATTTCAAGAACATCCCGCTGCGCGCCGAGAATTCAGCGGCTTACACTCCGCTGCAATCCGTCGCAAAAATCGATCCCATCGAAACACCCACGGAAGTCGACCACTACCAAATCCGGCGAGTCGTGGACATTTATGTGATGCCGAAGACAGAAGACCTTTCAGCTGTAAGCAAAGAAGTAGACCGGTTGATAGCCGGCCTGCACCCGCCCCAGAATGTTCGCATTCGTGTGCAGGGCGCGGTCATCGGCATGCGGGAATCCTTCTTGCGATTTGGCGTCGGCCTGATTCTTTCGATCGCTCTCGTCTATCTCATCCTCATGGCGCAATTCAGGTCGTTTTTGGACCCGCTCATCATTCTCACTGCGATCCCTCCAGGCCTCTCCGGGGTCATCCTGTTCCTGGTGGTAACAAAGACCTCGCTGAATATCATGTCGCTGATGGGCGTCATCATGATGACCGGCATCGTGGTCTCCAACAGCATTTTGATTGTGGAATTTTCTGGCATCTTGCACGAACGCGGTATGCAATTGCGCGAAGCCGTCGTCGAAGCCTGTAAGGTCCGCCTGCGTCCGATTCTCATGACGTCCCTCGCGACGCTCCTTGGCCTGATTCCGATGGCTCTGGGCGTCGAGGCCGGCAGCGAACAGTATGCGCCGCTTGCGCGCTCCATCATCGGTGGCCTGGGGATCTCGGTGGTCGTGATCGTTTTTTTGGTTCCTGCGGTCTACCTGATCGTCCATGGCGGCAAGGAAACGAGAGTTGAGGAGGCGAAGTCGTGATCCGTCCCATTTTGCTTCTTTTGGTGTCCATCGCTCTTTTGCCTGTCCGCAGTCGCGCGCAGGCGCCGGCTCCGCCGCCCGCCGCATCAGGGAGTGCGACAGCAGCAGGAGCTGGCACACCGCTGACCCTTCAACAAGCTGAGGCTATCGCTCTCAAGAACAACCCACAAATCACCATCGGCAAGCTACGCGCGCTCGCGGCCCAGCAGTATGTCCGCGAAGCCCGTTCGGCTTTACTGCCGAATGCTTATCTGAGTCTCACCGCCGTGGATGCCAACCCAGGCAGTCGCATCAGCGCCGGCTTTCTCAACAGTCCGAGCCTTTACTCGCGGGCGGCTGGCGGCGCGAGTGTGAGCCAGCTCGTCACCGATTTTGGCCGCACCACTAACCTGCTTTCCAGTTCTGAATATAACGCCAAGGCCGAAGATCAAAATGCCGCGGCCACGCGTGCCGACATTCTCCTTGTCGTCGACCAGGCCTTCTACAACTCTCTGGAAACCAAGGCTCTCGTCACCGTGGCCGAAGAAACCGTGCATGCCCGGCAGACGCTCGTCGACAAAATCCAGGCGTTGACGAATGCGAAACTCAAATCGGAAATCGACCTCAGTTTTTCCAATGTCGATCTGGCGCGTGGCAAACTCCTCTTGCTTGAGGCGCAAAACAATTACCAGACTTCTCTGGCAGCCCTCTCCGCAATCCTGGGGTATTCCGACGAGCAGAATTTCCAGCTTGTTGGAGAGACCGCTCCAGTGAACCAGCCAGCCGCTGATGTCGCTCCTCTGATTCAACAAGCCCTCCAACAGCGTCCCGAAATCAAAGCTCTGCAATTCGAAGTCGAGTCCGCGCAAAAATTCGGCAGCGCGGAGCACGATCTCGTGCGGCCGACGGTCAACGCCCTCGGCGTCGTCGGACAAGCTCCCGTCCGCGACAACCATATTGAAAGCTGGTACGGCGCCGTCGGCGTGAATATCAATATTCCGGTCTTCAACGGTTTTCTCTACAACGCGCGCGCCAAGGCCGCCGACCTCCAAACCGAAGCCGATCGCCAAAAGCTGTTGGATGCCCGCAACAACATCGCGCGCGACGTTCGCAACGCCTGGCAGGATTCCCTCCGCGCTTTCGAGCGTCTCTCTGTCACGCAGCAGCTCCGCGAGCAGGCTAACCTCTCCCTGGACCTCGCTCAGGCCCGCTACAACCTGGGTCTCGGCTCGATCGTCGAATTCACCCAGGCGGAACTACAAAAAACAGAAGCCGACATCCAGGACACGGACGCCAAATTTCAATATCGCTTGACCCAAATTGTCCTCGCCTTTACCATATCCGCACCGAAGTAGATCCTTCCTCGCGTTCGAGGGCGGAAGGCCGTTAACCGAAGGCGTCAATGAGCCGAGTTTTCATTCCACTCTTACATGAAAGCAGCTGCGCCGGAAGTATTACAGTTCGGCACGTTGCCCTCATTTTTTGTGGTTGTTGACCTCCGGTCTGTTCTCTAACCTTCGCTATCTCAACGGGTTACGTCCACCATTCCCAGATTGTTACAGGATATTCATATTCGGTTGACGTAACTGTAAGACGCGGCCTTTACCTTCTGCGCGGGGTGGTTTGCATCCTCATCGGTACGCGGTCGAATTTCGCTTCAAAGAGAGAGGAAATGAAAAAACTAGCAGCACTCACACTATCGCTGTTCCTCACCATGGGAACCGCTTTCGCTGATACACCGAAGGACACGCCAAAGGACGCCGACGCGCAGCCCGCCAAGCCTGCTACGCCGGCCAAACCCAAGGCTGCCACGAAAGCGGACAAGTCGGACTCTGCGATCGCTGCCGAGATTGAAGAGCTCCGTCAGGTTCTGCAGTCCCAGCAAGAGCAACTCACCTTGCTGAAGGAAGAACTCGCCAAGCGCGATCGTCAGATTGACGAAGCGCGCGACGCGGCTGCCGCGGCCAATTCCCGCGCAGCGGAAGCCACCACCAAGGCCACCGAAGCGGTCAACACCACCGCCGCGGTGAAGAGCACCGCTGACACGCTCAACACCACGGTCGCGAATTTGAAGGCCAGCAACGAGGTCCTCAAAACCACCGTGGCGACGGCACAAGGCGACGAAAAGAAAGCGTCAGAGGAAGGCCCGGCCTCGATTCGTTACAAGGGCGTCACCATCACACCGGGCGGCTTCTTCGCGGCAGAAACTGTCTTCCGCAATCGGGCCACCAGCGCCGATATCGCTACGCCTTTCACCGCCATTCCCTTCGAATCCGCCGATCTCGCGCACGTCAGCGAGAATAACTTCACTGCCCGCCAGAGCCGCGTGAGCATGCTCGTGCAGGGTAAGGTGGGCCCTGCAGCTCTCACTGGCTACCTTGAAGCCGATTTCCTCGGTGCCGGCACAACTTCCAACAATCGCCAGACTAATAGCTACGTGTTCCGCCAACGCCAATTGTACGCGCAAGCCGCCTTCGAAAACGGCTGGACCATCACCGGCGGTCAGCAATGGACCTTGGCGACGGAAGACAAGAAAGATATTTTAAATCGCCAGGAAGATTTGCCACTCATGATCGACCCGAACTATTTGGTGGGCTTCACTTGGGCCCGTCAGTATGGCTTGCGGGTTGTAAAGGACTTCAACGGTAAATTTGACCTGGGCATCTCTGTGGAAGGTCCGCAGGCGACGATCGGCGGCCGCGGCTTCTCCTCTGTCACCACCATCAACGACGCCGCTGCGCCCGCCACGATCGTGACTTCGGGTGCCACGACCGGCACCACCGGGAACTTTTTCCTCAACGCTCCTGGTTCTGGCCCCGGCCTCTATAATGCATTCGATTCCACGGGCTACACCGTCAACAAGGCGCCTGACCTACTCTTCAAGGCTACCGCCGACCCTGGTTTCGGTCACTATGAGCTCTTCGGCATCGTCAGTTTCTTCCGCGATCGTATCTATCCTTGCGGCGTAGTCGGCACCAACGCAACCGATACCGCTCCTCCGGCAGTACCGACCGTTCTCACCGGGAATTGCCTATCTCCGACGCCGACAGTGGTAAGCAGCTTCGGCGCCTCGAACACCAGCGCCACCGGCGGCGGCGTCGGTGCCAGCTTTCTCTTGCCACTTTTCAAGAAGGTAGACTTCGGTGTCAAGGCGGTCGCCGGCGACGGTATCGCGCGTTATGGCGGGGCGCAGCTCGTTGATGCTACAGCTCGTCCCGACGGCACTCTCGCCCTGATTCGCACCGCTCACGGCCTGGGAAGACTCGAATTCCACCCCAATCCCAAGATCGACATCTACGCCTACTGGGGCGCAGAATACGCATGGCGCGCGGGTTACCAGGGCTACGACTCGATTACTATCACCAAGACGCCGGCGATTCCTGGAACCGCCACCAGCCCTGCCATTCCGGCCACCACTACTACCAAATTCACAACGAATGCCATCGGCGGATACGGAAACGTTGCCGCCAACAATACGGGCTGCGCCACCGAGGGCGTGCCCGTGAATGACTTTAACCCTTCGACTGGTGCCACCAATTGCGCTGGCGACATCCGCATCATCCAAGAGGGCACTCTCGGCTTCTGGTACAAGTTCTACCAGGGTTCGAGAGGTCGCGTGCAGTTTGGCGTGCAATACTCCTATCTAACCAAGAACGCTTGGTCCGGCACCGGCGGTGTACCAGCTGGTGGCGCTGCCATCGCGCCCAAGGGCATCGACAATATGGTGTTCACCTCTTTCCGCTACTACCTCCCCTAAACCGGGAGGCTTAGCGCGTTCCGTCCTCCCTGTGGACGTAAAAAGGGGCAGCTCTTCGCCGAGCTGCCCCTTTCGTTTTTCGCGCGCTAACTACAAATAGTTCTCGATTCTATTTTTCGCGCGCCTCGACGGCGGTTCCTGCGCGAATGGAATCTGTGGCGTTGTGCACCACAATGTCACCAAGTTTCAGATCTCCGAATACTTCTGTTTTTCCGTTCACAGTGACCCCGCTCTTCACGTCCACCCACTCCGTCTTTCCCTGGCGAACGCGAATCACAAACGTGCGCTGCAAGTCGGTAGCGATGGCCGTAACCGGTACGAACAGGGTCTCATAAGCGCGCTGAATGGGCCATTCGACGGTCGCGAATGTTCCAGGAGTTATCGGAGCGTCCGCGTTATGAAAATCGAGCTCAACCTGCATCGTGCGAGTCTCTTTATTAATATCGTGCGAGATTCGTGCAATCGGAGCACTGAAAGTTCTTCCCGGATATGCCGGAACACTGAAAGTTGTCTGCTGGCCTTCCCGAACACCCGCTACATAAGCCTCCGGCACGGGAACAACAACGCGCAAGCGGCCGATATTCTCCACCTGAACGATTGGTTGTGCGCCAGACTGTCCTGACGCAGGTCCCACAAGGGCGCCAGGATGCAGATTTCGCAGCGTTACGACTCCATCGAAAGGCGCGCGGATTTCCAGATACGATTCGAGCTGAGCAACGCTGCGCAAAGAATTCTGAGCTGCCTGGACGTTTTTTGAGGCGGCATCCACCTGAGCTTTGTCGGCTGCGGCTGTTTGCTCCGCTACCTGCAGATCGTTGCCCGCCACCACGCCAGGCGTCTCAGCTGCAGCCGCCAAATGCTGATAGGTTCCCTGGTCCGAAGCCAGTTTCGCCTTCGCGGAACCGAGTTGAGCCTCGGCGCCTTGCAGGCTCGCCTCCGCCTGCGCTCGCTGGGCGACTAGCTCGGGGGCAGAGAGGTGGATGATAAGCTCCCCGGCACGCACGTGTGATCCTCGGTCAACGCTTATCGTGTCCAGGAATCCCGTTACCTTGGGGTAGATATCCACCACCTCGTAGGAGGTAATCTGGGCGGGCAGGGAAAGGGTCGTATTGAGTTGTTCTGATTCGACCCCCGCAACAATGACCTGCGGTGGAGCCGCCGCAGTGGACACAGGATTCCCGTTACGCGTCGACCGATTGTCGCAGCCTGCCAAAAGAAAACTGAAAGCGAATATCACGAATTGCATTTTCATTGTGCGGCCCCCGGCAGTTTTGCAAATGCGCTGTTCGGATCGTCTGGATCGAGCGAGGGTGAAACCAGCGAGGCCCGGCGCTGAACAAGCGCAAACACTGTCGGCAGCACGAGCAGCGTGGCCAAGGTCGCTGCCAGCAACCCGCCAATCACGGCTCGGCCAAGCGGCGCCACCTCTTCGCTTCCGCGCCCAATCGCGAGCGCCATCGGAATCATGCCCGCAATCATGGCAAGGCTCGTCATGAGCACGGGGCGGAGACGTTCACCAGCCGCGTTGTGCGCAGCCGTCTTTGCATCCGCTCCGGCTTTTCGATTCTGTTCCGCGAAAGTCACCAGCAAGATCGCATTCGCGACGGCGACGCCAATCGCCATGATCGTTCCCATGAAGCTCTCTAGGTTAAGACTTGTATCTGTGACGAGAAGCATGAGGATGGCGCCCGCCAGCACTGCCGGAATACTCGACAGCACGATGAGCGAAAGACGGAGGGATTCGAAGTTTGCAGAGAGCAATAAAAGGATCACGAAGATCGCAATCGCAAGACCCACGCTCAAATTTCCGAAAATTTGCCGCATGGCGCTTATCTGTCCGCGGACCTGGGCGGTCACTCCTCGCGGCGGAGTGCCGGCCCGTGCAATCGCCTGGTCCATTGCCTGGCCAGCTCGGCCTAGATCGTTCCTGGCAAGGTTGGCCGAGAGGGCGATCATCCAGAGGCCGTTCTGGCGATCAAGCTCTCCGGGTACACTCCCCGCTCGCACCGAGGCCACTTCGGTGACCAGTGGATGCGCTCCAGTGGAGCTCCCTACCGGTATCGTTTCGATATCCTTCATCGAAGTCATTCGTGCCTGTGGTATCTGGACTTGTACTTGGTAGCTGACCCCAGAATTCGGATCGCGCCAAAAATCCGGCGCCACAAAGCGGCTCGAAGCTGTCGCCGAAACAACTGCTTGGCCAACCTGATCCGCGGTCACGCCAAGTTGCCCGGCTAACACCCGATTCACGTTGATATTGATGGATGGGTAGTGCAGTGGTTCCTCGTAACCAACGTCACGCAACTCCCCAATTTTCGGAAGCTCCTGCATCACGCGCCCGGCGTAACCCAGAACGTCGTTATACTGCGGTCCGGTGATAGCCACCTCTACCACCGAAGGCGTCCCGAAATTCAGAATCTGGCTAATCAGATCCCCCGGGTCGAACGAAAAATGAGAACCAGGAAATTCCTGCGGTAAGCGGGCTCGCAACTTCGCCTCCAAATCGCGAACAGAAATCGAGGCATCGGGCCGGAGAGCAATGTTCATCACCGCTTCATGTGGACCGCTCGTCCATAGAAATACGGCGTTGATCGGATACGAAGAGCCCTGAGTTCCAACATAACTGAGCGTCAGATCAATGTTGCCAGTTCCGGCTTCCCGGCTGATCGTCTCTAGAATTCGCCGCGCCATGTCTTCCGTCACCGGTACGCGCGTCCCGTCGGGCGCATCAAACCGTAAGCGGAATTGGTTGGCAGCAGAGGACGGAAAAATTTCCCGCGGCAGTCTCGGACCGATGAACATCACTATGGCGATCGCGACGACGGCATACGCGCTCAGCAAAACTAGCGGAAGCGCCATGAGACGATCCAGCCCGGAGTAGAACCGTTTGCGGAAGCGCTCGAACTGTCCCTCCGCAATACTCGTCCCGTGAACCTTTTCCGCCTTAAGCAGCCAGTTCGAAAGTACCGGCACGAGCGAGCTGGAGAGTAGATACGATGCCCCCATCGAAAACCCCACCGCCAGCAAAAGCGGCACAAATAGAGAGCGCGCCGGTCCGACCATAAAGAAAGACGGGAGAAAGACGGCGAGCACACACAACATAGCCAGAAGGCGCGGGATAGCGACTTCCCGGCTTGCTGCCACGACCGCCCGCGCTTTCGGTTCGCCTGCCGCGAGATGTACGTGGATGTTCTCGAGAAGCACGGTTCCTTCGTCCACCAGCACGCCTATCGCAAGCGCAAGCCCTCCCAAAGTCATGATGTTGATGGTTTGGCCTGTCGCCCATAAAGCTACGACCGCCATAAGCAATGCAAATGGGATTGTGATGACCACGATGAGGGAGCTGCGCCAATCGCGCAAGAACAGCAGTAGAGTGAGGCCTGTAAGGAGCGCGCCCAGGATTCCTTCACGTAGGACGGAGAGGAGCGCATCGCGCACGTATTGGGATTGGTCCAATTCGTACGTGATTTTAGTATCTTCCGGGATAAGCGACTGGAAGCGACCTAGGCTGGCGCGGACTTCATTCACCACGGTAACCGTCGAAGCATCGGGACGCTTCGTTACTGGAATGTAGATGGTTCGCTTGCCGTTCAACAAAGCATAGCCAGCAAGAATATCGGAAGAATCTGACACTGTGCCGACGTCACGTATATAAACCGATGGGCCGGAGCCCGTGCGCAAGGGGATGTCCAGCAAATCGGTGATCCGGCTGACTGTCGAGTCAGTCGTAATCAAAGTCTGATAGTCCCCGATATTGGCGTTCCCAGCGGGTTGAATGCTGTTGCCCGCAAGCAATGCCTGAACGACGTTTTGGGGTGACAATCCCTGCGCACGCAGTTTGTTGGGATCGACATTTATAACAATGGTCCGTTGGTTGCCGCCGAACGGTGGCGGAGAAGAAACTCCCGGCAGCGTGGCGAACACCGGTCGGACACGATTCAGCGCGAGGTCCTGAATTTCTCCCAGCGTTCGAGATGGACTTGAAAAAACCAGGTACCCCACCGGTAGTGTTCCCGCGTCGTAGCGAATCACAAAGGGCGACACCGTGCCCGGCGGCATAAAAGCGCGCGCGCGGTTGACGTACGAAATCGTCTGCGCCAGCGCCTGGCTCATGTCTGTACCAGGATGGAATGTAAGCTTGATAAGGGCCGTGCCCTGAATCGATTTCGCCTCCACGCTCTCGATGCCGTTGATATAAAGGAAATGATATTCGTAGTAATAGGAGAGGAATCCTTCCATCTGTTGCGGGCTCATACCGCCATAGGGCTGCGCAACGTAGATGACCGGCAGATCCAAGTCGGGAAGAATGTCGATGCGTGTCCGCAGCAGCGCCGGCACAGAACATAGAACGAGCGCCACAACGATCACCATCACCGTGATTGGCCTGCCCAACGCCGCGCGAATCAGCCACATGGTTAGAGACCTCCCGGTGTCTTCTGGTGCAGAAACTGGAAGAAAGGCTGCAGATCTCCTTGCGCTGCTGTGACGTAGGCCAGGTTATTCCAAACAGCAAGGCGGGCAAGTGCGTCATCGATCTCCGCTTGCACTAACAAGCCTTGTGCTTCAGCCACTTCTACGATGCTTGCCAGTCCGGCTTTGTATCTCGCGCTTGCTTGCATCTCAGCGTCTCGCGCCGCGCGAAGCTCGATAGGTGTGTTCTCTGCAACCCGTCGTGCACCCTCTAGCGCGGCTTGCGCTTGCCTTAGCTGCCCGGTCAGGTCATCGAGCGTCTGATCGTAACGTGCGCGTTCAGCCCGCTCATTCGCCGCTGCGATTTGCTTTTGGGCTCGAATGGAAAAAATATCAAGGGCTGGAAAAGTCACAGTAAGACCCGCGGCCCAATTGGATCGGTCCAAACCCAATCCGTTCAATCCCGTCTGCGTTGTGCCATCGGTGTTCGCCCCGCTTCCTCGCCCATAAACCGTAGATTGAAAATAGAAGCGAGGATAGTAAGACCGTTCCAGAATGTGTTCTTGTTCGCGGATCAGATCAACTCTAGCTTGTTCGGCGGTAGCGAAGGGGTGTGAAGCAACAGGAGACGCGGCAGGACCAGAGTTCGGTGGACTTCCTAGAATTGATCCTGGATCGATATTCACCAGGTCGTCGGGGATAACGAGGAGATCCGCTAAGACAACGCGGCCCACCGCTTGCGCTTGCTCTGCTTGAATGAGCTGCGTGCGTGCTAGTGCCAGTTCAGCATCCGCACGAGAAGCATCAGCTCCAGGCCGCAATTCATTGGTCACCAGCACATGCACGGAATTCGCAAACACTTGTCGCCGTTCGAGATTTGCTTTCGCTGCCGTGACTCTCTGTTGTGCGGCAGCGAGCGTAAAAAATGCGTTGGTGACCGCAACAGCGACATCCAGCCGTGTAACCGAAACCTCTGCATTCGCCAGGCTTTGCCCAGCCCGCGCCGCACTAACCGTCGCTCCTCGCCGGCCGAAGTCAATCGGTTCCCAGGTGAAGAGTAGTCCCGCCGCGCTGCCCCAAACGGAATCGTTTGAAGCAAAGGAGAGAACCGGCCCCGAAATAGGCGAGATAACCGAGTTGGGGAGGAGCAAGCCGAACATGTTATTGCGCGTGGCTCGGTTGCCTTGCCACAGCATGTCGGCGCGCGGAAGATAGTTGGTTTTCGCCAACCCCACGCTAGCCCGTGCAGCGCTCGCTTGCTCCAACGACGCGCGAACGGCAGGGTAGTGCTGAAGAGCGTAGTTGACTGCATCCTCCAGACTCAGAACCGCTGGCGGCACGGTGTTCGTCTGTCCAAGCGAAGGGCTTGGAGATAACGCAAGAATCGAAATAGTCGTGGCGCAAATTATTAGGAGTTCCCGTAGATTGGTAATCGCGATTTTCATACTCCCCCGCTGCGCAGGTGTCTCAATCCTGCTGCCATTACTATCGTTGCATCCCGGCTTCCACTCAAGCATCTCACACAAAAGCAGCTTCACTTTCTCCTGGCCCTTGTGATCGCTTTTCAGTCTGTACAAATCAAGAATTCTGAATGGATTGTAACAATGCGGTAACACGGAAGAAGGACACTGCTACACCTTAGGTCAAACTAAGTCTCTCGTGTGGAGACGACGGACGAAGCGAATCGGGGGTATTTCTCTAGCCAATTTACAGAGGATCTAAACCATTTAGAATCAACATTTACGAAAAACGGGGGAAGGGCCCTACCAGCCGAACAGCAATCAGCCTCATCAAAAGCTCGATTCCATCTCCCACGGTTCAAGACCTATCCGTGCGCCGGACACCTTCGATGAGCAATCCCATCGCAGCCAGTGCGCTAAACAGGCTCAGTGCTCCCCCCAGTGTCCGGTCCAAGGTCCTCGCAAACCACACCCGAACGTGCGATTCTCCCGCCGGTACTGGCACAATCATTTGGTTGTAGTCGTCACCACCGCGTGGCGTAACTGCTGCGCCGTTCACCTCGGCTCGCCACGCGGGGTAATTCAGCAAACGCAGCCCAAGAAAAAATGGTTCGCGTGAGCTGACGGAAACTTTTTTGTCCTCCGGGCTCCAGCGCTCCACGCGAATCGTCGGTATCGAATTCGGACCTGGGAAGGAATCCGTATCCATGACCATCGCCTGGGGAGACTTCGTCGGAAGGTTGGTGTGGTCATCTCCTTCCGGATCGTATTCGTCCGTGCCGTCAAACCCTTCTCCATTCGCGATCTCGGCACGCAACGCCGGAATATCCTGCGTGTCCCACCACCCGCGTTGCACAAGCACAACGGCGGTGCCACCGATCAGCGCAAACGTGACCACCGCCCAAACCCATCCCCACCGCTTTCGGCCCATCGCGCTTCCCACAAAAACGGCAAACACCACGGCGAGAAGAGACATCCAGCGCCATGGGAATTGCACAAAACGCAGTTTGGGCAGGACGGCCCAGAGAGGGGAAGTGAAGCGCAGCATCAGCAGCGTCGCCAGTCCCGCAAGTAGCAGCAGAGCCTGCCACAGTCTGTCGGGCAAAACGCTCTCGCGATCCTTCTCTTGTCTGCGGACTCTAAGCGCCGCCAATCCAGTCAAAATTATGAGTAGAATCGCGATGGTGGATGCAATCCAGTTGAAGAGCGTGTGCTCTGGATCGTTGATAACCGTGTAGAGAAAGTTTTCCGATGGCAGCAGCCCGGCCGAAAGGGCTTGTGCAATGTTCACCCAACGCTGTTCGTAAGCGGCAGGCAAAATGTAAAGTCCCGCTAGACCAAATCCCAGCACCAGCCCAGCCATGCCTCGCAGTAGAGGCTGCCACGACTTCCACGTCAGCGCCGCAGAGCCAAACACGACAAACGAGCTGTAACTGGCAATCACTCCTGCCGGCGCATTGGACAGCCAGATCGCGGCGAACACGACGGCAAACCAAGCGATCGCGCGGCGCGCAAATCTTTGCGAAGCCTCGGCCGCCGGACGCTCCACAAACTCGCAGATTTGCAGCGCTAGAAGAAACAACAATGGAAAGAACGCGTTCGCCAGCAATTCCGCGAAATCGCTGCGCATATAAACAATCAGCAGCGCATACGGATTTGCGGCGTAGCACGCCACACAAAATAGAGCGGCCCTCTTCGACAGCACGCGCCGCGCAAGCGCAAACGCGCTCAATCCCGCGAAAGTCTGCGCCAGCACGATGAAAACGATCGGCACATGATTCCATGGAAAAACGGAACCCAGCGAAGCACCGAGCATCCACGAGAAAGGAGGATAAAAAATAAATCGCGGCTCACCGAATCCGTAATCGGCCCACTCCGTCCACCGCGGATAGACAATTCCTTCTTTCCACTGGCCCGCGGCGTCCAGCCAGGAGGCCGCGTGATACTGAAAATCATGCCCCGTGGCACTACCCAGCCAGAAAAAAGGAGAAACAATCGTCAAAGAAATCAAAAGCGAAATAAGAATGGCCGGAAGCCAGCCGCGAATGAGCGACTGCGCTGGCTGAGGATTCAGTGCGTTACCGGGAGATGTCATGCAGTGTTCATGCCATTGTAACCAGGAAAGAAACTGTCATGCGAGCATCAACCTTCTGTGCGCCCTGCGTCGACTTGAGCGATAATACACGCTCTTATGAGCACTCCCACCGCAGTGCCCGAGCCTGTCAGCACCGAGCCGATCATCGAAGCGCGGAAGCTCGAAAAATTTTATCCCCAGCCGGACGGCGGCCGCATCCAGGTCATCGCGGCGACGGATCTTGCCATCTATCCCGGACAGATCATCGCCATGCTCGGCGCCTCCGGCTGCGGAAAATCCACGCTGCTGCGTATGCTGACTGGGCTCTCTCCCGCAAGCGCCGGCTCCGTATTCTGGCACGGCGCGCCGGTGGGCGATGGCGCGCCCAACGTTTCCATCGTCTTCCAAAGTTTTGCGCTTTTTCCCTGGCTCACCGTTCTCGAAAACGTCGAAGCCCCGCTCGAAGCCCGCGGTATGGTTCCCATCGAGCGCCACAAGCGCGCTCTGCGTATCATTGACGCCGTCGGCCTTGATGGTTTCGAGTCCGCCTATCCCAAAGAACTATCTGGCGGTATGAAGCAGCGCGTCGGCGTAGCCCGCGCTCTCGTCGTCGAGCCTGAAGTTCTTTTCATGGACGAACCTTTCTCCGCGCTCGATGTGCTCACCGCCGAAACGCTGCGCGGCGAGCTTCTCGAGCTCTGGCTCGATCACAAAATTCCCACGCGCGCCATTTTCATCGTCACCCACAATATCGAAGAAGCTGTCGTTCTCGCCGATCGCATCGTCGTTCTCGGCCGCAACCCCGCTCACATTCACGCCGATTTTGCGGTGAACATTCCTCATCCTCGCGACCGCAAATCTTCCAGCTTCGTTGAGCTTGTCGACGACATCTATCGCGTCCTCACGCGGCCTGACCACGAACACGATTCAGCTCCCCCGAAAACCGCGGCTCCTGGCAAGCAAGTGCCGCGCAAAGCCATCATGCTCCCGCACACACGGCCCGGCGGACTGGCCGGCTTGCTGGAAATTCTCGCGGACCATGGTGGCCGGGCGGATCTTCACAAACTCGCCGATGAGCTGAGCCTCGAAGTCGACGCGCTACTCCCCACCGTGGACACCGCCGTCCTCCTCGGCATGCTCCGCCTCGAAGAGGGCGGAGCCATCATTACTCCCGAAGGGCAAGCCTACGCGCAAGCAGACATCCAGGCGCGCAAAGCGATCTTTCGCAAAGCGGCCCTCGCAAATATTCCGCTGCTTTGCCAGATGCAAAACGCACTCAAGTCAAAATCGAACCGCACGCTCTCCGACGAATTCTTCCGCGACCTACTCGACGAACATTTCAGCGAGGACGAATCGCGCCGCCAGCTGGAGACTGCCATTCAGTGGGGGCGCTACGCGGAGATTTTCGATTACGACGCCGCCACGGGAAAGCTGACACTCACCGAGGCTTGACCTACCTGTGACGACTCCCACGATTGCCTCACAGAGCGCAAGTCCAGTTCCTCCGGCCATCCGGCGGCCCGCCGGTTCACGCTGGTCCTGGTCTTTTCTGGTCGATTTTGCTGTTTTTCTTTTCGTTATCGCCGCCATCTACGGCGTCTACGCCATTGGCCATACGTGGCTCGGGCCCGTCCCCGCTCATGTCGAAATCTCGCAGAGCCCGCGCGCTTTGCCGCTCTACGCGGTTTATTCGCTGGTGCGTCTGAGCGTAGCCTACGCGCTGAGCATGCTCTTCGCGCTCGCCTATGGGTATGTTGCGGCCCGCTCCAAACGGGCGGAAATCGTTCTCATCCCGCTGCTCGATATTCTGCAGTCCATACCGGTGCTTAGTTTTCTTCCGGGCGTCATGCTGGCAATGGTCGCGCTTTTTCCGCATAGCCAGCTTGGCATCGAACTGGGCTCTATCATCCTCATCTTCACGGGCCAGGTTTGGAACATCGCGTTCAGTTTTTACTCTTCGCTGAAAGGCATCCCTCGTGAATTAAGAGAAGCGGCGATTATTTACCGCTTTGGCCGCTGGCAAAGATTCGTCGAGCTGGACTTGCCGTTCTCCACCATCGGCCTCGTGTGGAACTCCATGATGTCCGTCGCCGGCGGATGGTTCTTCCTGATGGCTTGCGAGATGTTTGTTCTCGGCAATCGCGACTTCCGGCTCCCGGGGCTTGGCTCGTTTCTCCAAACCGCAGCGAGCCACGGTAATACTCGCGCCATTCTCTGGGGACTGGCGGCCATGGTTACCGTGATTGTTCTTCTGGATCAGTTGATCTGGCGACCGGTCATCGCTTGGGCGGACAAATTCAAATTCGAGCAAGTCGAGACGGCCAAAGCAGCCTCGCACAATTTACTCACTCTTCTGGGGCGCGCCTCCTTCGTCATTCGCTTCTATCGACTCGCCGTGCGGCCGGTCCTCGACTGGATCACCGTCAAGTTTGCCGTCGGCGCGCGACGTGCCGCAGCTAGCTTTTCCGTTCCGAAGCGCCAAGGTACGCGCCTTTCGATTCTCGTCTTTTTTGCAGCCTTGATTTTCGCCGGTCTCGGGTTCGCCCTAGTTCACGCGGCTCGCGAACTTTCCGCCTTGGGCCGCGAGGACTATTTCACACTCTTGCGCAGCGCCGGTTTCACGCTTCTTCGCGTCAACGCCGCGCTCCTCATCGGCGCCCTCTGGACTGTCCCTGCCGGCGTGGCCATCGGCTTCAGCCCGCGTCTTGCGCGCATCGCGCAGCCGCTCGCGCAGATCGCTGCTTCCATTCCCGCCACCGCGCTTTTTCCCGTCATCCTTTTATTCTTGATCAAGTTCCGCGGTGGCCTTGAGCTTGCCGCTTTGCTCGTCATGCTGCTGGGCACGCAGTGGTACATCCTTTTCAACGTCATCGCCGGCGCCATGGCTATCCCAACGGATCTCAAGGAAGCCTCCAGCATCTTTCGCTTCGGCTCCTGGGATCGCTGGCGCTATCTAATTCTGCCGGGAATTTTTCCGTATCTTGTTACCGGGATGGTGACCGCCTCCGGCAATGCCTGGAACGCCAGCATCATCGCCGAGTATTTTCACTTTCAAGGAAGGATAGTCTCGACCACGGGACTCGGCAGCGCGATCAGTAGCGCCAGCGATGCAGGCCGCTTCGATATTTTGCTGGCTTCCACGCTGATCATGGCGACGATCGTCGTGCTGATCAATCGCTCGCTCTGGCGCCGTCTCTACCGCCTCGCCTCGACGCGCTTCAAACTCGAAACGTAACAATTGCCAGAACTCTTGGCCTATTGTTTTTCAGTCTTCTCTGCTTTCTCGGGTTTCAGCGCGGGTGTTAGCGGTGGCGTAGGAGCAGGTTCTTCACCCCAGATGTATTTCGCGAACCATTTTTCGTTTTCTTCCATCACCGCGCGCTGCTGCTTCGGCTTGGTGATTCCGTGGCCAAATCCTTTGTAAACCACCATCTTTACTGGCACACCGCGATCTTCGAGCGCCTGCCGCAGTTCATAACCGTTCGGGATGGGCACGCGCCGGTCGTTTTCTCCATGCTGAATCAGCGTCGGCGTCTTGGCTTTGGCGATGTACGTGATCGGCGAAGTCTTTTTGTAAATCTCCGGATCGTCCCAAGGCGTCGCATGTAAGTACTGCCGCGTGAACGGCGTGATGTCCGTGTTCACGTAATATGTCACCCAGTCTGAAATCCCGGCGCCGACGCTCACCGCCTTGAACCTGTCGCTCGACGCCGAAATGAAAGCTGAAATGTATCCGCCCTCGCTCCAGCCCATCGAGCCGACGCGATCTTTGTCGACAAAACCTTTGGCGATCAATGCGTCCACTCCCGAAATCACATCGGCGTAATCACCCACTCCCAAATTTCTCACGTTCAACGAGCGGAACTTCTCTCCGTATCCCGCAGAGCCTCTGTAGTTCGGCCGTAGGATCAGTGCACCTTTCGCGACGAAGCGCTCGATCGGGTAATACCGGTCCGCATTCAGAATTGGTTGATCCACGCCGGTTGGTCCGCCATGAATGACGACCAACAGTGGATATTTTTTGCCCAGCTTGAAGTCTGGGGGCGTGTAGAGAACGCCTTCGATCGTGGCCCCGTCGGCCGACTTCCACGAAATCAGTTCGCGGCGGGCAATCTTGAACGCCTTCAGTTGGTCGCCCAGCAAAGTGAGTTTCTTCGCCTGCCAGGGCGCCACGCCCGACGTGAATATCTCCGGATATTCGTTTTCGAGCGCCGCGCGATACGCTACTTGCTTGTAGTCCTTTGAAAAGGAAAACGAGAATGCCGCGATGTGTTCAGGCGAACTGAGCTTTTCAACTGCTTTTGTATCGGGGTTCAGCCGGAACAAATGCGCGTAGGTCTTCTGCTCCGCAGCGAAGTAGATGCCATCCGGCGCCCACGCGATTAGCCCAGGATCTTCGTCGAACGCATCCGTCAATATGCGCGGCGTTCCGCCGTCCGCACCTACTACGGCAATCTTCATGTTCGTATAGAAAAAATATTTTGACGCGGCCGACGTTTCGTACGCGATTTGTTTTCCATCCGGCGACCACTGGGGATTCCTGTCCGGTCCCAGTGTGTCCACAATCTTTTTCACTTTGTCATCGTTTACGGTCACGACGTAAATGTCGGCCGTCTCCGACGAAATCAGGTCCGGATCGCGCTGTGCGCTGAACGCGATCCGCGTACCGTCGGGCGACCACGTAAACTCGCCCACACTAAATTCTGGTCCTTTTGTCAGCCGCATCGGCTCGGAGATTGCTCCCGTCTCGCTCGTGGGAAGGTCCAGCGTCCATAGATGAACCATGTTGTAATCGGCGTGGACAACGTCGTAGTCGCCGTACTTTTCCTTGCGGTCCTTCATCGCTTTCGGTTCTGGATCCTCCGCGGAAAAGGCCAGCCTCTTCGAGTCAGGCGACCATGCAACAATGTTCACACCATTTTCGACTTTCGTGAGCTGCCTGGCCTCGCCGCCGTCCGCCGCAATCACGTAAATCTGTTTCTTGCCTTCTGGCGTGCTGGAAATTTGCCCCGGTCTGTCGGAGAGAAATGCGATCCACTTGCCGTCCGGCGACCACGCCGCATTCGTGCTCGATTTCTTCGATGCCGTAAGTTGGTGGCCTTCGCCGGTCGCGGTCTCCACAATCCACAAATCGCGCTCGAAGGTATTGTCCTCCCAGTTCGTTCGCGAAACTTCGTAGACCACGCGCTTTCCATCGGGCGAAATCTCCGGGCTGAACGCGCCTTTCATCTCGAGGGATTGGTCGATCGTTGGGGTGGTTGAACTGGAAGCCGCCGCGGTAGCCGCTTGCTGAGCAAAAACGCGCACGCTCAGCAAACAGGCAATCGCCAGAAAAACGGCAACCCAAGACTTCTTGCGCAAGTTGCGCATGATGTTTCTCCTTGAATCTCGTTTTGAACTCAAACTTTCAGTTTCTGCGCGACCATCGGACGAATCCGATGGTCAGCCCAATGCCGATAAGCGCCAGGGCCAGATAGACGTGCCAGCCATGCAACTCCAATGCTGAGATAACAGCTGTAAGCCCAGACAAAGAGACAAGGAGCACGGCCTTGCCCTTTGACATCTCCCTGTGCTCCACGGGTGCTCCAGGTTCTGGTGGTCGAGCCCGGCTTGCGGCGACCCTTTTTCTAGGCGAACGCTGATTGCGGCCCCGCTCCTTTTGTCAGCTCTTTGCTCAGGAAAATAATCTGTCCGACGTGGTGATAAGCATGACCGGCGCATCGGAGAAAAATCATGAAGCGTTCCGCCGCTTCGGGTTCGAGGTCGGCGGAATAAGGGGCCATCCAATCTTCTGGCTTTTGTTTTCTAGCCGTCGACACAACCATCGCAATGGTCTGGTCGAAGGCTTCCAACACTTTCGCTTTGTCTGGTTTTCCGGCCTCGGTAAATTCTCGATGGCGGTCGCGAACGTATCCTGTCTCCGCAACCCGCGCTCCGATGTAGTAATTCAGATTGCCGGTCAGGTGCAAAGTCAGGTGGCCGACGCTGTTGCCGTAAGTGAACGGGTTGTGCCAGAACTGCTCCTGCGTTAGCGGGTCGACCCACTTGTGAACGTGGGCCGCAATGAATTCGTAGTACCAGGCGAAGTCTGATGCAACGGTGTTGGGGAGATCAGCCATGGATGTTCCTCTGTTCGCGGAAACTGTGGGGCGTCTTTCTAACGCTTAGTGCGCTGCCGTCCCGCGATCGTTCTTGTAGATCACACCTTCCTTCATTACAAAAAAGACGTGTTCCGTCTGACGAATATTCTCCACCGGATCGCCGGGCACCGCTACCACATCGGCCAGCTTGCCGGCTTCAAGCGTTCCGATCTTGTCGGACAGGCCCAGCAAATTCGCATCTGCCGATGTTCCCGCTTTCAACGCATCGATCGGCTTCATTCCCAAGTCCACCATCTGGTGAAACTCTTCCGTGTTGCGTCCATGCTCGTAGACACCTGCGTCCGTTCCGAGGCCGATCTTCACGCCCTTTGCAAGCGCTCTTTGGAACGTTTGATGACCCGCCGCAATCGCGGCCTTCGCTTTGGCCAAAATCGGCGGCGGAATATAGGTTCCCTTGTCCATCTGTTCCTGTATGCCCTGCGGAGCCATCAGCGTTGGCACAAGGTACGTACCGCGCTGCTTCATCATGTCCAGGGCTTCGTCATCGAGGAACGTCCCGTGTTCGATGGAGTCGATGCCTGCGCGGATGGCGCGCTTTGCGCCTTCCGCACCATGCGCGTGCGCGGCTGTCTTGCGACGCAGTGCGTGGGCTTCATCCACGATGGCGTTCAATTCTTCTTGTGTCAGTTGCGGCGTGTCCACGTCGTCCGTGAGGGATAGCACGCCGCCTGTCGCACAAACCTTGATTATATCTGCGCCGTACTTGTGATCCAACCGCACCGCGTATCTTGCCTGCTCAGGCCCGTTGATCACGCCCTCGAGCGGCCCGGCCTCGTGCCCGAAGAGCCCCTCTCGATAGCCAGCTTCACCGTCACAGTGCCCGCCAGTGGCTCCCAATGCGTGCACGCAGACGAGCATCCGCGGGCCGGGCACGACATGATCGCGAATCGCGTTGCGCAAACCAACATCCAGGAAGTCCGACGAGCCCACGTCGCGTACGGTCGTGATGCCTGCCATTAGAGTCACTCGCGCGTTGGCGCTTGCATCCAACGCTTGCTCGGCAATTGTTTTTTGCAGGTAATTCAGTGCGCTCTGTTTGTAGTCTTCGCTGTACATCGACGTCAGGTGCGTGTGGGCGTCAATAAATCCGGGCAGTAGCGTCGCGTCTCCAAAGTCGATCACTTCCGCTCCGGCAGGGATCGCAGCGCCCGCGCCCACGCCCGTTATTTTTCCGTCCGTCACCACAACGAGCCCGGGCTTCATCAGCGCATCGCTCTTGCCGTCAAACATGCGCGCTGCCTTCAGCACGTATGACTTGCTCACTGGCTTTTGCGCCTGCGCAAATGCCAACGGCACTGCCAAAAAACTTGCGCAGAATAACGCCAACACCCCGAGTCCAAAGCACTTGCGCATCATCGGTTGCACCCTGTTGTACCGCACTTGTTTCCGCACGAAATTCTGGAAACGCCGACAATAGCCTGCCCCAAAGAAAAGTCAAGGTCTTCCTCGATCGGCGCAACGTCAGGTGGCCAGCTTCATGGTTGCGATTCGTTGAACTTTTGCGGTGGGTTCGCTAGACTAGTCGCTGCTCTGGAATTACCGTTCCTGCCTGCGCGGTTCCCCGGTAGCTCAATGGTAGAGCATTCGGCTGTTAACCGAAGGGTTGCTAGTTCGAATCTAGCCCGGGGAGCCAAATTTTTCAATCAGTTAGAGAGTTGTCGAATACGTGGTTTCTGGGAGTGTGCCCAATTTTGTGCCCCATCGCCTTCAAAATCTGCCCCTTTTAGTGCATTGACAGCCTGTCGCTGTGCGGTCTGTCCGATGTGGCCGTAGCGCCTCGCCATTCGGACTGTGGTAGATGGACTCCACCCCATGATTGTGGCAACGACGGAGAACGGTACACCGGCTTCAAGCATCCGAGTGCAACCAGTGTGTCTCAGATCATGGAATCGACAAGAAACCCCCGCTCGAATCTTTGACGATTCCCAAGCTTCCTTCCAGCGGCCAATTGGTCTCGTCGGATCGCTGTCGTATATGACGGTCGCTCCGTCCCCAGAAGCGCCATAGCGTTCCGCAGGGAAAACGAAATGTCCTGGTTCACGCATTGGGAACAGACCTGCCCAAAAGCCGAGGATCGCAACAGCCCTGTCATTTAACGGGAGAAGGCGACCCGTGCCGGACTCGGTCTTGCTGTGGCCTACGGTGAGCGTGCTTGAATTGAGATCGACTTGCTCCCACCGGAGTAGGCGAAGCTCTGAGTAGCGCATACAGGTATTGAGAGCAACCAAGACGGCGGGATATAGGGATCGGGAGCGGCTCGCCCGACGCGCTTCCAGTAAAGCATCTTCCTCGTCCCGACTGATTGCTCGTCCTATGTCCTCTCGTGTTCGGAGCATTCGCACGTCGGGTTGGATTGATGCCCAAAGACGATTCTTCCGCAGGATCGCGCGCAATGTTCCCACTTCGAGATTCACAGTTTTGGGGGCCGCCCTCTTTTCGAGGCGCTCTGCCTGATATCGTGCGATGTCGTCAGCGCCCACGTCGCAGAGCAGCATCTTTCCGAAATAGGGGTTAAGGTGTTTCAGGTTTGCCCGCTCAATAATCACGCTACGAGGCGACAGGTGAGCGATCTTTGTTCTCAGCCAGGTTTCAGCCGCCGCTGAAAAGAGCTGTGCCGTGCGAGGCCTGGAAATGCGGTTGAAGGACCCTTCGAGTTCTCGATGACGGGCACGCTCAGCGTCTCTTGCAACCGTCTTACTCTCGCTCTTCGAGAACTCACGGACCACTTGTCCCGCAAAGCGGAACTTGTACCACCATACGTCTCCGCGTTTGTGGAGGCTCATGGTTTTCTCTCTTTCTTGGGCGGTCTGCCGCCCTTTTTACCGTTCTCTCGCGCAATCTCGCGGATGCGCTCGATTCCCATGCGTTCGAGGCGTGTCGCGTAACTGCGCTTTCCAAGCCAGCTTGTGAACTGCTGAATTTCGCTCTTCCTCATATTCGTATCCTAAGCTGTTTAGGTTTATTTGTCAAGCCCTCAGATGATAGAATCGGCTTGCGGCTAGGCTAGGCCAGCCGAAGAGCAGGGGCATCCCATCCTGCCTGCCGCTTTGATTCAAACAAATCGGGATGCTGCGTGGGAGGCGGCATGAGTTGGGACGACTACAGAAATAACTACACTCGTAAGCAGGATCAGGCTGACGAATGGCATGACTTTCATAACAAATTCATGCAGCTCACGCAGGAGGAAGAGCAGCTCATCCATGCGGCAACCAAGGGTAACCCGCATATGTGGAAGGACCGATATCTACGTGCCTCTTGTGACTATAAGCAGCAGCCCTGAAGTATGGGAAAGAGGAAAGCCGGAGCAGGGCCTTTTCTGCTTGCTTGACACGCCACCGCATGGCGTGTGGATGGTAGACGACGGGGTGAGCGAGAATTTTCAGGCCCGGTTTCGCGCCCTTGCAACGCGGAGCGGCGTTGCACTCGGCTGTCCCAGAGGAGCAGACGCAGAGGATTTTTGGCTCCATCGGCTATATCTCGACTTGCTGGAAAACAACAGCGATCAGCTTTTCGCGGCTTCCAAGGAAGGGGGGATGATAAAGCGCGTTTGCGTGGCTTCCGCGACGTTCTGCTCGCGTCTTGAGAGGAAGGCGCTTCTCGAACCGCTCAGGACCAATCCCAACTTCCTAGCCATCGAAGCGCTGCACAAGAGCCTCAGCGACACGTATGCCGAAGTTGTGGGGTGAAGAACAAGTGTTCACGCATGACGTCGTAATCCACACCAATCACAACATCGTCCTGCTTACGAACGTGGCACTGGAGGCTACTCCCCCAGTGGCCGAGCACTTCGATCCGAACGATTATCTTTGGATCGGAAGAATCAAATCGGGCGCGCCGCAAAGATCGTGCTGGATGTTGGGAGTTTGATCACGAAAAAGCTTGGCGGAGTGCCGTAACCCTCCGCCAAGCTTTTACAACAACACACATAGACTCAGTCGCGTCTTTCAGGATTGGATTAATCACCGGTCCGTTTTTATGTATTACATGCCCGCCAAGGCTGCAAGAGCGGTCTGGGCGAGTCCGATGATTTGATTCGGGTCTATGCCCGTCGGTTGATAGTTGCTTACGAGATAGGTCAGCACTGCTTTCTCGCCTGCATTGACTAATACTTGTTGCGCACCTGGGTTGTGGCACTGGGTCATCAGGACAAGAGCGAAAGCGTGGTTGAAGTTGTTATTATATGCATCGAACAGCGCTTGATTGATCGCCGCCGCCCGACCACCGCTGACAATGGCGTATCCAACGCCATTTGAGATGTATTGGTTGGGACAATCCACACTCCCGCCAGCATCGGTGTTCTGTGCTGCCCAATCGATGTGAGCTGTAAACGGCTGTTGCGCCGAAACAACGGTAGCAGTTGCGCCGGTTGCGAACAATGCAAGAACAGCCATTTGAATAATCCTAGTTCCAAACTTGTGTAAGGTCGATTTCATGTCCTTCTTCTCCTTCTCTGCTTTTTGGGAGCCGTTCTTAGGTCTCCTCACATTGATATATGCGGAATGGGCAAACAAAAGGTGTAATGCCAAGGGAGGTAGCTGGCGGTACTTGGCCGCAACCTCGCGGTTGTTCTGTTATCAAGCATCAGGGGGGGAGTCTCCAAACAGGCGTGTTACTCTAATTCAGAATGCGGCTTCCATAGTGGTTGACGTAGCGGATTATGTATTTGTGGCGAACCTTCAGCAAAAGACGGCCTGTCATTGCCATGTACTGAATGTAGTCTGCACTTTCCAGGCTCATGCGTTTCGAATCCTCAAGTAGCTTTAGCAACTCCAGAAGCCTCATGATATCGAAATAAGTTCGTTTTCCATTCGTCCGAATGATCGGGTCTCGTCGGTCTTTCAAGCTTTAGAGCATAAAAAAATATGTTCCAGGTTGGCGGCTGGAGGCCGACAACCTGGAAGGGAGCATTGAATTGTGTCGTCGCTTCATTAATAGACGAAACGGACGGTCATCGTAATGTTTCGCGTGCGATCTGCGCTCCAATTGCGAAAGATGCTGCTAATCACGAGTTCGTTGCCAGCCTGGAAGTATTGTGGAGGATCAAAGCGTGACCACCCAATCTGGCAATCTTGTCCGATGAAGCATGGACGAGTTCCGCTACCGTCGGATGCCTGGTACTCAATACCAACCACACGAGCTCCCGCAGGGATCACAACACTAGCCGGCACGCAGTTCGCAACACGGTTGGAACCAAAAAGTTGATCCATGATCTTCCCAACATCTCCTCCCAACTTTGGTTGAAACTGTTCTCTCGCAGTGTTCAGAACTGAGCTGAGGGAACCATAAAAGCCACCCATTTCATAAGCCGCAATGGCCTGAGCTGCTGCTCCCACGGCATCGAATTCATGCCCGCCGCAATCTGGGACGCCCGGTGTAAGTATGTAGTCGCCTGGACCAACCTCCCAACTGTCAGAAGCGGTGTATTGCTGTTGGGCAGCTACCGGTGCAGGCTGAAAGAGCAAGAAACCAAGGGCCGTGGTCGCAATAGTTGTCAAAACTTTTGTCTGGAATTTCATTTTGCTTCTCCTTCTCATTTTTCCTGGACCGTTTTCTAAGGTCCCTCACAATGAGATATGCGGAAGGTGCGAACAAAGAGTGTAATCGTAGAACGCTCAGAGGCAATTTTGGGAGGTCAACACTGAAAGCGCTCTCTCAGCAGGCTCACTTGGAGAAACTTCGCTAAATCCGGTAATCGGAACCATGAGCTGCCGGCGCATTGCATCTTATTCCTCACGTTGGCTCAGATGAACGCGTAGAAAGGCCTTTGCTTTTCTCGAATCCAGCTTCACTGTTTCCAACGAGACGCCCAGAGAAGCTGAGACTTCCTCCTGTGTAAGGCCTCCATAAAATTGCAGCTGAATCACCGTGGCTTGTCTGGGAGAGATTTTGCGGAGGAGTCGGAGCGCCTCGCGTACTCCTATGATTGATTCCGACTGTTCGGGCTTTATCAGCAGGGCAGAATCCAGTTGGACAAAAGAGTTACTGTCGAAGAATTCGACTGCCTGTTGGTCATTAATCGGAACCTGGTGTCGTTCCGGTCCACCACGTTTCTGGGCATTATGCGAATCAGCGTGATCATTTAGAATCTGTTCCATGGCGTGGGCAACAAGCTTTAAAGCCGCAGTTGGGTCCGTCCAGAATGTTGCAGGTAAATGTCCTCTGAATATCTTCAAGAACGCTTCATTAACGAGAGCGGTTGGTTGGAGAGTGTGATCCGGGCGTTCACCACGCATTTTGCTTCGAGCGATGCGGCGAAGTTCATGTTGCAAGGAAGCGAACGCTTCCCGATCCGATTCAGATTGATGCCGCAATTGTTCAACGAGAAGAGCCCCCAACTCTTGAGGAGTGTCGCCTTCACCATGTTTGCCAGAGTCGTGTCCGAAGTCCGAGTTCATAGCTTGCGAAGCACCGTACCTCCCTAGATAGCAGTAAGTCCTGTTGTTAGGCAAGTGGTCGCTGTATGATACGCCGAACTGAATGTTCCATCGCTTTGGGCGGGAACCGGGTCGGTCGGAAGAGGATGGAAATCAGGGCGGACCTGTGGCCACCAATCAGGAATTCGAAAAAGCGAAACGCATTTTTGACCAAGCGGCAGACTTGCCGTTAGATGAACGTACCGCATTCGTCGAAGCCTCTTGCGGTTCCAGCGAACGGATTCGAAATAACGTAGAAAGAATGTTGGCGGAATTCGAAAGCGATGAGCAACCTCTGTGTGCTCTGACAGCCCGTCCAACAAATAGTGGCGGCAGTGCCGAAGAAGGTGGGTTTACGGGCACCGAAAGATTCATAGTGCGCCGCCGCCTAGGTTCGGGAGCGTTCGGGACAGTTTATGAAGCCTATGACAGAGAGCGAAAAGCTACCATAGCCTTAAAGCTGTTGGAGCGATGCAAACCTGATTCGCTGTTTCGTTTCAAGCGAGAATTCCGTTCCCTCATTAGCATGCGTCATGAGAATCTCGTTCACCTCTATGAGTTGATCTCAGAAGGTGGACGCTGGTTTTTCACCATGGAGTTTATAGATGGCGTGGACTTCATCGAATACGTGCGAGCCCAAAGGAGTTCTTGTGATTTTGTACGACTCAGGGAAGCGTTGCATCAACTGGCCCTCGCTGTAGACGCATTACACGCCGCAAACCATCTGCACCGGGATTTGAAGCCGGGCAATGTGCTCGTTACAAATTCTGGAAGAGTTGTAGTGCTTGACTTCGGATTAGTGAAACAGCTGAGAGAAGGGGGTGCAGAACAAACCCTCATCAGCATGGTTGGCACGCCTGCCTACATGTCACCGGAACAGACCAACCATTCCTCAGTCAGCGCGGCAAGCGATTGGTATTCGGTTGGAGTAATGGTTTTTCAGGCGCTTACCGGGCAACTCCCGCACAGTTCTTCCTTGGTGCAAAGATGGCTGTCAAACTCAGAAACTAGGGTGATCGAACCAAAGGTTCTTGCGCCGGACGTGCCTCTAGATTTGAATGCGCTCTGTTGTCGGTTGTTGGATCACGTTCCTGAGAATCGTCCAAGTGCGAATGATGTGCTCCAGGCAGTTGTTGGGCGACAGGAAATGGGGGTCAGCCATGAGTTGACCGGTGCAAGGAAGAGTGCGGAGGCCTTCCTAGGACGCGTCGAAGAAGTTAGGGAGCTGCGGTCTGCGTTTGCCGACACGCTAAGCGGACGTATAAACATTGTTCTCATCGAGGGGAAGTCGGGCATCGGCAAGACCACGCTGGTGCGTCACTTTCTAAGTTCTCTAAGAAATGACCATCCCAATCTATTGGCCCTGATTGGACGCTGTTATGAGTTCGAGTCGGTCCCATACAAGGGGTTGGACGCTTTGATTGATGAGCTCAGTCAACACTTACAGCGGCTACCAGACACGAAAGTCGAAGCCCTGTTGCCGCGAGATGTATTTTTGCTGCCTAAGCTTTTTCCGGTCCTGGGGCGCGTCAAGGCCATCGGATCTGCGCCGGTACTCTCTGCAATGGTACCCGATGCTCAGGAACTCAGGCAGAGGACATTTGCTGCATTGCGAGAATTGTTCGCGAGATTGGCGGATCGTAAACCTGTAGTTATATGGATCGATGATCTGCAATGGGGTGATCGCGATAGCAGTTCGTTCCTCGCTGAACTTTGTGCACCGCCACTTCAGCCCCCGTTGCTACTTCTCTTGACATACCGCAATGAGGAAATCAGCTCTAATACAACTTTGCAGTACATCGGCAGGATGTTTGTCGGCAACCAGAAAGTCTTAGGAAATTGGCGGCACTTGGTTTTGACCGGATTGACAGAGCAGGAAAGTCTCGCTCTGCTGAGAAATTACCTGGCGGCGAAGACAAAGGAACATGTTGCTGCGAAGATTGTAGAAGAGGCGCAAGGACACCCACTTTTCCTTCAAGAACTAGCTAGATTCGTTAGCTCGACGACTGATTTGTCTTCTGCCGATCCTGCGGATGTCGATCTGAGGTCGTTCTTGCGACGACGTGTAGATGGCATGCCCGCAGTGCCGCGAGAACTGCTAGAACTAATTTCAATCGCTGTTCAGCCAATTGCAGTTTCTACGCTATTTGCGGCTTCGTCCATCTCCGAAGCTGATGATCCACTGGAAAGCCTTGCTCTGCTCATTCGTGAGAATCTAGTTCGTACTTCGGGTGGCGAAGGTGAAAGGCGCGCGGAGCCGTTCCACGATCAGGTTCGAAGTGTAGTAGTGGAATCAATGCTCCCTGATGTACGCAAGATCAGACACACACAGCTCGCGAGCGGCCTGGCTGCGCGACCAGATTCCGAACCGCAAGCTCTAGTCATACACTACCAGGAAGCAGGTGATTTAGGGGCTGCGTTTGAGGCGGCATTGATTGCGGCTGGAACTGCGGAGCGCCAGTTAGCATTCGATCGGGCGGCGATGTTTTACCAGGCGGCTATAGAGGCTGACGCTGTTGAAGGCGTCAGAAAAAAGGATCTCTTCGTTAAACTGGCCGATTGTCTCAGCAAAGCAGGACGAGGAAAGGATGCTGCCAATGCCTATCTGAATGCAGCAACCCGTTCAGGGCGGGATCCTTTCGAGATGCGCCGCTTGGCGGCTGACCAATTGATGCGAAGCGGATACATCGATGACGCTATGAAGCTGTTCAGGGAATTGAGTGAACAAATTGGTATGCCAATTCCAAATACGCCAGGAATGGCCATTAGAGGGATGATAGTGGGTCGGGTGCGTGCACGACTCCGCTTGCTTCGGGGATTACCGAAGCCCGTCAGCGGAAAGATGCCTGTGAACCAAGTTGCCCGTCTAGAGGTAGTGCGAACGGGCGCTGTGACCTTGGAAATCATCGACCCGGTTTCAGCCGCCTACTTTCAGGTGAAGTATGTATCAGAAGCTCTCCGCACACACGGACCGAAACAATTAGCGACTGCGTTCGCACTGGAAGCGAGCTTACGCGCTGCCACAGGAACTCGAAAACCTAGTAAGTCGCTGCAACTAATGGAAAGGGCAGAGCAAATTGCGGAGGATCTTGGAGATGCAAACACAATCGGGTTCATCTATCTCTGTCGCGCTTATCTCGACTACTTGCTGGGATGGGTCCCCGAGGGCATCAGAGATAGCCGCAAGACTATTGATCACCTCCGCCAAAAATGCACTGGGGTTTCATGGGAATTAACCGCAGGGCACGTGTTACTTATTTGGTTTACGTGCTGGGCGGGGTACGTCGACGAAGTTCGTGATTTATTTCCACAACTGTTGCGGGAGGGTGCAGCGCGCGGCGACCTAAACGTCGAAGTGAGCCTGAGACTGCTCACTGCTGTCCACTACTACTACCTGAGCGATGACCGACCGGACGAGTGTCTAGCAGAAACCCGACGGGCGCTTGAGAGATGGTCGCCTTCGGGCTTTCATATCCAACATTACGGCGCGTTGTTTTCCCATGTGGAGAGTTACCTCTACCTAGGTGACTACGCACGCGCACGCGAGTATTTAATTAAAGCATGGGAGCCCATGTCGAAGTCATTTATCCTCAGGCGGCAGATCCTGACGATTAAGGCCTTTTTTCTGCGCGGCAGAGTGGCCCTGGCTTGTTGGCTTCAGGATCGGGGAAAGGTCCATTTGCGTCGAGAGGTCGAACACTACGCGAAGAGGCTCAAGTGGATCCGTTCGGCGTGGAGTGACCCGATGGCTAGTCTGCTGTTTGCCGGTCTCGTTGCCGGCGATGGCAGGAGGACCGAGGCTGCACAGCTTCTTGAAGATTCGTCTGAGAAACTTAAGAAAATCTCGCTTCATGCTTATGCCTCGGCAGCGGCGCATTTTTCTGGCGTGCTTCGTTCTGATGCGTACGGAAGCGCTCAGATCAACGCCAGCGCACAGTTCTTAAAATCTCAACGTGTCCGCAATCCAACGGCGTTCCTACGGATGCTTTTGCCCGGCGATTTGCGATAGATTCGCCGCTCAGAAAGCACACTCGTAGGTCTTTGGCTCAGACCTGCCGGTTGGTTCGGTCGCCAAGTCGGATACGCTGCCATATCGGACCTTAACTACTTATGCGTTAGACAAACGAAAAAGGTGTAAGGATTCTAGCCACGGTCAAGGATCGAACTAGCCCAAGAGCTGGCTGTGCGATGCTCTGGGTGCCAACATTGATCCCCTGAGGCAGGCGAGTTCGAAATTGGAATGCCCCAACCTGTGGGGGGCGATACATCGTGAGCGCTACGCGAACCCCATCTTGTAAAGATTCACGTCGCAATGCAATGTTGCGACATGACCAAGCGCTCAAAGAAGGCCTGGATGAAGTGGCGAAGGCTGGTTTCCGAGCAGTCCCGTAGCG
>Ga0210409_10000895_pt1 | contig 42572 bp, 40 predicted proteins | sample IncBWH17MmetaG_FD_161649 | JGI IMG/M metagenome (GOLD analysis project Ga0210409, IMG submission 161649) | Forest soil microbial communities from Barre Woods Harvard Forest LTER site, Petersham, Massachusetts, United States - Inc-BW-H-17-M | ecosystem: Environmental > Terrestrial > Soil >... | reverse complement strand
GTAGTTGCGCTTGATGTAGCCTTTGCGCTCCAGATTGCTCAGGTGCTCATGCACCGTGGCCAACGAGTTATAGTTGAACTGCGAGGCGATCTCCTCGAAGCTCGGCGCGTATCCGTTGGCCTCGGTATAGCTCGTCAGAAAGGTCAGTATTTCGCGCTGCCGTTTCGTGAGCGGCATGGCTACCCTCGCATTAAATGTCGTTCCCGAACAGCTTCCGAACCAACACTTTAGCCGAATATCGCCCGAAGTGCAAGGATCTCGTCACTGGCAGCCACCCACTGGGACACTCGGCGCCCTCGTCGACCGGGCATATGACCGTGCTCGGCAGCTCGATGTGGACTCGTTGCGCGCAGCTGTCGACGGCTTGCCCGCACCCCCCTCTTTCGCCGACGCTCTCCGCCGCGCCGACGTCGCAGTCGTAGCGGAGATCAAGCGGCGATCTCCCTCGAAGGGAGAGATCAACGCCGCGCTTCGCGCTGGCGTTCAAGCAGCCGCCTACGTCCAGGGAGGTGCCGCGGCCCTCTCCGTCTTGACTGAGCCGGAGCAATTTGGCGGATCGGCTGACGATCTGAGCGAGGTGCACCGGGCGGTCTCGGTTCCACTGCTTCGAAAGGACTTCATTGTCGATTACGCCCAGGTTGTCGAGGCACGAGTCCTGGGCGCGTCCGCCGTGCTGCTGATTGTGAAGGCCCTTGATCCGCTCCAACTCGCCGATCTGATCGAGGAAGCCGCCACTTTCGATCTCACACCGCTCGTCGAAATCCACGACGAAGCCGAGCTCGAGGCCGCGCTGGCTGCCAAGGCCACGGTGATCGGCGTCAACAATCGCGACCTCGAGACGCTGGCGGTCGATCCGCAGAACTCGATTCGTTTGATCCCCAAGATTCCGCCCTGGGTGACGGCGATCGCCGAGAGCGGCATCGCACACCGATCCGGTGTGGAGCTTCAGGCCTCTGCCGGCGCCGACGCCGTGCTGTGCGGCTCGGCGGTCTCCGCGGCGGAGGACCCTACGGCGGCCGTCCGTGCCCTGGTCGGGGTCACCCGCGTGTGCCGGCCGTAAAGTTCTGCGGGCTGCGCCGGCCCGAGGACGCTGCTCTTGCCGTGGACCTCGGCGCGGCGTACGTCGGTGTCATCTTCGCCGGCGGGCCGCGCCTGGTGACGGTTGCGGAGGCACGGCGGGTGTTCGAGGCGGCTCGCGGTCGTGCGCGGGTTGTCGGCGTGTTCGGGGCTGACTCGCCGGAGACGATCTCGCGGGTCGTGCGCGAGGCCGGCTTGGACGTCGTACAGCTCTCGGCCGATCCGGATGCCTCGACGGTTGATGCTGTTCGCTCGGCTACGAGCGCCGAGGTTTGGGCGGCGGTTCGGTGTGGTGCCTCTCTCCCCCCGATGGCCTCGATTCTGTTCGATCACGCCGACGCCGTGCTGCTCGACGCCAGGGTCGAAGGGCAACTCGGTGGCACCGGCCGGACGCTCCCGTGGGACGATTTGGCGCCTGCGCTTCGCGCGGCGCGCTCGTCCGGCGGGCGCCTGGTACTGGCAGGCGGGCTGACACCAGAGAATGTTCGCCGGGCAGCCGAGGTTCTTACGCCGGATATAGTCGACGTGTCCTCCGGAGTCGAGTCAGCCCCGGGCGTCAAAGATCACGAACGCATGCGGGCGTTCGTGGCAGCCATTCTTTAATTCAAATTGAGACCAATGGACGACCGTTTTGGTGCTTTTGGGGGGCGTTACGTCCCGGAAACCCTGATCCCGGCCCTCGAGGAGCTGGATTGCGCGTTCGAGGCGTCACTCGTCGATCCCGAGTTTCTCGCCGAGTGGAACGACCTCCTCACGAACTACGTGGGTCGTCCGTCGCCTTTGAGTAACGCGCCGCGCTTTTCGGAGCGCATTGGCGCTCCCGTGTACCTCAAACGCGAAGATTTGAACCATACCGGCGCGCACAAGATCAACAACACGGTAGGTCAGGCGCTGATCGCCCGACGGATGGGAAAGACCCGGATCATCGCCGAGACTGGCGCCGGACAGCATGGCGTGGCGACGGCCACGATTTGTGCCCGTTTCGGGTTGCAATGCGTCGTGTACATGGGTGCCGAAGACATGCGGCGCCAGGAACTCAACGTTTATCGGATGCGGCTGATGGGAGCGTCGGTCGTCCCGGTCGAGAGCGGTACACGCACGCTCAAGGATGCGACTACCGAAGCTATCCGCGACTGGGTCACCAATGTCACCGACAGCCACTACATAATCGGATCCGTCGTCGGCCCGGCCCCTTATCCTCGTATGGTACGTCACTTCCAGTCAGTCATCGGTCGCGAGGCGCGCGAGCAGATGCTCGCTCGCGTGAATCGGCTGCCGAAGACGGTCGTGGCCTGCGTCGGCGGCGGCTCAAACGCGATTGGGATGTTCTCCGGCTTTATTGACGATGCGTCGGTGGAGCTCGTCGGCGTCGAGGCCGCGGGTCTCGGCCTCGACACGGGCCATCACTCGGCCTCGCTTGCTTGTGGCACGCCGGGCGTGCTTCACGGCTCGCTCTCGTATCTGCTTCAGGATGCCGCCGGCCAAGTACACCCGGCGCACTCCATCTCGGCTGGCCTCGATTACCCGGGCGTTGGTCCCGAGCATTCGTTTCTCAAAGACAGTGGTCGCGCCGAATACGTTGCGGTGACCGATGACGAGGCGGTTGAGGGTTTTGAGATTCTGAGCCGGTTAGAGGGCGTGATTCCGGCGCTCGAGTCCGCTCATGCGGTCGCCTGGATCGCCAAATCGGCTGGACGCTGGACGTCCGATCAGCCAGTGCTGCTCTGCGTCAGTGGCCGTGGCGACAAAGATGTGGCCCAGCTGAGCGCCCGAGAGACATGAGCGCAGCGCCCGCGCAGGTCGCCGAGCACGACGACGCTCCGGAAACCCCGTTTCCGCCGGCGCCGATCATCGAGTTGTTCAAGCTCTTCACCAAAGGCGTTCGCGCGCACCAGCTGTACCTGCACAACAATCCGACGTACTTGAAGGCGCTCGAGCTGTTGCGCGCCGGGTTCGCTCCGGTGTGGGAGCAGACGGATCACATCACGATCACGATCACCGAAAGCACGTTCGTTTGGGAAGGCGTGACGGTGCTCGACGAGTCGAGCAAATCGTCCGAGAGCCTCGCCTGGACTTTCTATAAGGACGGTGTGCGCGAGCTTCGCTTCGAGAGGGGATTCGAAGAAGACAACCTCGTCGCGTTCCTCGACGTGGTCCAACGCGCCCGGCGCAACGCCGAGGATGATGACCTCCTCGTGATGCTGTGGGAGAACGACATGGCCCACTTGCGCTATCGCTATATCGATATCGGCAACGACACGTCGGGCATTCCCGACTTTTCGCCGGAGGCTCCCGAGCCGCGCGTGATCGAGCCGCCGGGGCCGGACGATGCGCCGACGCCGGACGAGACCTTGCTCCAGTCGCGTCCGGGGACCGTCAATCTCGAGGACTTCGACGCGACGCTCTACTTCCTCGACCAGCACGAGGTCGAGTATCTCAAGGGTGAGGTCGAAAAGGAATACGCGAGCGACCTCCGGGCGAACGTGCTGGCGATGCTGCTCGACATCTTCGAGTTGCAGGCGGACGGGGCGGTCCGGACGGAGATCGCCGAGATCCTCGACGGTCTCATGTTGCTGCTTCTGAGCGCGGCCCAGTTTCAATCCGTCGCCTATCTCATCAAGGAGATCCGCGACGCCGCGGAACGAACGAAGGGTCTCGAGCCCGCCCACCGCGCCCTGCTGGCCAAGATCCCCGATCGATTGAGTGATCCCCAGGCGCTCGCGCAGATCCTGCAGTCGCTCGACGAAGGCCACGAGCTGCCGCCGCAGGACGCCCTCAACGCGCTCTTCGACCAGCTCAAGCCGGCGACGTTGGCGACGATCTTCGACTGGGTCGGCCGCGTCAACAATCCAGCAGTCCGCACGCTCCTCCAGACTGCCGGGTCACGCCTTGCCTCTGCGCACACGTCCGAGCTCATGAAGCTGATCGGCAACAGCGATCGTGTGGTCGCGATCGAGGCGATCCGTCGCGCGGGCGCCATGAAGAGCTCGGCCGCTGTCGCGCCGCTCGGCAAGCGCACGTCCGACCGCGACCCGGGCACCCGGCTCGCCGCCGTTCAAGCGCTCGCCGACATCGGTTCGGCCGGCGCGCTCCAATGGCTCGAGCGGGCGGTCGAGGACGACGATCGCGACGTCCGCGTGGCAGTCGCCCGAGCCCTGACGGCTCGCGCGTATCGTCCGGCGCTGCCCAAGGTCGAGGCGATCGTGAAGGGCAAGCCGATTCGCGACGCGGATCTGACTGAGCGCATGGCGATGTTCGAGGCGTACGGTGCGCTCTCCGGCGACGCCGGCGTGCCGTTGCTCGACAAGATTCTGAACGAGCGCACGTTCCTCGGCAAACGCGAGGACCCGGAGCTCCGGGCGTGTGCGGCGATGGCCTTGGGTCGCATCGGCACCGACAAGGCGACCGAGTCGCTTCGTAAATCCGTCAACGAGAAGGAAGTGATCGTGCGCAACGCCGTCAGCAAGGCGCTCCGTGGTGGGGCCGCTCAGTCATGAGTGCTCCGGCGAAGCCGCCCGCGTCGGCGAAGGTGCCGCGTGAAGGGCTTTCGAATCCGCACCGCAACGAGTCGGGCAGCGACGCCGCGATCCGGAAGACCGGCCGCGCCTTCATCATCACGTTCTACGGCGCCCTGCGCGCCATCAAGCTGTATCCAGTCGAAAACGCGGCGGTGCAAAAGGCGCTCGACGACCTGACCCAATCGAGCCGTCTCATGCTGCACCAGGAGAAAGAGCTCGAGTTCCGCGCCAGCGGCGAGTTCATTTTTATCAACGCCACGCGTCTCCGGCTCGATGTCGATAACTACACGAGCTTCAGTAACCTGCTCTCGCTCTTCCGCGCCAACGGGGTCGGCTCGCTCCGCGTGATGGAGGGGGTCACGGCCCGAGAGTGGCTCGTCCTCTTGTCACTGCTCCAGGCGCCGGGCAACGAGAGCCCCGAAGAGCGCTACTTCCAGCTCGCCGGCAAGCTGGAGCAGGCGAAGGTGCCGTCGTTCGAGTTCGGCCCACCGACCGACGCCGGCCTCGACGCCGAGGTCAAGGAGCAGGTGAAGGAGGCGGCGAAGCGGACGTACCGCCAGTCCGTCGCCGTCACGAAAGAGTGCATCAACTCCGTTCGCCTCGGCAAAGCCCCGAATGTCAAGAAGCTGAAACGCGTGGTGCAGGGGATCGTCGACGCGATCCTGAACGACGAGACGTCGCTGTTCGGCCTGACGACCATCCGCGATTACGACGAGTACACGTTCACGCACAGCGTCAACGTGTGTATCTTCTCGGTCGCCCTAGGCCGACGCCTCGGCCTTGGGAAGCTCCAGTTGTACGATCTGGGGCTGGCGGCGTTGTTTCACGACATCGGCAAAGCGCGCGTCCCCGTGGACGTGCTGAACAAAGCCGACGGACTGTCCGAGGAAGAGTGGCGGCTCATTACGAATCATCCCTGGCTCGGCGTGCTTTCGCTGTTCCGCATGCGCGGCTCACAGGATCTCCCGTATCGATCGATGGTGGTTGCCTACGAGCACCACATGAAGACCGATCTGTCGGGCTATCCCAAGGTCGTCCGTCCGCGCCAGATGAGCATCTTCAGCAAGATCGTGGCGGTCGCCGACGGGTTCGACGCCGCCACCTCGCGGCGCGCCTATCAGACCGACCCGATGTCGCCCGCGGCGGTTCTGCAGGAGATGCGGGACAATCCGAAGCGCGGCATGGATCCGGTCGTCGTCAAGGCGTTTATCAACCTGCTCGGGTTGTACCCTGTGGGCACGCTTGTCGTGCTCGACACGTTCGAGCTGGGTATCGTCCACTCGGCGAATCCGAACCCCGAAGTGATGTCGCGCCCCATCGTGCGAATCGTCAGCGATCCACAGGGGAATATCTTGCACCCCGGGACGCTCGTCGACATGGCCGAGAGGAATGCGAGCGGCGTGTTTGTTCGAACGATCATCAAAACTGCCGACCCTGAGCGATATGGCATCCGGGTCGGTGACTACTTCGTTTAACGAGCTCCGCGCGAGCGGAAAAAAGGCGCTCGTCTGCTACATCACGGCGGGACATCCCGATCTCGCCAAATCAGCGCAATTGTTGTCTTCTCTGGGAGACGCGGGCGCTGATGTCGTAGAGGTTGGAGTGCCATTCTCCGATCCGCTTGCGGATGGCCCCGTTATCCAAGCGAGCTCGCAACAAGCCCTATCCCTGGGCATGTCGTATGATCGGGTGTTGGAGCTCATATCGAAGGCGCGCCCGAAAATCCCGATCGTGCTGTTCTCGTACCTGAACCCGGTACTGGCTGCAGGCCCGGATGCGCTGAGCAAGGCGCGGGCAGCAGGCGCCGCCGGGATTCTCATTACAGATCTGCCCGTAGGAGCCGATGCCGCCCGCGAGAAGTGGCTCGGAGAAAGCGGCCTGGATTTCGTTCGACTAGTGGCGCCGACGACCCCCACGGAACGCATGGTCGAGATCGCAAGGCATGGCAGTGGCTTCGTGTACCTGATCAGTCGGTTGGGCGTAACCGGAGCCCGCGCCGAGCTGCCGGCAGATCTGCCGGCGACGATCGATCGTCTGCGCACGGCCACGACGCTGCCGATCTGCGTCGGCTTCGGGATCAGCCGTCCCGAGCACGCCGCCGCGATCGGCCCACGCGCCGACGGCGTCGTCGTCGGCAGCGCATTGGTCGCCGCCGCCGGTCGCAGCACGGCCGATGCGCTAGGGCTGGTGACAAAGCTGCGTAAGGGTCTCGACGCAGCCACGGAGTAACCAAGCTCTTGGTGTTAGTTCAACGACTTCTTTGTGGGGTCACGCGAACCGATGTGACTCTCCGGAAATGCACCCGACCCAATAGCCCACCAGTCACCCCGTAGTTACGGGGTGACTGTCCCACGCGTGTGTTAGCGTGGGGACATTTCTCAGACGCTACACACGCGCTGTCGGGTTTGCCGGCTCACTGCTGCTGATCGCGGCCCTGATCTGGGACCGCTCATGGGAATCGCGCGGGCTTTCGATGCTGCTGCTGGCGGGGCTTTCCGTCGTGCTCCGCGTCAGCCAGATCCCGCTCACGAAGTACTCGGCCGTCAACCTGCTGAGCGCCGTCGCCGTCGGCGGGGCCTTGCTGGTCGGCGCGCCGGCCACCGCGTTGGCCCTCTTCACTGGCGTGCTGATCGGCGACCTCGTCGTACTTCGCAAGACTGGCGAGTTTGCCTGGATCAACGCGGGCCGCGAGGTCGTCGCGCTGATCGCCGCCTACGGTTTCTACGCCTGGGTGATGACGTGGATGGGCGCACGCACCCTGTCACCGGACACGGTTCCCGCGGCTGCCCTGTTCGCGGTGCTCTATTTCACGTTGAGCCGCGCGCTCCTGTATTTCACGCTGCTGCTCCGCGACAAACTGCTCCCCGATGAGCTGTCGCTCATCATACGCTACGAGCTGATCGTCTTCGGCGCGGGAGTCGGCGGCGCCGCGGCGGCGCTGATCTCCATTGCGTTTTATGGTTTCGGCGCTTGGCCAATGCTCCTCGTGCTGGGCGTTTCTGGCTGGGTCTTGAAGCGCGTCCTCGAGGAATCGATCGCGGCCGAGGAGCTAAGCAACATTCACGCGGTCGATGAGGTGGTGACCGCCGATGTCGGCCTCGCGGAAGGGTTCGCGTGGATCGAGCGCCTAGGTCATCGGCTCGTCGACTGGGGCACGCTCAAAATTTTTCGTTTGAATGCGGACGGGCTGCGCCTGGTCTGGCAGAGTGGCCATGGCCTTTTGCCGAATCCCGAAAAACCGGACTCGGATGGCGCAATGCTTCGCCGGCTGGCACTCGACAGTGGCAAGCCATGTGTCGTGATTGATGCCCTGCGTGACCGACGGGTAGAGAACCCTCGGCCGGAAGCCCGCAGTGGCATTGTCCTACCCCTGCGTTTCGGCGAACGCAATGTCGGCCTGTTGGAGCTCCAGCACCACAAGCGCAGTGCCTATGGCAAGAAAGAAGTCGCTCTCGTCCAACGCTTCGCGAACCAACTGGCGACGACGCTCCACATCCACGATCTCCGCCAACCCCTGCTCGACGCCGTCACTAGCGTCGGCAGCCAGATCCGAACGCTCGGCGACTCGGCCCGCACGCTACGCGGCGGGGGGGAAGGCGTCGCGCGCACGATCGCCGAGATTTCCCGTGGGATCGTCTCTGAAAACGAGGAGCTGGAGCGCTCGCTGGTCGTCACGCGTGCGCTGCATGAAGCCACTACCGGCGTGGCCCGCGACGGGAGCGCGGCCGCCGAGGCCAGCCGTCACGCCACCGAGGTTGCGGGCCAGCACCGTGGCACCATCGCCGGTGCCATCGAGCGGCTCGTCGATGCGAAAGGTTTCGTAGGCGAAAGTTCTTCGCGAATCGACGAGCTTGCGAAGACGACCCGGAGCGTTACCGATTGTATCGCACTGATCCGCGACGTGGCCGAGCAAACGGATCTCCTAGCATTGAACGCCGCGATTGAGGCGGCGCGCGCCGGCGAACGCGGTCGTGGCTTCGCGGTCGTAGCCGACGAGGTCCGCAAACTCGCCGAGCGCAGTGCCCGGGCCTCAGCCGAGGCCGGCGAAATCATTCTCGGATTCGAAGAACAGATGCGCCGCGTCGCCGAGCAAATGGAGCGCGGCCGTGCGATCGTCGGCGACGTCGAATCCCTCTCCGAAACCGCGCTCGGCGCCCTCGACGTCATCGTCGCCTCCACCGCCACCTCTGCCGAGCGCGCCCAGCGCATTGCCCGCGTCAGTCGCGACCAGGAAGCCGAGTGCGCGCGCCTGCGCGAGCGTGTGTCCCGCATCGCCGAGATCGCCCAGCGCAACCGCCTGGGCGCCGAGAACGTCGCCGCCTCTGCCCGCGACCAGGCATCAGCCTTGGCCGAGCTCGAAGGCGTCGCCCGCGAGCTGCGCACCGTCGCGGGTTACTTAGGTGACGTCTCCCGCCGGATCACGAGCGCCGCCTAGCGTTACTCGAAAGGTCTCGTGTCCCACGTCACGTCATCGACCGGGACCTCCATGAACGTCGCGATCTTGGCCACCAGGCGGCGCCGGCGGGAACGCAAGCGCTAACCTTACACTCGCAGCGCTCTCGCGCGCATCCGGCAACTAGAGGGTCAAGCCTTTACATTTCGCGCGTGCACGACCGCCAAAGCGTCACGCTCAAAGGCATGCGGTTCCACACGCTCATCGGCATCCTGCCGCACGAGCAAACCGTGGCGCAGCCCGTCGAGATCGACCTGACGGTGTGGCGCCAACGTCAGGGCGCGCCACCGCCGATGGATTATCGTCAGCTATATGCGATCGCAGCTGGCGGGGTGGCGAAGGGCCATGTGCCGTATCTTGAAGACGTAGCGGATCGTGTCGCCGCCGCGGCATTGGCGATGGATGGCGTCGAGGGTGTCCGCGTCGCCGTGCGCAAGCCGCACGTAGCGTTGGCGGGTCCGCTGGACTATGCCGAGGTTGTTGTGGAGCGCATCCGCAAATGACCGAGATCGCCTTCGTGGCGCTCGGCTCGAACCTCGGCGATCGTGCGGGCTATCTGGCCCAGGCGCGCCAGGCGATGGCGGCGCTGCCTGGCAGCCGAATCGTGGGGGAAAGTGATGTCGAGGAGACGGCGCCGATTGGGCCCGCGGGGCAGGGGCCCTACCTGAATCAAATGGTGGCGTTGGAAACCTCCCTCGCGCCACATGAGTTATTGTCCCAGTTACAGGCAATCGAGCACGCCGCGGGGAGAGTGCGCACGCAGCGCTGGGGACCGCGGACGCTCGATCTCGACATCGTCCAGTTCGGTACCCGTACGATCCGGGATCCGGATCTCGTGGTCCCGCACCCAGAGTTGCCTCGCCGCGACTTCTGGCAACGCGAGCTCTCCCAGCTGCGCACCGGAGCTATGCAATGAGCGTTTACACTACGACTCCTCCCGCCCTCAACGGGCGCGCGTCCCGTTCCACGGTCGCCGACTTCGTGTCCAAGCGCGCGAAGGGCGAGCGACTGGTTGTCGTCACGGCGTACGATGCGATGTTCGCGCGACTCGTCGATGAGGCGGACGTCGACGCCATCTTGGTCGGTGATTCTGTCGGCAATGTGGTCGCCGGGTACGACAGCACGGTTCCGGTGACCCTCGACCAGATGATCTATCACGCGGCAGCCGTGAAGCGCGGCTCGTCCCGCGCGTTACTTATGGTCGATATGCCGTTTCTGACGTACCAGGTCAGCATCGAGCGCGCGTTGCTCAACTGCGGCCGGATATTTCAGGAGGCCGGCGCGCAGGCCGTGAAGATCGAGGGCGGGTCACCCGAGGTCGCCGCGACGATCCAGGCGCTGGTTCGCGCCGGTATGCCCGTGATGGCGCATCTCGGCTACACCCCGCAGTCCGTCAATGCGCTCAGCGGGCCGCGGGTCCAGGCCCGACTTCCAGCGGCGGCGCAAGATCTTGTCGACACCGCCAAGCGCCTCGAAGACGCGGGCGCGTTCGGGATTCTGCTGGAGCTGATCCCCGCTGCCGTCGCGGCGCGGGTGACCGAGGCCGTCTCGGTCCCGACGATCGGCATCGGGGCGGGCCCGGAGTGCTCGGGCCAGGTGCTCGTGCTCCATGACCTCCTCGGGTTGAACGACACGTTCAGGCCAAGGTTTCTCAAGCACTATGCGACACTCGCCGACGACGTCCGCGGTGCGATCCGCGCGTTCGGGACCGACGTGAGGTCGGGCACATATCCCGACGCCGCGCATAGCTTCTAGCGCGTGGAACTCATCGACAGCATAGGCGCCCTTCGCGAGCGCCTATCCAGGGAGCGCGTTCGAGCTCTGGTCCCAACCATGGGCGCGCTCCATGCCGGCCACATCTCGTTGGTCGGCGCGGCTCGCGCCGCCATGAATGGCGACGGCGTCACCATCATGAGCGTGTTCGTCAACCCACTCCAGTTCGGCGCCGGCGAGGATTTCACGCGCTATCCGCGGGACCTCGAAGCCGATCAGGCCAAGGCGGCGCCAAGCGTGGACGTGCTGTTCGCTCCCGGCACCGACGAGCTATATCCCTCGACCGGCGCTCCTCCTATCCGCGTCATCCCCGAGCTCGATCCACCGCGCTGGGAAGCCGCGGTCCGACCCGGTCACTTCACGGGAGTGCTGACCGTCGTCGCCAAGCTGTTCAACATCGTGCAACCCGAGATCGCCGTATTCGGCCAAAAAGACATTCAGCAGGCGACGTACATTCGCGCGATGGTCAATGCGCTCGATTTTCCGACGAAGCTCGTCATCGCGCCAATCGTCCGCGAATCCGACGGCCTCGCGATGTCGAGCCGGAACGTCTACCTCTCGCCGGATGATCGTGTACGCGCTCGCGCGCTGTCGCGCGCGTTGCGCGCGGCAGAAGAGCGTTGGCGCGGCGGTGAGCGCCGCACCGCCGAGTTGGAGAACGTTGGGCGAAAGGTGCTCGCGGAGGCGGTTGGCGTTGAGACCGACTACTTTGCGGTCGCTGAACCGCAGCGCCTGGAGCCGGTGAGCGAAGCCGCGCCGGGCTCGGTCGTCATGGTCGCCGCCCGCGTGGGACGCACCCGCCTCTTGGATAACCTGATTCTCGGCGCATGACGGAGACGCTCGAGCTGCCGCCTTGGGCGGTCGTCAGCGACAAACGCCGCGCGCACATCGAGCGCGTGACGGCGCTGCTCGACGAATGGGCCAAGGGCATGGCGTTGGGCACAGCGGAACGGCAGGAGTGGCACGACGCAGGTCGCTGGCATGACGCGTTGCGCGATGCGCCGGAAACGACGCTGCGCGAGTTTGCAAAGGGATTTCCTGTAGCAGATACAAACGTCTTGCACGGCCCTGCCGTCGAAGGACGTCTGCGTCTCGATGGCGAACGCCGTACAGGAGTTCTCGACGCGGTGCGTTGGCATACGATCGGCTACAGGGGGTGGACGCGCACGGGCAGGGCGCTGTTTATGGCCGACTTCTTGGAGCCCGGCCGCTCGTTCACGAGGGCTGAACGGACTTACCTCGCCCAGCAGGTGCCGCACGACTTCGACGGTACGTTTCGCCAGGTCGTGCGCATGCGCCTCGAGTGGACGCTGCGGGAAGGGAAGCCCTTGTTTCTCGAAACCGTGGATCTATGGAACGCGGTGCGCTGATCGCGCTCGCTGTGCTCGTGCTCGCGTGCACGCGGCATGATCGCGCCGACAACGGCGCGATCGCCACGCCGCCACCGCCCGCGGAACGGGTTCGGGTCGAAGTGCTAAATGCCACCAAGGTGCATGGGCTCGCGCGAAGGGCGACACAATATCTCCGCGATCGCGGCTATGACGTTGTCGCCTCGGGTACGGCTAGGGACCAGCGCGACTCCACGCTGATCATCGATCGCACCAATCACCCGGTTTGGGCCGGACGGGTCGCGAGAGCGTTCGGCGGAGCGCGGGTCGAGCTCGCGCCCGACACGTCACGCTACGTGGACATCACGGTTTTGCTCGGCGCCACGTGGCGACCGCCGACCGAGCCGTTCTACCCGTAGCTGGCCGCACGCCGCGCTGATGTCGATGCCGCGACTCTTGCGAATCGCGACTTCGACCCCACGCTTCCGAAGGGTTCCCATAAACGCGCGCGTCGCCTTTGGCGTGCTCGGCGTAAATCCCAGCGCACCGCCAGGGTGCAACGGAATCAAGTTGACGAACGCCCCACACGCGCGAGCCAACGCCGCCAGCTGGACGGCGTGACTCTCGGCGTCGTTGACACCACCCAAGAGCACGTACTCGAACGTCACGCGTCGCACGAACGTCTTCGCCGCATCGATCACTTCGGCGAGCGGGTATTTCGTGTTGATCGGCATGAGTTGCTGCCGCAACGCGTCGGTGGGCGCGTGAATCGACAAGGCCAGCCGAAACTGTTCGCTTCGTGCCGCTAGCGCCTGAATCCCCGGCAGCACACCGACCGTGGACACAGTGATGTGCCGAGCCCCGATGCCGAGCGCCCCGGGGTCGTTCAGCAATGACAGCGCCACATCGACCGCCTTCCAGTTCATGAGCGGCTCACCCATGCCCATGAAGACGATGTTCGTTGGCTTGAGCCCCAACAGGATCAATTCGCGCACCTGACCGGCGATCTCGAATGGGCGCAGGTTGCGCGCGAATCCCATCGCTCCCGTGGCGCAAAACGCGCATTGCAGCGCGCACCCGGCCTGGGACGAAATGCAGAGCGTGAGCCGATTCTGTTCGGGTATCGCTACGGTCTCGATGCCCTCACCGTCATCGAGGCGAAACAAGAACTTCTCGGTCCCGTCACTGGAACGCTGGCGAGTGTCCAGTTGAAGGCGGGGGATCGAGAATGTCGAGGTGAGGCGCTCGCGGAGACTGACCGGCAACTCGGTCATATCGCCGAAAATCGGCGCGGGATTCCGCCACAGGCGGTCCGCGACCTGACGGGCACGGTACTCGGGCTCGCCCGCCTCATGCATAGCGCGTGCGAGCCGTTGTTCCGCCTCGGCGCGTGGCAAGTCGAGCAGGTTGTCCATGGGTCCCATACGGTTAGCTTTCAGTATCTGGATGAAGACTAACTCCCCCGCGGCGACTGCGTTACGCACGGACTATGCTGGTGCACTGCGAGCCGCCGATGCGGGGCGGACCGTTCGCCTGGGTGGGTGGGTTCACCGCTCCCGCGATCTGGGCGGCATCGTATTCATGGATCTGCGAGACCGCGCGGGTCTCGTTCAGGTCTCGTTTGATCCCCGCTGGACTCCACCGGATGTGCTCGCGCTGGCCGGCACCGTGGGGGTCGAAAGCACTGTGCTCATCTCGGGCGAGGTTGCGCTTCGGCCATCGGACGCGCGCAATCCCGAGCTTCTGACGGGTGACGTCGAGATTCGGGCCGCGACGCTGCGCGTCGTCGGGCCTGCCGTCACGCCCGCGATTCCCGTTGCTCGAGGGAAAGGGGAGCAGCTCCCGGCCGAGGAGCTCCGCCTCCGGCATCGTTACTTGGATCTCCGCCGGCCCGAATTGCAGTCGAACCTGATGCTGCGGCATCGGCTGCTGCAAGTAGCCCGATCGTATCTCAGCTCGAACGGCTATCTGGAGATCGAGACACCGATTCTCACGCGCCCCACACCCGAGGGGGCTCGTGATTATTTGGTTCCATCGCGCGTGCACGAAGGGGAGTTTTATGCGCTCCCACAATCGCCGCAGCTCTATAAGCAATTGCTGATGGTCTCGGGGTATGATCGATACTTCCAGATCGCACGATGCTTTCGAGATGAGGATCTGAGGGCCGATCGCCAGCCAGAGTTCACACAGATCGACATCGAGTCGAGTTTCATAGAGCGCGAAGACATTCTTGGACTCGCAGAGGGGCTCCTCCGAGCGTTGTTCGCCGAGGCGGGCGTTGCGATCCCCGAGAAATTCCGGCGAATGACCTACGCCGAGGCGATGGAGCGCTATGGGTCGGATCGACCCGACCTGCGTTATGGCCTCGAGCTCTTCGACTCGAGCGACATGTTCCGCGACACCGAATTTGCGATCGCGCGCAACGCGCTCGCGCACGGCGGCCGCGTCCGGGGCCTGCGTGTCCCTGGCGGCGCCGCCCTGTCCCGGAAACAGGTCGATGAGTTGGAGGCCGTGGCGAAGGGCGCCGGTGCCGGAGGCCTCATCCGCCTCAAACGCGGCACGGACGGGATCGAGGGCCCAGCCGCGAAATTCCTGGGCAATGGGGCCGCTCAGCAGTTGGCGCTGGCCGAGGGCGACCTTGCGCTCTTGGTCGCAGACCGCGACGGTGTCACGAATCCTGCCCTCGATCGTGTACGACAGGAGGTCGCCCGTCGCTTGAGTGCCGTACCGGACGACGCCCAAGAGTTCTTGTGGGTGCTGGATTTCCCGATGTTCGAGTGCAATCCGGAGACTCGACAGTTGGCGGCAATGCACCACCCGTTCACCGCGCCGCACCCTGACGACGTTGGTCTGTTGGACACCGCACCTGACCGCGCCCGCGCGGTCGCTTACGATGTCGTGCTCAACGGCACCGAGCTCGGCGGTGGCAGCGTGCGCATCAGCGACCCTGCGCTCCAGGAGAAAGTGTTCGGACTGCTCGGGATCGACGAGGAGACGGCGCGAGCGCGATTCGGTTTTCTACTCGAAGGGTTGAGGGGCGGCGCTCCGCCGCACGGCGGCATCGCGTTCGGATTCGACCGGATCGCGATGATGCTGGCCGGCGCGACCTCTCTCCGGGACGTGATCGCGTTCCCCAAGACAACCGCCGCGCGCGCGCTCTTCGAAGGCGCGCCGTCCACGGTGCCGGTGGCCGATCTCGAGGCCTTACATCTCAAGTGACCGATACCGTCGTGACACAGCGCCTGTCGACTGAAGGCGCCGATCTCTTGACGCTCGCCGGTGTGAACGACGCGAACCTGATCGAGCTGGCCCGACTCTCGGGCGCCAAGGTCGCGTTGCGCGGTGACGCGTTATCGATCACCGGCGCCGGCGAGAGTGTCGACCGTGCCGCCGCGGTCGCCTCGCGCATGATCGAAGCCGCGCGCCAGCGCGCGCCGGTCACGCCTGACGATGTCATGCGGATGCACTCGGAAGACTGGCAACCGTCCACGCAATCCGCTCCCGACACCTCGCGCATCGCCTTACCGGGCGTCCGCAAGGTGATCCAGCCGAAGACGCCCGGTCAGGCCGAATATCTTGCGCAGATCGCCGAAACCGACATCGTCGTCGGCATCGGCCCGGCGGGCACCGGCAAGACGTACTTGGCCGTCGCCGCAGCCGTTGATGCGCTCATGCGGAAGCGCGTCCGTCGCATCGTTCTCGCGCGACCCGCCGTCGAAGCCGGCGAGAGCCTCGGTTTTTTGCCCGGCGACATGCAGGCCAAGGTCGATCCCTATCTGCGACCCTTGTACGACGCGCTCGACGAGATGATGCCAGCCGAGCGCATTCAGCGGGCGCTGGAGACACGGACGATCGAGATCGCGCCGCTGGCGTTCATGAGAGGGCGCACGCTGGGCGACGCATTTGTCATCCTGGATGAGGCGCAAAACGCGTCGAATCTCCAGATGAAAATGTTTCTCACGCGACTCGGAGTGAATTCCAAGATCGTTATTACGGGCGACAAGACCCAGATCGATCTCCCGCGAAGAGAGGAGTCGGGGCTGATACAAGTCGAGCGCATCCTGCGGGGGATCGACGGGATCGCGTTCCATTACTTCACCGACGCCGACGTGATCCGCCACCGCCTGGTGCGCGACATCATCAGGGCGTACGCGTCGGACGAGGGCGCCTAACCCCGTGAACCTCTGGCGTCAGCTCGACCGGATCGCGCCCCGCGCGGGCGTTCAGCGCACGATTCTCGTGGTGCTGTCGCGCGCCGCGCTCATCGTCGCCCTGAGCGTGGCCACGCTGTTCATGTTCTCGTTTGGCGATCAACATGGGCAGAGTGCCACGCATCTCGCCGGCCATTTCCTGTCGAATCTGCTGGTCCTGTCGGTCTTCGCCGGCACGCTGGCGCTCTACCGTCCGCAGCTCTACCAGTCGTTCCGCGCCGTCGCCCTCTTCGCGCTCTTGTTCCTCGGCGTCCTGGTGGTCGCCGCGGCGGTCGCGCGCGCCGAAACGCCGCACGTCGAGTTCATTCCCATCGCCATGATGGGGATTCTGTTGAGCGTGCTGTTCGATCCCCGCGTCAGCGTGTTCGCGGCGCTGGTTCTCGCCACGTTGATCGACATCCAGCCGGCGTATCACGGCACGGATGCGCCGTTCATCCTGCTCGTCGGCGGCGTCGCGGCCGCGTTCAGCGTCCGAGTGATTCGCCGGCGGGATCAGGCCTATTACTCCATCCTCGTCACCGCCGCCGCCTATGTGATGGCCGAGATCGCGATCGGCCTCACCGATGGCTGGCCGGCGCGGCAGATCTGGTGGGGGATCGGGTTCGGCATTGTCAACGCGGTCGTGTCGGTCGCCCTCGCGCTCATGCTCCTGCCGACGCTCGAGGAACTCACCGGCGTCGATACCTATCTCAAGCTCCTGGAGTGGTCCGATCTCAATCGGCCGTTGATGCAGCGGCTGTCGGTCGAAGCACCGGGCACGTTCGCGCACAGCATGCGTCTGGCCAATTTGGCTGAGGCGGCCTGCAACGCGATCGGCGCCAACGGCCTGCTATCGCGCGTCGGCGCCTACTACCACGACATCGGCAAACTCAAGAAACCCGAGTACTTCGTCGAGAACCAGCCGCGCGGCCGCAACCCGCACGACAAGCTCAAGCCCGCGACGAGCGCCGCGATCATCCGCAATCACGTCCGCGAAGGTCTCGAGCTCGCGGCCGAGAACAACCTGCCGGCGGCGATTCGATCATTCATCACGGAGCATCACGGCACTGCGCCAATTACGTACTTCCTGGAAAAGGCGAAAGAACGCGACGGCGCGCCCACCAATCCCGCGGATTTCGCGTACCCGGGGCCGATCCCCCAGTCCGCCGAGACGGCGATCTGCATGCTCGGCGACGGGATCGAGGCGTCGGCGCACGTGTTGCACGATCCCACGCCGGCGAAGATTCGCGAGGTCGTCGACCACATCGTGCGCCAGCGGATCGATCAGGGGCAGCTTCGCGATGCTCCGCTCACGCTGAAGCAACTGGAAGTCATCAAGGAGCAGTTCGCCCGGGTGCTGGTGGGAATGTATCACCACCGGATCGACTACCCCACCGCCGGCGGCGGCGTCACGTCCGAGTTCGCGTCGGTCAACGCCACGTGAGTCTCGCCGTGTCCGTCGCCACCGACGGTGTTCGCATCCCACTCGCCCGCGCTCGCGTCGCCTCGATCGCCCGGGCCGCGCTGCGCGCGGAGCGCGTGCGCGATGCCATGATCTCGATTGCGTTTGTCCCCAGGGCGGCGATCGCGCGGCTCAATCGTCGCTATCTCGGCCATGTGGGCGCGACGGATGTGATCTCGTTCGCCTTCGGCGATCCATTGGTCGGCGACATTTACATCAGCCCCGACGTGGCACGGCGCAACGCGCGCAAGTATGGCGTGGGTGTGCGTGAGGAACTGGCGCGTCTCGTGATTCATGGCGTGCTGCATGTGACGGGGCATGATCATCCGGACGACGCGCGCGGCGCGTCGCCGATGTGGAAGCGTCAGGAGCGGCTCGTACGGAGAGCCGTATCGTCCACATGACGGCAGCCGCCATTATCTCTGCCATCGTCGCCGCCATCGCGACGGGCATCGCGACGCTCTCGGCGGTCGCCGACACCGCGACGCTCGCGTTCGACGACGAGGAAGAGCCTCCGGGACGACGAGACTTCACCGAGCGACGCCGGCTCCACCGGGCGTTTGCGCTCGTCAAGGTACTCGCCCAACTGACCGCCGGCGCGGCCGCGGCGCGCGCGCTTGGCCTCCACGTCGGCGGCGGATTGGCGCGCAGCGTGGGCCTCCTCGTCGTGTTGTTGGCCCTGCTCCTCGCCGAGGCTCTTGGCCGCGTCCTCGGCGCCGTCTTTCGTCGCCAGGCGAGCGATCACCTCGCGTTCTTCGCCCGTTGGATCGAGCGGGCTTTCGTGGTCTATCTCGCCCCGGCCGCGCGCCTGGACGCGTGGCTCAGCCGGCTGCTCGCCGCGCCACCGCCCGACGCCGAGGCGCGCGAGGAGCGCTCCGAGCAATTCCGCGAAGTCGTCTCGGCCGAGGCCGACGTGTCGGGCCCGGGAGCCCAGCTCCTCGATGGCGCGCTCTCGCTGAGCGCCATGGTCGTGTCCGACGTGATGGTGCCGCGCGTCGACATCTTGGGGATCGATGTCGCAACGCCGTGGTCGGAAGTCGTGGACCGCTTGCGAAGCGCCGAGCACGCGCGGTTGCCCGTATACGCCGACACGCTCGACGAGATCCGCGGGGTACTGTACGCGAAAGACGTCCTGCTGGCGGTGTTCGAAGGGACGGAACCGGTCGGCGGCTGGCAGGCGCTCGTCCGCCCGGCGACGTTCGTCCCGACGACCAAGGCCCTCAACGCGCTGCTCGCGGAATTCCGGGCGTCGCGCACGCATATCGCGATCGTCGTCGACGAATACGGAGGCACCGCGGGGCTGCTGACGATCGACAACATCCTCGAGGAGATCGTCGGCGACATTCGCGACGAGCACGATGTCGAGGAGCCACGCGGGAACCGACTCGAGGACGGCCGATGGTGGGTGGCGGGCCGCGCGTCACTCGAGACCCTAGAGTCGCTCGTCGGGCACGAGTTCGAGAGCGAGGACCGGGCGACGACGGTCGGCGGCTGGGTCTTCGAGAAGCTCGGCCGCGTCCCGCGGCCGGGCGAGGAATTCATCGCGGACGGCTTCCGCGTGGTGGTCGAGCGTGTCCGTCGCCGCTCGGTCGACCGCGTGTACTTCGAACGCCTCACCCCGGCCGAGATATGACCGTCTTCGCGCTCGGGGTGTTGCTGGCGCTCCTCGCCGTGAACGCGTGGTTGGTCACCGCGGGTACGGCGATCCGGTCCGTGAGTCGCATTTGGCTCCGACACTGGGCGCAGCAGGGTGGACACACCGTGCCGGCCGTCTCGTTGTATCTGTCGCGCCCCGATCAGCTGCTCCTCGCAGCCGGGCTCGGGCTGACCGCGACCACGGTGCTGGCCGGCGCCATTCTCGGCGGTGAGAGCTCGACCCTTGTGGGGCTCGTGGTCGCGCTCGCGATCGCCGGCGCCGTGGTACTCGTCGTGGGGCAACTGGTTCCGCGAGCCATTGGGCGGCGGTGGGCCAAAGCCCTGGTGCCGGTCGTCGTGCCGTCACTCCAAGCCGTCGCCGTGCTGGCCGCACCGTTACTGTGGCTCGCGCGCGCGGCCAAGGCCGGCGTCGAGCGCCCGCGAGATGTCGTGGGTGATGTGTTCCGGGACGCGCATCGGGAAGGGGTCGGGCATGTCGAGGACGTCGCGCTCGTGTCGAGCGTTGTGAAATTCTCGGGGCGCGTCGTGCGGGATGTCATGACGCCGCGCGCCGACGTGTTCGCCATCGACGTCGCGATGCCGCCGGCGCTGGCCGCCGAGGCGATCGCGCGGGCCGCGTACAGTCGGGTGCCGGTGTACCGGGGCAGCTTTGACGATGTCGTGGGCATGGTGCACGTGTTCGACGTCTTCAAGGCCAAGGCTGGGGACCCGCTGCCGGTGCGGCCCATCGGTCGCGTGGCGGTCGGCTCGCCGCTCAACGACGTCATGTTCGCGATGCTGCGGGACCGCGTCCACATGGCGGTTGTCACGGATGCGGGCAATGTTGGTATCGTGACGCTCGAAGACTTGCTCGAGACGCTCGTCGGGGAGATTGAGGACGAGCACGACGAATGACCGACCGACTGCTCGCTGATTTTCTGGCCGGCCGGCCCGCGGCCCTGGCCCGCGCGGTCAGCGTGGTCGAAAACCATCGTCCAGGGTTCGACACGCTGCTCAGCGCTGTCCACAGTCGTATCGGCCGAGCGAGACGCATAGGACTGACGGGCCCACCCGGAGCGGGCAAAAGCACGCTGACGTCTCGGATCGCCCGCGCGTACCGGGAGCAGGAGCTGACCGTCGGCGTGCTCGCCGTCGATCCGACGTCGCCATACACAGGTGGCGCGCTCCTCGGTGATCGGGTCCGGATGGAAGAGATCGCGCTCGATCGCGGCGTCTACATCCGGTCACTCGCGACCCGTGGCGCCCTGGGCGGCCTCTCGGCCGCCACGCGCGAGGTGGCCGATCTTCTCGATGCGTTCGGATTCGACCGCATCTTGATCGAGACGGTAGGCGTGGGCCAGAGCGAGCTCGATGTCGCCCGAACCGCCGACACGATCGCGGTCGTGCTGGTGCCCGAGTCGGGCGACGGGATACAAGCGCTCAAGGCCGGACTGATGGAGATCGCCGACGTGTTCGTCGTCAACAAGGCCGACCGGCCGGGCGCCGATCGGCTCCGGCGCGACATCGATACGGCGTTGCACTATCGCCCGCCGGCCGCTTGGACTCCGCCGGTCGTTTCGACGGTTGGCGTGACGGGCGTGGGGCTTGCCGAGCTGATCACAGCGCTCGACCAGCATCATCAGTATCTTGTGGAGAGCGGCACGTTGGCCGAGCGGCGCCAGTCGCGGCTCCGGGAACGAGTCGTCGACGTTGTGGATCAGCGGCTCAAGGCTCGCATCTGGGACGATCCGAGCGCCGCGGAATGGCTCGCGGCACGGCTGGCGCCGCTCGCGGCGGGGGAGACGACGCCGTTCGCGGTGGCCGATGAGCTGTTGGAGCGGCAGTTCAATAGCGCCAAGCGAGGGCACGGAAATGACGGTCACACATAAAATCACCGCCGACGAACGGACCGAGCTCGAGCACCTCCGCCGCGAGGTAGCCTCATGGCGCGCACGTTTCGCCGAAGGCGAGACGCGAGAAATTCTTTTCGCGAATTCGGGCCGAGAGGTCGAGCCGCTCTACACCGCGCTCGATGTTCCCAACGCGGACCTGGGCGTGCCGGGCGAGTTCCCGTTCACGCGGGGGATTCATCCGACCGGGTATCGTGGCCGCCTCTGGACCATGCGGCAATTCGCGGGATTTGGCTCGGCGCGTGATACGAACGCTCGGTACAAGTTCCTGTTGGCCCACGGGCAAACGGGACTCTCCGTCGCGTTCGACTTCCCGACGCTGATGGGCTATGACTCGGATCATCCGCGCGCCGAGGGCGAAGTCGGTAAGTGCGGTGTGGCGATATCCAGTCTGCAGGACATGGAGACGTTGTTCGATGGGATACCCCTCGACAAAGTCTCCACATCAATGACGATCAACGGTCCTGCGATCATTCTGTTTGCGTTCTACGTCGCCGCGGCCGAGCGGCAGGGCGTGCCGTCACACGTGCTGCGCGGGACCATTCAGAACGACATTCTGAAGGAGTACATGGCCCAGCACGCCTGGGTCTATCCAGTCGAGCCGGCGTTGCGTTTGGTGGTCGATTGTTTCGAGTGGGCCGCGAAGCACGCGCCAAAGTGGAACACGATCTCGATCTCTGGCTACCACATTCGCGAAGCCGGCTCCACGGCGGCCCAAGAGCTGGCGTTCACGCTCGCCGACGGATTCACTTACGTCGAGCGGGCCATCGCGCGTGGGCTCAACGTCGACGAGTTCGCGCCGCAGCTCTCGTTCTTCTGGGACGTGCACAACGATTTCTTCGAGGAGATCGCGAAGATGCGGGCGGCGCGGCGCATCTGGGCGCGCCATCTGCGCGAGCGCTACGGTGCCAAGAAACCGCGCTCATGGATGATGCGCTTCCACTCGCAGACGGCCGGCGTGACGCTGACGGCTCAGCAACCCCTCAACAACATCACGCGCGTCGCTTACCAGGCGCTGGCCGCCGTCCTCGGCGGCACGCAGTCGCTGCACACGAACTCAATGGACGAGACGCTGGCGCTGCCGACCGAGGAGGCCGTGCAGGTCGCGCTCCGCACGCAGCAGATCCTCGGCTACGAGACGGGCGTCCCGAACGTCGTCGATCCGCTCGGCGGCTCGTACTACGTGGAGTCGCTCACGGACAGCCTCGAGGCCGAGGCCGAGTCGTTGTTCGAGCAGGTCGCCGCGGTCGGTGGCGTTGTGCGCGCGCTGGAAACGGGATGGCTCCAACGGCGGATCGCGGAGTCGGCTGCGCGCCAGCAATGGGAGCAGGAACAACGGCGTCGCCTGACGGTCGGCGTCAACGCGTTCGAGTCGGAAAACGGCGATGAGCTCACCATTCCGCTGCTGCGCATCGACGACACGGCCACGGAGGCACAGACCGCCCGTCTTGGGCAATTGCGGACGAACCGTGACGCGGCGCGCGCGGAGCGGGCGCTGGCGCAACTGACTGAGACGGCCGCGACGTCGAAGAACGTGCTGCCGGCGATCATCGAGGCCGCCAAAGCCGACTGCACGCTGTTCGAGATTCGGAACGCGATGGAGAAGGTGTTCGGAGCCTACCGCGAGCCCGTCTTCTTCTGACACGGCCGCGCTCAGGGCGGAGCTGCCTAGGCCAGCTCGTGGGCTGCGCGACGATCGTCGTCGTCGCGATCGGCGCGCTCTACGCGTTCGACGCGACGTTGGTGGCACCGTGGGCTCACGGCAGCGGACCGCTGCTGACGCGTACGTGGGTCGGGGAGTTCCATACGCCCGAAGGCCGTCGCGGCGTTCTCGAGCTTCGGCTTTATCACACCTTCAACAGCCGGCATCGCGGATGGGACCGTCGGGCGAGGGGCCTGCTCGGCGGCACCGCGCGCTCGTGCGGTCTCGCGACCTGGCCAACGTATGATCTCACTGGCGCCGCCAGCAGTTCGGGTGACGACGTCAGCATCCAGATCGCGCCACCGCGGCCGGCGCCCAGCGGGCTCTACTTGCACGAACTCCGTGGCTCGTGGTCGGGCGACTCATTGCGGCTCGCGGGGGTGCTCGCGTTCTACGCGGGTAACACGAATACGTATCACGGCGGGGCGGCCGACGAGAACCAACCCACTCGTTTTACGCTGCATCCAGGAACAGACAGCGACTTCGATCGGCTGTGCGGCAAGTAGGCAAGGCCGACTGGTGGGCGTCGTATTTCGACGCGCAATATCTCCAGGAATATGAGCCGATCTTCTCGGCTGCCGAAGATCGACGTGACGTCGCGCGACTGATCGAACTTTTGCAGCTGCCAGTTGGCGCACGCATCTTGGATGTCCCGTGCGGCCAGGGACGACACGCTCGCTTGTTGGCCGAGGCTGGATTTGCCGTGGTCGGACTGGACTATTCGCGACATCTGTTAGGGCTGGCCAAGGCCGAGGGATCGAGTGTCCGTTACACGCGCGGCGACATGCGACGGCTTCCGGCCCAATGGACGGGTCGGTTCGAGGCGCTGGTCAACCTGTTCACCTCGTTCGGTTTTTTTCTCGATCCAGCCGATGACGTGAAAGTCGTGCGAGAATTCGCCCGGGTACTCGCGCCGGGCGGTGTGCTCGTCTGGCACGGCGCCAGCCGCGACGGCGTGATGTCGAAGTTCATTGCCAAGGATTGGTGGCAAAGCAACGACGGGACGTTGATCGCCCACGAGCGCACATTCGACCCACTGTCTGGCATCATGTCGGTTCACGTCCGACAGGGAGACGAAGAGCGACAGTATCGCATACGGTTGTACACGGCGACGCGGTTGGCCGAGTTGTTCGCAGCCGAAGGGCTCGTCGTCGAGGAAGCGTACGATGGTTGGACCGAGCGGCCGCTGAACCGGCGAACGGCGTCAATGACACTGGTCGCGAGAAAGCCCTAACGGTAAAATTCGAGCTGTAATGTCCAGACCAATCCGCGTGCTGGTGGCGAAACCCGGACTCGACGGCCACGATCGCGGCGCCAAGGTCGTCGCCGCGGCGCTTCGCGATGCCGGGATGGAAGTGATCTACACGGGCTTGCACCAAACGCCCGAGATGATCGCGACGGCCGCCGTGCAGGAGGACGTCGACGTGGTGGGCCTCTCGATACTGAGTGGGGCCCACATGACGCTGTTCCCCCGCGTGTTGGAGTTGCTGCGCGCCGATGGTCGCGAGGACATTCTGCTCACGGGCGGCGGGATCATCCCCAAGGACGACATGGAGTCGCTGCACAAGCTCGGCATCGGCCGCCTGTTCGGCCCCGGCACGACGACCGGCGAGCTCGTGAAGTACATCAAGGAGTGGTTCGCCGAACGCCAGCGGCAAGAGGTGTGACCAGCCGCCTCCGTCAGCTCAGCGACGAGATCCGATCTCTCGAAGCTCGACTCGAATCCGGCGGTGGCCCGGACAAGATCGAGCGCCAGCACGCCCAGGGGAAGATGACGGCGCGCGAGCGCGTCGCCGGTCTCGTGGACCCTGGCTCGCGCTTCGTCGAGATCGGACTGCTCGTCGCCTATGACCAATACGACGGCCAGGCCCCCGCGGCCGGTGTCGTCACCGGCATCGGCATCGTCCACGGCCACGAGGTCGTGATTGTGGCCAACGATGCGACCGTCAAAGCGGGCTCCTGGTGGCCCGAGACCATCAAGAAAATTCTTCGGGCGCAGGAAATCGCGATGCGGTGTCGGGTTCCCATCGTGTATTTGGTCGACTCGGCAGGGGTCAATCTCCCTTACCAAGGCGGCGTCTTCCCGGGTCAATACGGCGCGGCGCGGATTTTTTATTACAACTCAATCATGCGGCATTATCTCCGCGTGCCGCAGTTCGCCGCCGTCATGGGTCCCTGCATCGCCGGTGGCGCTTATCTCCCTGCGCTCTCCGACGTGATCATCATGGTGAAAGGGACCTCGTTCATGGGACTCGGCGGGCCGAACCTCGTCGAGGGCGCGACCGGGCAATCGGTAGACTCCGAGAGTCTCGGCGGTGCGACCATGCATACGTCGATCAGCGGCGTCGCCCATTACACGGCGGAGAACGACGCCGATTGCCTGACTCACCTTCGCTCTTTAATCTCTCGGCTGCCGAACGCATCGGCGCCGTCACCCGGCATCGCGGCCAAGCCGCGCGACGCCGAGGTGTTGTATGACCTCCTGCCGACGGATCACCGGATGTCGTATGACATGCTGCCGGTGCTCAAAGCGATCGTCGACCATGGTGAGCTCGATGAGTTTCAAGGGGATCTGGCGCGAGAGCTCATTTGTGCCGACGCCAAGCTCGGCGGGATGCCGATCGGTGTCCTGGCAAACCGGCGTGGGTTGATCAAAGGCAGAGCGGGTGAGAAGCCCCGATTCGGCGGGATCATCTACGCCGAGAGCGCCGAGAAGGCCGCGTACTACATCGATCGGTGCGATCGCGAAGGGATGCCACTGCTCTTCGTTCAAGATGTCTCTGGTTTTATGGTGGGACAGGAAGCCGAGGAAGAGGGAATCATTCGCGCGGGTGCCCGCTTCGTAGAGGCGATGGCCACGGCGCGCGTGCCCAAGCTGGTACTTACGGTCAACCATGCCTCCGGCGCCGGCTACTACGCGATGGCGGGCCAGGGCTTCGACCCCGATTTCATTTTCTCCTGGCCCACGGGTCGGATGGGTGTAATGGAAGGCGAATCCGCCGTGCGGGCCGTACACGGGCCGGCACTCGCGGCAGCCAAGGCGGCCGGTCGCGAGCCCGCGCCGGCTGTGACAACGGCGGTCGAGGCCATGCGCGAGGAGTACGACACGCAGCTCGACGCTCGTTACGCCGCGGCGCGTGGGTTTGTCGACGCGATCGTGTTTCCGGAGGAGACCCGCGACGTGCTCATCCTCGCGCTGCGCACTGCGCGGCATAATCCCGGACCACACCTCGGCCCATTTCTTTTGTGAAGACGACCGTACGCGTAGGAGGCGGTCAGGGCTTCTGGGGCGATGACCCAGACGCGCCGCGCCGCCTCGTGGAAGGCGGCCCGATCGACTACCTGATGCTCGACTATCTGGCCGAGGTCACGATGTCGATTCTGCAAAAGCAGAAAGAGCGTGACCCCTCGGCCGGCTACGCCCGCGACTTCCTGGGCGCGATTCAAAGTGTCCTTCCGTCGATCAAACGCGGCCTGAAAGTGGTCGCGAACGCCGGCGGTGTGAACCCGCGAGGATGCGCTGATGCCCTCCGGGGGATCGCGCAGGATGTTCGCATCGGCGTCGTGACGGGCGATGATCTCTTAGGCAGGATCGACGAGCTGGTTGCTCAGGGTCATAAGCTGGCCAACATGGACACCGGTGAGCCGCTGTCGACCGTACGCGAGCGTGTGCTGTCGGCGAATGCGTATATCGGGTCCGGGCCCATCGTGGAGGCGCTCGGAAAGGGAGCCCTGATAGTTGTGACGGGCCGCTCAACCGACACGGCGTTGACCATGGCGCCCCTGCGTCACGAATTCGGCTGGACCGCGACCGATTACGACAAGCTCGCGGCTGGCATCGTCGCCGGCCATATCATCGAATGCGGCGCCCAATGCTCGGGTGGAAACTGTCTGTACGAGTGGCGCGAAATCCCGGATCTCGCGAACGTTGGGTATCCGATCATTGAAGGGTCGGCCGACGGCACGTTCGTGGTCACGAAGCATCCGGGCACAGGCGGCCGCGTGTCTACACACACCGTGAGTGAGCAGCTGGTGTACGAGATGGGTGACCCGCACTCGTACATCACGCCGGATGTCGTCGCGGATTTCACGACGATTCGATTGGCGCCTGATGGGGAGAATCGAGTGAGGGTATCCGGTATCCATGGCGCACCGGCGACTGATAAGCTGAAAGTGTCGATCGCCTATCGCGCCGGCTACAAGGCTGTAGGGACGCTTGTATATGTTTGGCCGGATGCGCTCGAGAAAGCGCGCCTGGCCGATCGGGTGCTCCGTGAGCGGCTGGATCGGCTGGGTCTCCGATTCGACAAGATCCTGACGGAGTTCGTCGGCGTGTCGGCCGCACACGGCCCGCTGACGCCGGCGACCGATGCGCCGGAAGTGCAACTGCGCGTCGGCGTCCGTTCGGAGAGCAAGGCGGCTGTTGAGGGATTCTCACGCCAGATCGCTCCACTCGTGCTGAACGGGCCGCCCAGCGTGACCGGTTTCGCCGGCGGCCGCCCGAAGGTCGAGGAGATCGTAGCCTACTGGCCCGCGCTCATCGACAAGCGCGTCGTCCAAACCACGGTGACGATCGTCTGATGCGTATCCGCCTGGTCGATATCGCGCACGCCCGTTCGGGCGACAAGGGCGACACGGCAAATGTCGGCGTGATCGCGCTCGAACCGAAGTGGTATCCGGTGCTGGCCAAATACCTGACGCAGGAGCGCGTCGCCCAGCACTTCGCCGGCACGATCACCGGCGGCGTCGACCGTTACGAGCTTCCGAACCTGGGTGCGCTAAATTTCCTGCTGCACGGCGCACTGGACGGCGGCGGTACGTTGTCGCTCAAGACCGACGCGCAGGGAAAAGTCTTCTCGACAGCACTGCTCCGACTCGTCCTGGATATCCCGGATGCGGAGGTCCCATGATACAGGTCCGCGTGGAGCGGCGGAATGACGGGACGATCGGTGTACTGACGCTCGCCCGTCCGGAGAAGAAGAACGCGCTCGACCGCGCGATGGCCGACGCGCTCGTCGCCGGCCTGGCGGAATTCAAATCCGACCAGACCGTCCGCGTGGTCCTCTTGGCCGCCGATGGCGCCGACTTCTGCGCCGGCGCCGACCTGGCCGCGCTGGGCGCCATGATCGATCAGGGCCCCGAGGCGCACGCCGCGGACGCCGAGTCGCTCGTGCGCGTGTTCATCGCCCTGCGGGACCTCCCGCAGCCCGTCATTGCCGCCGTGCAGGGCCACGCGCTCGCCGCCGGCGCCGGCCTCGCGACGGCCTGCGACATCATTCTGGCCCGTGAGGACGCGCGCCTCGGGTATCCCGAGGTCCGGATCGGGTTTGTGCCCGCCATGACGCTGCCGATGCTGCGATTGGCGGTCGGGGAGAAGATCGCGGCTGAGTTGGTCCTCACCGGCCGGACGTTGATGCCGGCCGAGGCGCTGGCGTTGGGGCTCGTGAGTCGTGTCATCCCGTCGGCCTCGTGGGACGAGGGGGTTCGCACGACGCTCGACCGTATTGCGTCGTCGCCCACGGGTCCGGTGCGCATCACCAAGCACCTGCTCTACGCGCTCGACGACCTGACGTTCGACGACGGGTTGCAACTCGGTGTCCAAGCCAATGTCGCGGCGCGGTCGACCGAGGAGTTCCGGGCGGGCATCCGCGCGTTCATGACCCGACGCCCGTGACGCCACTCGCCGCTTGGCGCTTGACGATCGCCATCGTCGGATGTGCCATCTTCGGGTGGGGCATCCGCACGGACAACGAGACGACGCGCTGGGTCGGGGTCGCCTGTCTCGTCCTCGCCCTGGCGCTTCGCTTCGTCGGAAAGTCACGACCGCGTTAGCTTTCGGTCGTGATGCGGGTTCCTGAACTCCTGGCGCCGGCCGGGTCCCTGGACGCGGTTCGCGCGGCAGTCGCCAACGGTGCCAACGCGGTGTACTTGGGCGCCGAGCGGTTCAACGCTCGGGATGAAGGCGCGCAGCTCACGCTCGACGAGCTCGCCGCCGCCACGCGCCTGGCCCATGCGCATGGTGCTCGCATCTACCTCACGCTCAACGTGCTCACGAAACCCGCTGAGTTGGTCGATGCGTTGACGCTGCTCGGCGAGGCCGTCGATCGGGGAATAGACGCGGTCATCGTCCAAGATGTCGGCCTGATCCGGTTGATCCGGTCGGTCTACTCAACGCTGGAAATCCACGGCTCCACACAGACGACGGTACATGACGCAGCCAGCGCAGCCGTGATGCGTGACCTTGGTGTGAGTCGAGTCGTGCTCGCGCGCGAGAACACGCTGGCGGACGTACAGGCGATTCACGGCGCGGTCCCCGAGTTAGGCCTGGAGACGTTCATCCACGGCGCCCTCTGCATCTCGTACTCGGGCCAGTGCTTCATGTCGGGTATGATCTCTGAGCGCAGCGCCAATCGTGGATCGTGCGCGCAGTCATGTCGCAAAGACTACGTCCTCAACGACGCACTCACGGGCGACGTGCTCGACTCCGGCTACCTGATATCGGCCCGCGACTTGGCCGCACCGGAGTCGCTGGCCGATGTCGCGCGTGCGGGTATCGTGTGCCTCAAGGTCGAAGGCCGTAAGAAACGCCCTGAGTACGTCGCGGCTGTGACCTCGGCCTATCGCACATTCCTCGACCGCGTGGCGCGGGGCGAGACTGTCCCGGTGCACTCCGGTGATACGCAGCCGCTGGTGCAAATCTTTAGTCGTGGTTTCACACCGGGGATGCTCGGTGAAGGGGCACGCGCGGGGCGGGAGTATGTGACCCGCACGCATCCCGACCACCGCGGGGTCGCCCTCGGCACGGTCGTCTCCACCAGCGCGACGGAGCTTGTCATCGCGCTCTCGGGCGCCGTCGGTCCGATCGCGGCCGGTGATGGCCTTGCGTTCGAGCCGCCGCCGGGCGCCGCTGGTCAGGCCTTGGGGTTCGCCGTCGACAGCGTCCGCACGGTCGGCTCCGGGCGCGTTGGCATCGCCACGCGGAAGCGCGTTCCCGTTGGCTGGATCGCGTATCGCACCGCGCAGGCCTCGCTACTCGAGCGCGGCCGCCAGAGCGTTGCGCGCACATCCATTCCCTCGCCAGCGAAAGTCCGCCTCGACGTTCGCTTATTCGGCCAAGCGGGCACGCCGCTCAAGGCGATCTTCACGGCGGGCACGGACGCGGTCACGGTGCGCAGCGACGAGACGCTGAGGCCCGCCGAGCGGCGCGCGCTCGACGAGACGCAACTGCGGGCGCAACTCGGCCGACTTGGCGAGACCCCATTTGCGCTCGGCGCGTTGGATGTCGCCGGTCTCTCGTCCGGTCTCTTCTTGCCTGTAAGCGCGCTCAATCACCTGCGCCAGCAGGCGACGGAACAACTCGCATCGGTGAGGGACTGGGCCGCCGATGCAATGCGGTCGGAGCGAGCCAGTATAGTCGCAGCCGCCGTCGGAGCGGTGGAAGCGCTGGCGCCGCAGGCGCCGCGCGCACACGTGCTCTCCGCCACGGTGTACCGAGCCGAGGATGCGCGAGCGGCGGCGGCCGCGGGGGCAACCGAGATCGTCTTCGATCCATTCTTGCGCAACCCACCACCGCCAGCCGCACGCGTTCGAGCGCTGGCCGAGTGGCTTGGCGTCCCGTTCGCGATTCGCACGCCGACGATCATTCGGCCGCCCGAGCGCAAGACGCTCGACAAGTGGCTCGCCTTGGGCATGCCGGTGGTGACAGGCCACGTTGGGCTCGCGCGCGAGCTTGGGCGTCGGGCGATCTTGGACTACGCCGCGAATTGCTTCAACCAACACACGGCCGCCGAGTACTTCCGTTATGGCACTGAGCGGATAGTGCTGTCGATCGAGCTGACGACCGATGAGATGGCCGCGGTCGTAGCCCCGTGGGCCGGAGCCGGGTTCGCGGCCATGATCTATGGTCGGCCAGAGGGAATGACGATCGAGCATTGTGTGCTCTCGGCGGCGTTCGACCGCGAGCCGACGACGTGCCGCGATCTCTGTGTGCAGAAACATCCACAGGTATCGCTGACCGACCCGACGGGATACACGTTCGCCGTGGCCACGGATAGCGCATGTCGCAATCGCCTCCTGCACTCGCGCCCTATCGAGGCGTCCGAGTTTCTCCCACGACTGTGGGCCGCCGGAATCCGCTCGTATCACGCCGTGTTCAACGTGCCGGACGACTCGGTCGCCGAGCTGATCGGCGGGTATGCGAAGGCGCTCGAGGCACTGGCCAGCGGCAACAGTCCGGACACCATGGCCCCGCGTCGGGTTGTCGGTAACTCCTTTACTCGTGGGCACTTCGCCCGCGCCGTCTAGAATTTGTCGATTCGCCGAACCTCCGACCGTCGCCCAGGTAACCGGAGGAACTATGACATCGACATCGCAGCAATGGACCGGACGTGCACTCAGCACGCTCGCAATCCTCTTTCTGGTGTTTGACGGCATCGGCCATCTGCTGATGCCCGCGCCTGTCACCCAGGCGTTCGCTACGCTCGGCTATCCGACGAGTACGGCGTTCGGCATCGGACTCCTCGAGCTGGCGTTGATCGCGATGTACGCCATCCCGCGCACATCCATTGCCGGCGCGATCCTGCTCACCGGCTACCTCGGTGGCGCCGTGGCCGCCAAGGTACGAGTGACGGCGGCGCCGTTCGACACCGCGTTCCCGATTATCATGGGCACGGTGATCTGGGCGGGCGTGTTTTTGCGCGACGCCCGCGTGCGTGCCATCTGGGGCGGCCAGCCATGAAGCGCTTCGTGATGATGCATAAGGCCGACGCCAACATCGAGGCCGGCGTCAAACCCAGCGCAGAGCTGATCGCGCGGATGGGCGAGTTGATAGGTGAGATGAGCAGCACTGGTGCGTTCCTCGCTGGAGAGGGACTGCTGCCGACATCGCAAGGCGTTCGCGTACGTTTCACGAAGGGCAAGCGCTCGGTTACGCGCGGGCCGTTCGTGGGGTCGAACGAGCTGGTTGCCAGCTTCGCGATGATCCGAGTGAATTCGCTCGATGAGGCGATCGAGTGCGCCTCGCGCATCGGTCGAGTTCTCGGCGACGCTGATCTGTACATTGGGCGCGTGAACGAGCCGTGGGACATTGGGCTCATGCCCAAGCCCAAGGGGCGAGCGACGCGCTATTTGATCTTGCGCAAGAGCGACGCCAAGTCCGAGGCATCCGATGCGCTCGACGCTGACATCCAGGCGGGTTTGCGGCCGGTCATCGACGACATGACGAAAGCAGCAGTGCTGTTAGCCGCCGAGCGGCTGCTGCCGAGCAAGACGGGGGTACGGCTCACTATCTCCAAGAATAAGCTCACTACCGTCGACGGTCCGTTCACTGAGTCCAAGGAGCTGATCGCGGGCTACAGCATCGTGAGAGTCGCTACGCGCGAGGAGACGATTGTGTGGGCGAAGCGGTTCGGTGAGTTGCTGTGCGAGTACACTCCCGTCGACTCGGTCGAGGTCGACGTGCGTGAGTTGGCTGACGACAGCGCTTTCGCGTGAACGATGTCAGGTGTGATGCCGGGATGCTACGCTCTCGCGATCGAGGGCGTAGCGTCCGGGCATGGTCACGTTGATGGACGCACTTCAGGTTCTGCGCGAGAAATTCCAGTACGAAACGTTCCGGCCCGGGCAGGAGCGCGCGGTGCGGTCCGTGTTGGATGGGCGCGACACGCTTGTCGTTCTGCCTACGGGCGGGGGCAAGTCGCTCTGCTTCCAGATTCCGGCGTTGCTATTCCCAGGGCTGACTGTTGTCGTGTCGCCCCTCATCTCCCTGATGAAGGATCAGGTCGATGCGCTGCTCGCCCGGAGCTTGCCCGCCTCGTTCATCAATAGCACGCTGACTCGCAGTCAGATCGCTCAGCGCCTCGCCCAAGCGCAGCGTGGCGAATTGAAGTTGCTGTACGTCGCTCCTGAGCGATTCGACTTCGGCAACGCGGCCGAGCGACTCCGCGATTCTGGCGTTTCGCTACTTGCTGTCGACGAGGCGCACTGCATCAGCGAATGGGGGCATGACTTCCGGCCAAGCTACCAACGCTTAGGCGCGCTCCGTTCTGCCCTCGGCGAACCGCCTGTCATCGCCTTAACCGCGACCGCAACGCCAGCGGTCCGCAAAGACATTGCGGTGCAGCTCGCCTTGCGCGATCCCGAGATCGTCGTCACGGGTTTCGACCGCACGAATCTCAGCTTTCATGTGGTCAGCGCCAAAAGTGACACGCAGAAGGACAAGGTTTTGTCCGAATTGCTCAAAACTCATGAGACGCCGGCGATCATTTACGCCTCGACTCGGCGCGCGGTCGAGCGTCTGGGCCCCGTCCTCGAGGGCCAAGGGATCCCAGCCGTGGCCTACCACGCCGGCCTCGATGACGCGCGGCGTCATGCCGTGCAAGAGGCGTTCATGGGTGGCCGAGCCAAGGCAGTGGTTGCGACGAACGCGTTCGGCATGGGCATCGACAAACGCGACGTGCGTTTGGTGGTGCACTACACGATGCCGGGATCGCTCGAGGCTTACTACCAAGAAGCCGGGCGCGCTGGGCGCGATGGCCAGCCGGCAGATTGCTATATGCTGCACGCGTTCAAGGATCGATTTACGCACGACTTTTTCATCAAGTGCGCGTATCCCGATGAGCCATTGGTCAAGCGGGTCTATAACCTCCTCCGCGCCGAGCCCTCGTCGGATGCCGAGGACCTTGCCGACGCGGCCGGCGCGAAGATCCAAGAAGTTGAATCAGTTCTACGCCTCCTGGAGCGCGTTGGCGCGTTCGCCGAAGGCGACGCGCACATGGCGATTCGACTGACGGCGTCGCCGGAGCGCATAAAGGATGAAGTCGCCGAACTACCGCGCGAAGTCCTGCGTGCCCTATGGCGAGTGGCCGGTCGGGCCCTAGAGACAGGTGTGTCGGTCGACCTGATGGCGCTGCCGGCAGGACTTGGCGGAGCAGAGCGGGTCAGGGACGTGCTTAGACAGCTGGAAAGTGACGGTTTCGTAGAGACAGCCGAGGCCCAGGGACTGACGAACCCTAAGGCGCCACTCGAGTCGTTCGCGATCGACTGGGCCGGCCTCGACCGCCGGCGGCGCGCTGACCTGTCCAAGGTCGAGACGATCCAAAAGTATGCGTACGCCGCGACGTGCCGGCGAGCGTTCGTTCTGCGATACTTCGGTGATCCGGCGTTGAAGGACGCCGGTCGCTGCACCGGGTGCGACAACTGTCTTGGGACGCAACGCGTACTGGACGATGAAGCAGCGAAGCCGCGCCGAAAGGCGAGGCAGCGCGATGAGGTTCCGGCGGCAGTGGGCGCGGGCGACGCCGAGCTGTATGAATCGATGCGCACGCTGCGCCGCGAGCTTGCCAAGCGGGACAAGGTGCCAGCGTACTGTGTATTTGCGGATAAGACGCTGGTCGAGATGGCGGTGCGGCGGCCGCGGTCGCCGAGCGATTTGCTCGAGGTCCGGGGAATTGGACCCGAGAAGTTAAAAAAATACGGCGAGCCGTTTTTGACTCTTATTTGTGGTGCACCATAATGGACGACACGCTCTACTTCACTGAGCAACACCTGCAAGTGCGCGAGATGGTTCGCGCGTTCGCGCAGCAAGAGGTCGCGCCAGTCGCGGCGAGGCTCGACGCGAACGGCGAGTTCCCCTGGGACAACGTCAAGAAGATGAGCGAGCTCGGGCTCTTCGGCATTCCGTGGCCCGAGGAGCTTGGCGGCGCGGGACTCGACGTCTTGAGCTACACGATCGTGCTCCATGAGTTGGCCAAGGTCGATTGCTCGCACGCGATCACGATCGGCGCGCACACGACCCTTGGCACGTCGCCGATCGTGGCGTTTGGGAACGACGCCCAGCGTCATCGCTACGTCCCGTTGCTGGCGTCCGGCAAGGTTCTCGGCTGCTTCGGGCTGACCGAGCCTGGAGCCGGGAGCGACGCGGCCGGCACGCGCACGACCGCGGTGCGCAAGGGGAGCCACTATGTGCTCAACGGCTCCAAGATCTTCATCACGCATGGCGGCGTGGCCGAGGTGTCTGTTGTCACCGCGGTGACCGATCCGGGCGCCGGCTCTAAGGGGATCTCCTCGTTTATTCTCACGAAAGAGACGTGCGATCTGGATCGGGCGAAGGCACTGGGCGTGGGTCATGACGATTCGCTCCGGCCGATGCCTGGGTTCCGGTCGGGGAAGAAGGAGGACAAGCTCGGGTGGCGCGCGTCCGACACGCGGGAGCTGGTTTTTGAGGATGTGGAGGTGCCGGTCGAGAACCTCCTCGGGCGGGAGGGGGAGGGGTTCACGAACTTCATGATCACGCTCGACTCCGGGCGAATCGGCATGGCGGCGCAGGCGCTCGGCCTGGCCGAGGCGGCCGCCGAGCAGGCGCTCCGCTACGCGACCGTGCGGCGGCAGTTCGGGCAGGCGATCGCCGAGTTTCAGGGGGTGCAGTTTCAGCTATCCGACATGGCAGTGGAGATCGAGGCTGGGAAGCACCTCGTGTATCATGCGGCATGGCTTGCCCAGCACGGGCGGCCGTTCAGCAAGGCGGCGGCTATTGCCAAGCTCTTCTGCAGTGAGATGGCTATGCGGACGACCACCAAGGCCGTGCAGATTCACGGTGGGTACGGGTACACCCGTGACTATCCGGTGGAGCGCATGATGCGGGACGCCAAGATCTACGAGATCGGCGAGGGGACCTCGGAGATCCAGCGCATGGTGATCGCCCGGCATCTTTTGCGGGAGCTGGCGGATTAACAAAAGGCGACCTCCTCGCGCTTCGCGCTCGTTGCTTCGCCAAAATGGGCCGTACCCGGATTATGGCATACCTGGCCGCCTAGGCGACGAGCGCGAAGCGCGAGGAGGTTTCCCGCTCCTGGAGTCCGTTATTTGCTGTTTACGCCAGTCGTCGTTATTCATACAGAAGTTGTTGACGTCTGAACATCATTCGCGCGTTCGCCGCGTGTTTATTCAACATCGCATAGAGCCGATGGATCGGTCGGATAACCTCGTGCTGCACCGAGCCGCAGATAGTTGCCGCGCTTCGGGCGGGGTGGCCGTAACCGACTACCCGCAGGCGGCGAGCCGCTCCGCCCGTACCCCCGATGAAAAGAGAGATTTTGATCAACGCGACCTCGCGCGAAACGCGGGTCGCGATTTTGGAGGACGACCAGCTCGTTGAGCTACTGGTTGACCGGCCGGACGCCCGCCGTATGGTGGGCGACATATACCTAGGGAAGGTCGAAGCAGTGCTGCCTGGTATCCAGGCAGCGTTCGTCGATATCGGCACAGAAAAAAGCGCCTTTCTCCACGCCTCCGACCTCGTCTACGATGAGGACGCGGCCGGGCAGTCCGAGGAAGGGGACGACGGCGGCGACGAGGAGACCGAGGACGAGAACGCGAAGGCCAAGGCGCCGCCGATTCAGGACTCGGTCAAGCGCGGCCAGCAGATCATCGTCCAGGTTTCTAAAGAGCCGATCTCGACGAAGGGCCCGCGCGTCACCGCGCAGATTTCACTGGCCGGGCGATTCCTTGTTTACCTGCCGGACGCGACCCGCGTCGGGATCAGCCGGAAGATCGGCGACCGCGCTGAACGACACCGGCTGCGCGACATGGTACGCGCGGCGCTCCCGGAGAACTCGGGCGGCGTGATCGTGCGGACGGTCGGCGAGGACGCGACCGAGGAGACGTTCAAGCGCGAGCTGACGACGCTCATGGGCTCGTGGAAGCGCATCAAACGGAAGACCCACTTCATGCGCGCGCCGGCGCTTGTCCATCGCGAGACCAGCCTCACGCGTGGGATCATCCGCGATCTCTTCAGTACGAAGATCGATGGCCTGACGGTCGATAGTAAGCAAATTTTTAACGAGATCCTCGAGTACTTGAAAGGCATCGCGCCGGATTTGATCGAGCGGGTCAAGTTTTACGATGAGCCGGTCCCGCTGTTCGACAAGGCCAATATCGAAACGGAGATCCGGGATCTCTTTAAACGCCGTTGTGATCTCCCTTCTGGCGGCTACCTGATCATCGAGCCCACCGAGGCCCTGGTGTCGATCGACGTTAACTCGGGGCGCTACACGGGCAAGAAGGATCCGGAGAAGACGATTCTCAAGACGAACCTGGAGGCCGCTCGGGAAGTGGCGCGCCAGATCCGGTTGCGTGACGTCGGTGGCATCATTGTGTGCGACTTCATCGACATGGAGGCGAAGCAGAACCGCGAACGGGTACTGCAGGAGCTCCGCACGAATCTCGGGCGGGATCGGGCCAGGACGAAGGCGTTCGCGGTGAGCGATCTGGGCCTGATCGAGATGACTCGCCAGCGGGTCCGCCAAAGCCATTTGCAGAGCATGACCGAGCCGTGTCCCACCTGCCACGGCACCGGGCGCGTCTTCACACCAGAGGCGATCGTTCGTCGCGTCGAGCGCTCGGTCCGCCGCATCATCGTCGAGGGCAAGCGCGACAATCTGGTCGTCCGCCTGCACCCCGATGTCGCGATGTACGTCCGCGAGTCGGAGCAGGACCTGGTGCGCAAGCTCGAGAAGGGCGCGGGCTTCTCACTCGAGTTCCGCGATGACCCGTTGCTGCGGCCGGACGAGTTCAAGATCGTGGTGAAGTCGGCCGGTCGCGACGTGACGCAGCAATACGCCGTCGCGTGAAGTTGCTCCGTGTCGCCGAAGTCGAGGCGGCAGAGCTGCCTGAATGGGCCGCGGCGGCGTACGCGGAAATCCGGGATAAGGTGTTGGACGAAGCGTTCCCGTGCACGTTCGGCACCGTCGCGCAGCGCCGCGGGGAGATTCTGTACGCGTTCATCGGTCCGGATCAGCTCCGCGACGCTCTGATTGCCTACACTGAATTTCTCCGGCCGTTGGAGCCGGTCGCCGCCTCACTGACGCCATTCGCGGCCGTTATGCCGCCGCTCGAGGGATTCTCAGAGCGGGAGTATTTCGATAATGGCTGGAGTCTTTTGCAGCGGTTGCACGACTCCGATCCCTATCCTTGGCCCGAGCGGATTCCAAAGGATCCTGACGACCCCAAGTGGTCATACTGCTTCGGTGGCCTCCCGTTGTTCGTGAATTTCAAGACGCCGGTACATACCAACCGCAAGAGTAGACGAACCGAGCGGTCATTCACATTGTTATTTCAGTCCCGCGATGGATTCGACGTGGTCGCGGGAGACTCGGTGCAAGGCCGCCGCGCCCGGGATCTCATCCGAAAGAAGCTCGCGGCCTATGATGACGTCAGCGTATACCCGGAGCTCGCGCACTACGCGACGGCCGCCAATCGGGAATGGCGCCAGTATTTCGTGCCGGAGGACAACGCGCCCCTCGCGCGCGAGTGTCCGTTCCACGTCACTTCCCGGCGAGCTGCGCCTTCGTCCACAGGACGATCTTGAGGCATCGCATGGCGGTGCCGGACAGCACGAACGGCGCCGGCTCGTTGGGCTGATAGACCTCGGCCGCGATGAGATCCTGGGGCGGCGGCAGCAACGGCTCGTCCGGCCCACCGAACGGCTCGTTCGTGCTCGGCTGGATCATATCGGTCGATCTGCCGTTGCCGATCAGGGTGCCGTCGACGACATACGCGGTGCATTCGCCGTAGTTGTAGATCGTGCTCGCCCCGCGATCGGAATAGACCTTGAGCACGCCGTGTTGGTCATCGATCACCCGCACGCCGGGTATGCCGCGGAACAGTTCCGGCGTCTCTCGCGCGCCGCGACGCTCGATCTGGTCCGCGGTCAAGAACTTCCCATTCCCCATCCGCTGCCGTTTCGTGAACCCGATCATGCGATACACGGTGCCGAGCTGCAGTCGGTCCGCGACGATGTCGACCACGGCCAGGGTCGGCGGGAGCTGCTGCATCGTCACGGTGACGGTGGTCGGCGTTCGCCCCGAGAGCTCGACGGCGACGACCGCGGCGCCGAGGCCGATGCTGCGGGCAATCAGGACCTGGCTGCCGGCGGGGAGGTCGCGCATCCCGTAGTTCCCATCCGGCGTGGTCCGAGCGGAGGCGGACGTGCCCAGCATCGTGATTGTCGCCCCCGGCACCGGCACGCCCGCCTCCGACAGGACGCGGCCGGTCACGATCGCGCGGTCCGTCTCGTCGTGGGTCGAGACTCGCAGGTCGGCCACCGTCGTGTCGTTTTCCGACAGCGAGACGGGGACGTACGCGCTCGCCTGGCCGTACCGCACTTGGACGAGCGCCGAGGCCCCCGCGATAGCACAGATGTGATAGTGACCGGTCGAGTCGGTGGTCGTATCCCGCGCCACCCGGATCTGCTCGACCTTCTTCTTGTCGGCCCGCAACTCGGTCCAGGCCGCCGAGATGGTCGCACGCGCGACAGGGCGGTCGGCGTCGGATTCGAGGACCCGGCCGTCGACGCATGGCCCGGCAAGCGCCAAGGCTACGTAGTTGACAAAAAGAATTGTCATATCCAAACGACTCGCTTTCGGCCGCCTCGCGCGACGAATTGACACCACGCGATTCGCCGTATATTGTTACGGGCTATGAGTTATGCGATTATCCGGACGGCTGGCAAGCAATTTCGAGTCGAGCCGGGGAAGAAGGTCAGACTTCCCAGCCTCGAGGGCGAGACTGGTGCGTCCGTCCGATTTGATGAAGTTCTCGTTGGATCTGATGGCAAGACCGTGCACACCGGAACGCCGCTCGTCAATGGGGCGTCCGTAACTGGCGAAATCGTGCGTCACGGACTCGGCGATAAGATCGTCGTGTTCAAGTTCAGGCGGCGGAAGAACTACGCTCGCAAGCAAGGGCATCGTCAGGGGTATACCGAAGTTCGCATCACCGACATCGCGCTCGGATCCTGATATATGGCACATAAAAAGGGTGTTGGCTCATCGCGCAATGGGCGCGACTCAAATCCGCAATATCGTGGCGTGAAGAAGTTCGGTGGCGAGCACGTCCGCGCCGGGAACATCATCATCCGCCAGTGCGGCACCAAGGTGCATCCAGGCCGCAACGTCGGCCTCGGCTCAGACTTCACTATCTACGCCAAGATCGACGGCGTGGTCAAGTTCGAGCACAAGAACAAGCTCCGGTTCAAGGTCAGCGTCTACCCACCGGACGCTGCGTAAAAAGGGGCGCCTCGTCGGCGCCCCTTTTTTGCATCCCTGCCCACCCCATCACGGGCCGCGATAACTCGGCTGCGGCAACGTCTTGTACCGCTGCATCAGCATGTCCTGCCGGTCCGGTGCGAGCACGGCTACACCGTGCACCAGCACCGCGACCGGCCGGGTGCTGAACTCGAATGGATCGCCGCTCCACACGACGACGTTCGCATCACGACCGGCTTGCAAGGTGCCGACGTGCTCGGCGACGCCGAAGATCTCGGCCGGCGCCAGCGTGATGGCCCGCAGCGCCTCATCCCATGAGAGCCCGTAGGCCACTGCCGTGCCGGCATCCTGCCGGATGTTGCGCACGTTGAACGGCGAGGTGTCCTCCTCGCCGGAGTTCCCGATGAGGGCCACGGTCACACCGGCCTTCCTGAGGAGCACGATGTTGTCCTGCCTATGCCCGAGCTGCTCGAAGGTCTGCGGGATGTTATCGAGCGTTCCGGTCAGCACCGGCACCTTGGCCGCCGCCAACTCGGCCGCCACCTCCCACGCCTCGGCACCACCGGCGACCACGAGCTTGATGCCGTACGCCTTGGTGATGCTGATCGCCTCCTGTATATCGCTCGCCCGATCGACGTTGAGCACGAGCGGCAACCGTCCTTCGACGACCGGGATCAGTGCCTCGAGATCCGCGTGGCTCGCCGACAGCGGCCGGGACTGCGCGCGATCATACGCCGCCTTGTTGCCCGCGTATGTCTTCACGTCGTCGAACAGCTCGCGCAGCCGCGCGGCCATCTCGCCGCGCGTGTAACCGTCGGGCGTTGCCCGGCGCCCGAACCCGCCGCCGCTGGTGTTGCCGAACTGTCCGACCATGGCGGCCGACGACCGCACGATCATGTTGCTCGGCGCGAGATCGACGAACCCGGCCTGTCCGAATATGACGCCGCCACTCTGCGGGATATCGACGATGCTCGTGACGCCATCGTTCCGCGCCGGTTGGATCATCACCGAGTGCGGATTGAATCCGTCGACGACGCGGAACGACGCGGCGACGCCATCGGTGCCCGTGGAGCGTTCGTCGGACGTGCTCGACACCGCCTGGACTTCTTCGACGCCGAGTTGAGTCGCTGCGTTGATGAGACCTGGTGTGACCCACTTACCGGTCGCGTCGACCGTCTGCGCGCCGGCCGGTACGCTCACATTGGCGCCGACGGCCACGATCTTCCCGTCGCGGATGATCACCGTCCCATGCTCGATCTTGGGCCCGCTCACCGGGTACACCGTGCCGCCCGTAATGGCGATAGTCTGCGCGCCCGCCGTGTACGCGCCGCCGAAGGCGAGCGCCATCAGTAGCCGTCTCATTGGCCGCCCTCCGCCGGTATGAATCCGAGCTCGAAGTCGGTCTTCCACCGCTGACTCGCATCGGAGCGATCGTACAACATGGCGCCGTCGATCCACACTTTCTCGGCGTGCGCATACACGCTGAATGGATCGCCCGACCAGAGAACGACATCGGCGTTCTTGTTCGCCTCGAGCGAGCCGATCTTGTCATCCAGCCCGAGGGCCCATGCCGGATTGAGGGTCATCCACTTGACAGCCACGTCCTCGCTCACGGGAATCCCGATGGCGGCGCCGGCGGCCATGGCTTTGGCGACTTCCTGATTGAGTCGTTGGTTTCCCGCGGGGTCGTCCGAATGGATCATGGCCTTGGCGCCGGCATGTTCGACGAGCGCGAGATTGCCGCGCACGGCATCCTCGGATTCCATCTTGAACATGCCCCAGTCTGCCCAACCTGCGGCGCCGATGTTCTCCTTCGCCAGCAGGTCGCCAATCTTGTAGCACTCCACGCAGTGGTGGAACGCGCGGACGTGGTAGCCGAACTCGTGCGACATGTCGATGATCTGCGCCATTTCATCCGCTCGATAGCAGTGCATCTGGACGAGAATATTGCCGCGCAGCACCTCGGCCAGTGTCTCGAGGCCCAGGTCGCGCTTGGGCGGCTCGCCCTTGTGGTCGGCGTTCCACTTGTCCCATGAGCGCCGGTACTCCTCGGCCGCGATCCACGCCTTGCGATAGCCCGCCATGTTGCCCATCCGCGTCGAGGGGCCGCGCATCGCGTAGACGCGCTTGGGGTTCTCGCCGCAGGCCATCTTCATCCCGTACTTGGCGCCTGGGAATTTCATCTCTTGCACCGTGCGGCCGGGTACGACCTTGAGAATGGCGCTTCGACCGCCGATCAGGTTGGCCGAGCCTGGCAGGACTTGAATCGTCGTGACGCCGCCGGCGATGCTGCGTGGGAACTGTGGGTCTTGCGGCCACACCGAGTGCTCGGCCCACACGTACGGCGTCGTCGGGTCGGTCGCTTCGTTGCCATCGGAATTCGCGTCGACGCCCGGGGCTGGATAGTCGCCCATGTGCGAGTGCACATCGATGATGCCCGGCGTCACGTACTTGCCAGTGCCATCGATCACTACCGCATCCG
>Ga0210409_10000894_pt1 | contig 42591 bp, 39 predicted proteins | sample IncBWH17MmetaG_FD_161649 | JGI IMG/M metagenome (GOLD analysis project Ga0210409, IMG submission 161649) | Forest soil microbial communities from Barre Woods Harvard Forest LTER site, Petersham, Massachusetts, United States - Inc-BW-H-17-M | ecosystem: Environmental > Terrestrial > Soil >... | reverse complement strand
GCAAGTGGCGCTCTCGGTTGTCCTCTTAATGGGCGCGCTTCTTTTTGTCAGAAGCCTTCGCAACTTGACCACACTGAACGTCGGCTTTCTGCAAACCGGAATCTTGGTTACCACCGTCGATTTCGACCGCTTGCACCTTCCCGAGGAGCGCTACACGGAATACAAACGCGAATTAGTGAAGCACGTCCAGGCCATGCCGGGCGTCGAGTCTGCCTCTGACGCTATGCTCGTGCCGTTCGGCGGCAGCACTTGGAATGACGAAGTCCTCAACGAAGGTTCCGACGCAGACGCAGGTTCGGCTTGGATGAATTACCTTGGCCCCGGCTATTTCCATACCATCGGAACCCAGCTCCTCGCAGGGCGCGATTTCGATGACCGCGATACGGCCACCTCGGTCAAAGTAGCTATCGTCAACCAGGCCTTTGTACAAAAGATTCTCAAAGGCGCCGATCCCTTAGGCAAGAGGTTCCGTATCCATGAACCTCCAGGAAAGCCGCGCCCTCTCTATGAGATTGTTGGATTGACGAAGGACAATAAGTTCCAGGACATGCACGAAGAATTTTTGCCATTCATGTATTTTCCGGCGACCCAGCAGGAGAAGCCCAGCCCGGACGATCAAATCCTGATTCGCTCGTCCTTGCCTTTAGCCAGCCTGATGGCCTCCATGAAGCAAACGATCGGCGATGTGAATCTCGGCATTGACCTCGACTTCAAAATCTTCAAAACGCGCATCCACGACTCTCTACTGCAAGATCAACTGATGGCCACACTCTCCGGCTTTTTCGGATTCCTGGCGGCACTGCTCGCCGCCATCGGTCTATACGGAGTCATTTCCTACATGGTTGTCCAGCGTACCAAAGAAATTGGCATCCGCATGGCTATTGGCGCTGAGCGCGTCGATGTTCTGGGTTTGATCTTGCGCGAAGCTGGCTTGCTGACTGTAACAGGTCTAGTGATTGGCGCTGGCCTCGCGTTGGGCGCAGCGCAAGCCGCCAAATCCCTCCTCTACGGCTTAAAACCTCGCGATCCCCTTACGCTAGTTGCGGCCGTCGTCGTTCTGTCCGCCGTAGCTGCCTTTGCCAGTTTCTGGCCTGCTTATCGCGCCTCCAAGCTCGATCCATTAATCGCTCTCCGCTACGAGTAGGATCGCCGGGTGAGCTCTACTAACTGGACTGTGGAAAATCCACCTCAATCGGCTCGATCAAAGGCATCAACCAACCCAATAATTTCTGATGCACCGGATGCGTGCCGTACGCCTCACAGGCCGCCTTATCAGAAAACTTTATCACTCCGCCCAGCTCATAACCCTGCCCTCGCGGCGAATCATTCATCCCCACCCACGATTCCAACACCTCGGGAATTTCGCTCTTCAGCTTCCGTATTTCCGCAACGACCCGTTCCTTCTGCGCATCCTTCACTCCCGCCTTAAATCGAAACGCAAACATGTGTATGTACATAGCTCCCGTCCCCTTTCCTAAAGAAATAGGCCCGATTTTCGCTCCGCCGCGCCAATCAGCACTGCGCACTTTCAAATTATCTTTCGTAAATGGTGCTTCGGTGTCCGACCGCCACCACCAGTACCCTCAGTTGTCCATCCCGCAGTTCGCAAATGATCCGATAGTCGCGCACTCGATAGCGCCATAATCCGAACTTGCTATGCCGTAGCGGCTTGCCAAACGCGCGAGGATCCTGCGCTTTTGCGATGCGCTTCTCCATGTAGTCTAGAATTTCTCGCTGCATCTGGCGGTCGAGCTTCTTGAGATCAGCGAGGGCCTCTTCGTCATATTCAATCGTCCAGGCCAAGCTCCCTCCGAACTTGTGCGCCAGTGTAGGTCTTTCCTCGTTTTTCCAGACGAGCTTCCGCCAAATATCGATCTTCGAGATCCTCCAAGTTTTCCTCGATGAGCTTGCTGGCGTAAAAAGTCTTCGTCCTTCCGGTCTCTTTAGCAAGCCGCGTCAACCGCTTTTCAATTCCAGGCTTCAATCGAATGGACAACACATTTCACATCCTTCCGTGTCACACATGCATGACAAGTATGATATGTCATTCAAATTGCCCCGTCAAACTGTTGCTTGCTCTGCTACACTTCGCCAGATTTATCCCGGCATTTTATTCGGAGGAACTTTCGGTATGAAGATCATTCGCTGCTTCGCCTTTGCTTTATTGGTCTCGGCGCTTTCGTTCAGCGCGCGAGTTGTGGACTCGGCTCCGCAGCAGCCACGCACTCCCGCCGCCGTCCGTAACATCACGATCGACGACTACTTTCAGATTCGAGATGTCAGTCAGCCCGAGCTCAGTCCGGACGGCCAATGGGTGGCGTACACCGTGCGCACCAAAATGCTCAAGGAAGATAAAAACGAGACACGCATCTGGATGGTTTCCGCGCACGGCGGTGATCCGCTGCCGATGACCGCCGAAGGCATTTCCTCGGGGCATCCGCGCTGGAGTCCTGATAGCAAATATCTGGCCTTCACTTCTTCCCGCAATAACGGCAAGAGCCAGGTTTGGCTTCTGAATCGTGTGGGCGGCGAAGCCGTTCGCCTCACTGACATCGTACAAGGGGTCGGCGATTTTGAGTGGTCCCCGGATAGCACGCGCCTTGTCCTGGTCCTCCAAGATCCCAAACCGGAAGACGCAGAGACGGAGAAAGATAAAGACAAGCCGGCTCCAGCCAAGCCGAAAACGCAGCCTCCGTATGTGATTGACCGCCTTCAGTTCAAAGAGGACACCGTCGGTTATCTCGACAATCGCCGCACTCATCTCTACGTTTTCGACATTGAAAAGGAAACCGTTACGCAAGTCACTTCCGGCGAGTTCGATGACGCGCAACCCGCGTGGTCTCCAGACGGCAAGCAGCTAGCGTTCACTAGCAACCGCAGCATGCCCGATCCCGACGCTTCCCGTGACACCAATATCTGGGTCGTTGCGGCAGATAATACCGATAAAGGCGCACATCTCACGCAGATCACCACCAATCCCGGCGCTGACAGCCAGCCTGCTTGGTCTCCCGATGGTAAATGGATCGCATACGTGGCGCAGATCGACGCGCATCTCTTCTGGTACGCCACGCAACATCTCGCGATCGCTACTTCCAGCGGCGGTGAAGCGAAGGTCCTCACTCTAGCATTTGACCGCAGTGTGCGCCGCCCGCACTTTTCCACCGACGGCAACTCCATCTATTTCATTGCGGTGGATGATGGCACACAAAATCTCTGCCGCATCGCGGTTAACGGGGGCGACGTCACCCGGGTCATCGGCGGACGGGTTACTGTGGCGTCCTATTCACTCGGCAAGGACAGCGTCATCGCCGCGCAGATCGGCACATCCGATCGTCCTGACGAGATTTTTCTTCAGAATGGCAGCGATCTCGCCCGTTTGACCAAGACCAATGATGCCCTCATCTCTCAATTGCGCTTGGCGAAGGTGGAGTACGTTCACTTCAAGAGCAAAGATGGAACCGCTGTCGCTGGCTACCTCTACAAGCCGGTCGATTTCGACGCCACCAAAAAGGTTCCCACACTGCTGAATCCTCATGGAGGTCCGGTAGGCGAATATGAGGCATCTTTTTACCATCTCGCGCAGCTTTATGCTGCGAACGGGTACGCCGTTCTCCTTCCGAATCCGCGTGGTTCTTCCGGCTATGGCGAGAAATTTTGCGCGGCCATCTACGCGGACTGGGGAAATAAGGATTTTCAAGACGATATGGCGATGGTGGATTACGCTATCGCGCAAGGCATCGCTGATCCCGATAAGCTCGGCGTCGGCGGCTGGTCCTATGGCGGTATTTCCACCGACTTCATCATTGCCCAGAGCACGCAGTTCAAAGCCGCCATCTCCGGCGCGGGCGTGGCGTTGGTCACCAGTTTCTACGGGCATGACCACTACCAGCGCGATTACGAAACAGAACTCGGCTACCCCTGGGAACACCAGGCGCTTTGGGACAAAATTTCGCCATTCTACCAGGTGAAGAGCATCACGACGCCGACGCTTTTCATGGGCGGCGAAATCGATGCGAACGTGCCGATTCTCGGAAGCGAGCAAATGTATCAGGCCATGAAGGCGCTCGGCCGGACTACGGAACTCGTCGTGTACCCGGGCGAATATCATGGCTTCACTGTGCCGTCGCACATCAAGGATCGCCTGGAGCGCTACCTAGCGTGGTATGCCCACTATGTCAAAGGCGATTCAACGCCGGCTACACCGCCGGCACGGACGGCTCCGGTAGTGAAAGCGGAAGTAACCAAGGCGGAGGGGAATTTAGAAGAGTGATTCGAGCCTGAAAAAGCAGCGTCTCAAATTTGCGCCATATAAATGGCCGGGTTCCTGGTTGCGATCCAGAAATTATTAAGGCCGAAAGTCGCGAACGGTAGTAAACACCGGAGAGGTTTGTTCTCGCGGCCGCGATTACTTATTGTTCGTGGGCATCACTCGCGTTATGCTCGCTCGCCCTGAGTTTGCCGAGGAGTGAAGTCCGACTCTGCCAAAAGACGCGCTCGGAGGAGGTTTCATGCTTCGCATATTTCGTTTCTTACTCGCATCTGCCGCGGCGCTGCTGTTGCTGCCGTTTCTTGGGTACGCGCAACGCGCTTCATTTACCGTTGGCTCGGCGACTGCGGCTGCGGGGCAAAAAGCGAATGGCTATATCGAAGTGCCAGCGGGTGTGGACGCCTCGACGAATATTCCTGTTGTGGTGGTCAATGGCGTGAAGCCCGGACCTGTCCTCGCGCTTGTTACGGGAGCGCACGGCACGGAATACGTTTCAATCATCGCCGTCGAGAAATTAATTGGCGAGCTTGAGCCCGCGCAACTCTCCGGCACAGTTATTCTTGTGCCGCTCGTGAATGTGCTTTCGTTCGAACAAAAAGTTCCGCACGTGAATCCCATCGACAACAAAAGTATGAATCGCTTTTATCCCGGGAAATTGGACGGGACGCAAACGGACCGGGCCTTGTTCATGATCACCAAGGAAGTCGTGGATCGCTGCGACTATTTGATTGACTACCACGGTGGCGATTTGGATGAAAGCCTGCGCCCTTACGCGTATTGGGGAGCTGTGGGCAAGGAAGTGCAAGACCGCGTTTCGAAACAGATGGTTCTCGCGTTCGGACTCGATCACATCATTATTTGGAGTGAGCGTCCCACCGATCCGACTGCCACTCGCTATTTGGACAACACTGCTTCGGTCCGCGGCAAGCCATCCATCGTTGTGGAAGCGGGCCACGCTGGGACGGTCGAAACGGATGACGTGGCGCTGCTTGTGAACGGCACACTCAGCACGATGCGTTATCTAAAAATGATTCCAGGCGAGCCGCACTTTGTCGAAAATCCAGTTTGGCTGGGGAAAGTCGTCGATGTCATTTCCGATGGCCCGGGGATTTGGTATCCACTGGTCAAGCGCGGGACGTACGTTCAGGAAGGCATGATACTTGGCCGCGTGACGGATTATTTTGGCAAGGTCATTCTGGAAGCGCGGGCTCCCGCAGCTGGCGTGATTCTTCATGTGAACGCGGTTCCTTCGCTGAAAAAAGGGGACAACATCGCCGACATTGGCGTGGTCGCCGCGAAGGCTCCGTAGTTTTATTCTGTTGAAACGACAGGAACAGGTTTTTTCGATCGAGCGCGCTGCTACATATTTTCGATGTCTTGCCGTGCAGGGTAACGACCGAGAACTCGAAAAGAGAAAGGTCGGGGCTAGAGAGTTTTCGTCAAAGAACAGCGTGGGAACTGGTGAACATGTAGAATGGGCGGGTTCGAATCGCTCATTCAGGGAGTCTTTTATGCCTTCAGACTATCTATTGAAAACGGAGCCTACCGTATATTCGTTTGCCGATTTGCAGAAAGACGGCGTCACGATTTGGGACGGCGTAACAAATCCTACGGCGGTGAAAAATCTGCGGGAGATGCAGCCCGGATCGAGGCTGATTATCTACGAAACCGGCGATCACAAGAGCGCGGTTGGAACCGCCGCGGTAGTTTCCGTCGATGCGTCGAATCCCAAAACTCCTGAGGTGAAGATCAAAGTGGGAAAGACCATCGCGAAGCCGATGACGCTGGCGGAAATCAAAGCAAACAAACTGTTCGCCGATTCGCCGCTGGTGCGCATTGGAAGGCTTTCCGTGGTCCCGCTAACCAAAGCCCAATATGCAGCGTTAACTGGCAACTGATAATTCCAATCTAGCGAGGAGATTCTTATGCGGCGCATTCTTCTCATTTGTATTTTGTGCGTTTTGGAGGCTGGGGATCTTTGTGCGCAGCAGCCACCAGAAATTCGGTATACCTCCGTTCCCGATTTTCTGAAATTGCCGGCGGACATCTATTTGGGAGAAGTGGCTGGGGTGGCGGTGAATTCGAAGGGGCACGTTTTTGTTTTTTCGCGGGGTAATACGACGGGGCCAGCGTATGCGGCGAGCGGTGCGCAGCTTTTGGAATTTAGCGCGGATGGAAAATTCGTGCGGGAAATTGGGCACAATTTGTATGCGTGGTCTTATGCGCATGCCGTGAAGCTCGATCCGCAGGACAACATTTGGGTGACGGATAAAGGTTCGGACATGGTGATCAAGTTCAACCCGGAGGGGCGCGTGGTGATGGTTTTTGGCCGGAAGCAAGAAGCTTCCGACGAAGGCACAGGGCCTCTGAAACACGTCAAGCCACCACTGCCTGCGGTGGACGGAATGTTCCGGCAAGTGACGGACGTGGCTTGGGACGCGGCTGGGAATGCTTTTATCAGCGATGGATATATTAATTCGCGCGTGGCGAAAGTCGACAAGGATGGGAATTGGATGAAGTCGTGGGGCGAGCCGGGCGATCAGCCGGGGCAGTTCAATGTGCCGCACAGCATTGCCGTGGATGCGACGGGGAATGTATACGTGGCGGACCGCGGCAATCGGCGCATACAAGTCTTCGACGGTGACGGTAAGTTTTTGCGGCAGATGACGATCGATGTGCCGGCTCCGCCGGACGCGCGCGCTGCCATCGGCAATAAGCCCACAGCGACGAGCGGCACGATGGCGCCTGGAGCGCCCTGGACAGTGTGCATCACGCCAGGGCCGAAGCAGGTGTTGTACACGTCGGACGCGTTTCCGGGACGGATTTACAAACTCAGCCTCGACGGGAAAGTGCTCGGGCTGTTTGGTAAAGCAGGGAAGCAGCCCGGCCAATTCGGATGGATCCACGAAATTGCCTGCCCATCCGAGAACGAGTTATACGTAGCAGAAATTTTGAATTGGCGCGTGCAGAAGCTAATTCTCGAACCGGCTCATTGAAAAGCATGTCCATTACCGTTATCAACGTGGAAAATCGGCTGGGAGCACAGGCTCGTTCATCTCGTTCCAGTGAGAGTAGAGAATGATGTCTTCGTGGTCCGAGCCGCGGACGGTGCGGCGCGTCTGGCGAGGAAGATGATCGCGTTCATTAATGCAAAGAAAGAAATCGTATTCGCGTTCGAGAATATTGGTGGGTGTGGGAACGGCGATTTCGTAATCGCGGCAGCTCTCTTCTCCGTTTTCGCAGACCTCGCCACGGCGAATCATTCCGCTGTCTAGGATGGCGGCGTAGGGCAAAGAGTTTCCGTCGCCGTCGAGCAAGCTCCCGTGTCGATCACAGTCCCATATATCGGGCGCGGAAGTTTTCGACAAAACCCAAAGATCCGTCACGCGGTTATATATTTTCCGATTGAGTGCGATGTATTCGTAAGAGGCTAGCCCGCCGTCGGTGCGCGCTTGCTGCGCTATTCTGTGTTGGAAATTAGGACAAACGATATCTACGTCGACGGTTTCTGGCGGAATCGATGCGAACACGCGAACTGTGTGCATGTGCCAGCTTCTTGCCGTAATAAGGGCTGCGCGCGAACGCTCGATTTCGCGCTTTGGAGATCGCAACCACTTCACGAAGAAAAAGCCGCCAATTGGGGCTAAGAGAGCGGCCAGGACGATGATCCATTTGGGCATGAAGCGCGCTCCAAGCCTCAGTCGATAGCAGGCGGTTCGATAGCGATTGGCTCATTCCACTTCGAGTATTGGTACACGTCCGCGCCGTAGCGGAATTCATAAGGAAGGTCCGTTTGTTTGTCAATGCACAGCGAACCCCACTTTGGATGCGGATCGGCGACTCCGATAAACTCGAAGTTGCGGCAAGATGAACCGCTGATCGTTTGTATTTCACCTTTCTTCAGAGTAGTAGGACCTTTCAGTTTCTCAAGGTCCTGAGCCAGGGGCGAAAAGCCCGCGGCTGGCCCGTCGACGCAGTAATTTCTTGCAGCCGGATGAAGAACAGTCCAGCGCTCGCCTTCTCGAGTGTAAAATCCGGTTTGCGTCACGATAATTTCATCGGGCAAACGGTCGGGAACCTTTCCGACGCGATGGTAGTTGAAGGGACAACTGACGTCCTCTTCGAGCTGCGCGATGCCGTTGTTGGCGGTGAACGTACTGGAAATATGCCAAGAGCGCGCCTGGCCCAATGCGGCTTGAACAACATTGATCTGCTTCTCCATGGATGCCCCACTCAGATCATTTTTAGAACAAGAAGAAAGGGTGATGGCCACCAGAACCAAGAGGCAGAGGAAGAAGGTTCGCATCGTTGGCCTTAGAACTGAGCGCAGAAGTCGAGGCTTGTATACAGAGAATTAGAACAGGCGTGCGTGTTCTCTACCAGAGAGAAGGCGAATGGATGTGACCATTCCAATAACCAGAAAAAGACTGGACGAGGACCGGCGCAGGACTACTTGCACCTGAGTTAGTCAGTCACTTCGGTTTGGGCTTGGTTGGGGCGGGGGCACGCAAGTTGGCGTCGAAGAAGTTGTCGACGCGGTGCCAGGCGTCGAGCAGGACGTGTTCGCGCGTGAAGTAGTGAAACTCGCCAGGATAGATCATGAAGGAGATCAAGTCGCCCTTGTGTTTCTTCAAGGCCTCGTCCATCAGCCAGACGGATTCGAGGAAGGGGACGTTTACGTCGGCGGTGCCGTGGAGAACCAGCAGGGGCCGCTCGAGGCGGTCGATGTGCGAAAGCGGCGAAGCGTTCGCATAGACTTGCGGATTTTGCTCGGGAGTACCGATGCGGCTGGCGGTCCAATCGCCGTGGTAGGGATCGGAGTAGTACATCGTGTAATCGGTGACGCCGGCGACATCCACGCCTGCGCGGAAGAGTTTCGGCTGATCAGTCATCGCGATCAGGGTAAAAAAGCCACCATAGCTTAGGCCCCAGACGCCGATGCGGTCGGCATCTACGTAAGGAAGAGTTTTTAGATAGTTCGCGCCCATCCTGGCGTCCTTGGCATCCTTGCCGCCGACATCCATGTAGACTCCGGTGCGCCAGTCGCGGCCGTAGCCAATGCTACCGCGATAATCGGGAGCGAAGACGACGTAGCCCTTCTGCAGAAAATATTGATGGATGCTGTAGTAGACGGCGTAATTTCGCTGAACGTGCCAGCCGTCGTAGTTCTGATTAACGCCGTCGCCATGGATCCACATGATCGCGGGATGCTTTTTCGACTTGTCGAGATTCTTGGGAACGAAGAGCCAGCCGGGGACTTGCTGGCCGTCGGGTCCGGGAAAATGGACGAACTGAGGCTCAACGAACTGGGAGCGATCCATGCCCGTGGGCATGGAGTCGGTAAGGCGCACGGGCGGCGCGCCGGGGTTCGAGCCGATGGTGTAAAGATCGGCGCTGTTCTGCGTGTCGGTGTGTTGATAGACAAGGCGGCCGTCACCTTCGGACCAGTGCGGCTCGATATTTGTGCCGGGCGTTGCGGGGATGTAGGTGACTTCGGCGTGCGCGGGATCATCACCGATTTTTGCGATGCCGAGGACGCGGTCGCCAGGCCGATCTTCGAGATTGGCGTCGAAGGCGATGCGCGTGCTGTCGTGGGACCACGCGGGGCGCCAGGCTTCGAATTTGCCTTTGGTGATTTGGAAGGCGTCTCCGCCGGACGCGGGCATGACGTAGAGATGGTCCCAACCGTCTTCATCGCTCAGGAAGGCAATCCACTTGCCGTTGGGAGAGGGCCACGGTTGCGCGCCTGCTTCGCCCCAGTCGGGGATGCTCCAGAATTTTTCTTCGTGGATTTCGTGGATGGTTTTTGTCGCGCCGCTGGCGGCATCGGCGAGGGAGATGAAATAATTCTTGAAATCGCTAGACTGGCCATCGAAGACGAGGTGCGCATTATCGACCCAGGCCAATCCGCCGTATTCGCCGGGCTTGGCAATGGGGACGGGTTTTGCATCTGCTAGCTTGAGTGCGTAGATTTGGCCGGGGACATACTCTGAAACGCGGTAGATGAGTTTGGCTCCGGAATAAGAAGGCGATTCATCGTGATGAATGATTTTGGAGCCACCGACATAAGCGATGGATAAACCATCGGGAGACCAGAGGATGCCGCGAATGCTCACATCGTCGTGCGCTGTGGTTGCCTCGGTGCCATCGGAGAGCCATCGAAGGATCAGATCACTTGAGCGTGGAGCGTCTTCCTTTGCCGCGCGGTTGGTGCGGACGAAGGCAACGCGCTTGCCATCGGGTGAGGGAACATATCCGCTGCCCGGGTCCGGTTTGCTCCAGACAGCCTTGGGAGCACTACCAGACACCGCGACCTGCCAGAGATCGCCGTCGTGCGGAAAGTAGACGAGATCACCATCTTCACTCCAAAATGCGCCTTCGACTTGGCCTTGGGCGAACGAAGTGAGTGGCTTCGGTGCGCCGCTGCCGTCAGCATTGGCGACGTAGAGATTGGCCACGCCAGCGCGGTCCCAGACAAACGCGACGAGCTTACCGTCGGGCGACCAAATGGGATCTGACGGATGCTTGATGTCGATCAACTGTTCGATGGTGAGCTGAGGCTTGCTGGCAGAAACGCGAGTCTGCGCAGCGGAAGTAATAGTCAGCGCCAAGACCGCGACGAACGCTCCTGCTGCTTGCTTCCAATTGAACATGGCGCCCCCTGGAGAAAGTGCACGAAAGATCTAGCCGATGAAGCCAGAGCGTGGGTGAAGTGAAAATATCATCCGCGCGTTAAATGGGGAAGCTAAACCTCCCGAATGGTTGAGGGCAGGTCAACGCCAGAAGGTGTTGCACCGAGAAGAAGTGGATATCGGCAATAGCCTGTAAGGAGGCATGCAAAGGTTTGCGCGCGACCCAGGCCGATGGTTGGGCTGATTCAGTTTGCTGGCAAACGGTTCACGATAAAATCCGAGATGCGGCTGGCTGCCGGCGGATCGAGATTCGATAGCACCACGATCACGTAACCGGTTTGCGGAAAGATTTGAAGGTCGCCGTTCATACCTGGGGCGCCACCGCCGTGGCCAAAGTGGCGCATGGCTTTGCCTGCACCATTGTCCATGAAGCCGAAGGCGTATTTGTCGCCTCGTGGTGTATCGACTTTTCCGGTGGTGAGCAGTTCGGTGTTTTGCTGGTTCAACAATTTGTGATTGGTGAGGGCGTTCGCGAAACGAAGGAAGTCTTCGACAGTGCAATAGCCGCCGCCAGCTGAGGTGCCGCGATATGGGAGCGTGTCCGTGTTGGGCCGAAGAGCCGCGCCGCCGAACTGCGTGTAGCCAATGGAGCGATCCGGAACGATTTGGTCTTCGGGAAAAGAGCCAGCGGACGCCATTCCCGCGGGCTTATAAATGTTCTCGCTTACGTAATCGTAATAATTTTTTCCGCTCACGCGTTCGACGACCACACCGAGCATCAAAAATCCATAATTGCTGTACTCCCAGCGGCTGCCAGGCTCAAACTCCGGTGCGCGCTCGCCGTAGAGTTTCAGATAGTCCTGCAGCGTCTTTAGTTCCAGACGATGGGCATCGAACTGCGGGCCGAAAAAATCGCCCGTGCCGCCGGTGTGTGTCAGGAGCTGCTGGATCGTGACTTTCGTCGCGATGTCTTTGTTGGGATAGTCGGTGAGGTATTTGCCCACTGGATCGCTGAGCGAAATTTTGCCGGCTTGCACGAGCTGGAGAATGGAAACGGCGGTGAACATTTTGTTCATCGAGCCGATGCGAAATTTTGTGTTGAGCGTGTTCGGGATTTTCTTTTCGCGGTCGGCCATGCCGTACGCGCCAGTGAAGATCGGTTTGCCGTCTTTGGCCAGAAGCGCGGCGCCCGAGAACTTGTCAGCAGCAGAGTCCTTTTCGAGTTTTGTGCGCAGCGCCGCAAGCAGGTCACTCTGGCTCAAGCGCGGGAGAGCAAATTCCGCCGGGCGGCCGATGGCCCGTATATCGAGATGCGTGACGTGGTAGGGCGCTGCGGCCTCCACTTCCATAGTGAACCGCGCGAATTGGTCCGAATCGCGTTCTTGCACCAGCCCGGTGAGTTTTGTTGTGTTCGATTCCTCGATTTTCTTGAGGTCAAATCCTCCGGTCTGCTGGCGGAACCCAAGAATACCCTCGACTTTGTGCTCCTCGGGTTTGTCGAAGTGGCTGCGGAATTTTTCGAGTTCGGCTCTGTCGCCGCTATTGAAGGCGGCAAGCCAGGCGGAGAATTGTTCGCCAGCAGCAGTCTTAGGAATTTCGGCGGTCGAAGACGGTGCTTGAGCCGTACTGGCTGCGCGGACGGTAAGACTAAGCGCGGCGAGTGTGAGGGCCATCAGAACGAACTTTCTGACTGCGCTTGAACGGCTGAACATGATTTTCGACGGCCTCCGAGATTGGAATTACTTTGTTGGCACGAAGTCTACCGCTATAGACGGCGGAGGGGCGATAGAGTTTAGGTTGTTGAGCTCTCCGACCAGTGTCTGACTATAGTCAGACTACAGTTTGACTATGGTCAAGGTAGCATGTACAATCGAATCCGGAGCCCCAAGACATGGAGGAGATAGCAATTTCGAAGTTCAAGGCAACTTGTCTAGCCGTTCTGGAGCGCGTGCGCAAGACCGGTCAGCCAATCAGGGTAACCCGCTTCGGCCAGGCCGTCGCTGAGATCAATCCCCCAGGAGGCGCTAAGCGCGCCATCCGGATGGGAGGCGGGATCGGAACCATGGAGATTTTTGGTGATATCGTGGGGCCCATCGGCGACGAATCGGACTGGGAAGCGGCTCGAGAACCCGAGTCAGACCCGGAGAAAAAGCTCAAGTGAGGCTTCTGCTCGACACGCACATCTGGATTTGGAATTACGTCGCGCCTGAAAAGCTCACCTCCGAAGTGTCGCGCGAGTTGGCGGATGCTGATAACGAGCGGTACCTCTCTCCGGTCAGTATTTGGGAAACCATCGTTCTCCTCGAAAAGAGACGAGTCAATCTTCGCCAGGATTTCGGGGAATGGTTCAAGCAGTCTGTGGCGGACCTGGCACTTCTTGAGGCGCCTTTGCACTGGCGAGTAGCGCATGAGCTGCGGTTCACAATGCTGGGACACCGCGACCCGGCGGACAGGTTCCTGGTCGCGACTGCAAAGGTCTATGATCTGACGCTTGTCACCGCGGACGAGTCGCTAATGTCCGTGCAGGGGCTCAGCGTTTTGCCGAATCGCTAGTCCTCGCTCGCAAAGCCTCAAGTTGCAAGTGCCGCTTGAAAAGCGCCTCCGCGGCCTCGTATGCGTCGGCGGACGCTCTCGGCGCCGGTGTAAACTCCAAGCCTACTTAGCTGCGCCGCCCTGCAACTCAGTAAGCGCTGCAAGAACTTCCTCGCTGTGCTGCTGTGGTTTGACGTCGAGATAGACTTTGCGCACGACGCCGTCCGGATCGATGAGGAATGTGTGGCGCGCGGAAACCTTTGCGACGCCAAAATTCATGACCGAGTCATACTCGGTGGAGACTTCGGTCTTGGTGTCCGCGAGCAGTTTGAAGCTCAACCCTTCCTTGGTGCAGAACTTCTGGTGAGAATCCTCATCCTGCACGCTGACACCCACGATCACGGCGTGCTTTTGCTCGTAAAGGGCCAAGTCGCGCTGGAAGTTGTGGGCTTCGACTGTGCAGCCGCTCGTAAAATCTTTCGGGTAGAAATAAAGCACCACCCACTTGCCCTTAAAATCATGGAGGCTAACCGGCTTGGACTCTTGCGAGTTCAGCGTAAAGTCCGGCGCGGGACTTCCAACGGCCGGCGCCTTGCCATCAGCGCGTAATCCGCGGATCCCCAGGCCCAATACCACCAGCAACAGCGCTCCAACCCCAATTTTCGTCATTCTCATGTTCATGGTTTGCCTCTCGGCTTTATACCTGTTCCAGTTAGGATTTATTCCAGATAGGACCCTAACTTCCTGAACTTCCCGCAAATTATGTTGCTACCGCAAGCTGGGGGGGCTCCATCATAGCGTTCTGCGGGAGCACATGCTAGTTCAGATCAGCTAGTTCGGATGAGTGAATCGCCCAAAGCCGAGGCGCAGTTGCAGAGTATTTATCCCAGGATTCAGGTTGGCGAGCGAGGCGTTTGAAATGTGCATGAAACGAAGCTCGGCGCTAAAGTTGTATTTGCTACGCAGAAAGTGCAAGCCCAGTGCGCCACTCGACGTGAAATTGACCCGCGAAGTCCCCGGAGGCACATTGTCATTCGTGAAGAGTGTGCCGCCTCCGAGTTCGAAGTAGGGAACGACTTTGCGGGGTTTTGTAAAATTCCATTTAAGCGCGAAGGGATTTAGCCCGAAGCCATAGGCGGTGCCGAATTTCTGGACCACCACAAAGACGGGCACCACATCCACCGCGTATTCGAATTGACCGCGCAAAATTCCGGGGCCCACTGGAGGAGTTAGAATCCAGCCGTAGCGTAAACCGACGTTCCAGACTCCGCTGTTCGCGGTACTTCCATTCAATCCGTGGCCGCCACCGGTCCATATTTGTAGATCATGCCCGCCATCCTCAGGGCCGGCCTGGGCCCTCGACGCTGGAGCGCAGAGAAAGGCTGCAAACAGCAAGCTTGTGAACAATCGTGTCACGGAATGGCGTGTCACCGCGAGATCTCCCTCCGGTCTTGGATTATCCCACTCAAAGACACGGGTGTACGGAAGATACAGAAAAACGGCCACGAACGCGACCGACTTTTGCGTTACTTCAGATAAGTTCGCACGATTTGAATGACGTCGTCGGCGGCCTCTTCCGAAGATTTTGAATTCCTCGGCATGTGGTTTCGGATGTGGTCTTCCATCAGCTCGCCCATGAGGCTGTTGATGGCGCCGCGGGCGGCGGCCAGGCGCTGCAGCGCATCCGCGCAAGGCTCGTCTTCATTCAGAGCCCGAAGCACGCTTTCGAGCTGGCCGATGACTTTCTTGGTGCGGGTAACGAGGTCGAGTTTTTCGCGAGAAGTATGAGACATTTCGCTTGCCTACCCTACAGGGGTATGGTATCAAGTTTTGAGATGGTGACGCAATGGCACTCAGCACAGTAGAGCAAGGACGTGGTTCATTTCAACTGCAGGGCGCCTCGTGCGGCGTTCATCGTACCGTAATAGAACGGCTTTTACCCTCCCAAGGACATATTCCAACACATCCGAACGCGAACAGTGAGAGGAACATGTTTCGAATCGCCGACCGTGTAGTGTATGGCAAAACATCACAGCTCCCGCGCAAGTCTTTGGCGCGATTCATTTTTTGCTTCTTTGGGGCGGCCCTTCTGGCGGAAACGGCGCAGGCCCAAAGAGCTCTTACTTGGCAGGAGATTCGGGACAAATTTGAAGCGGCGAATCCGTCTCTTCAAGCAGGGCAGATTGGTGTGGACGAATCTCGCGCCGCGGAGATCACCGCGTTCTTGCGTCCCAACCCGAGCCTGGCACTGCTCGCGGACCAGATCGATCCGTTCAACGGAGGACCGCCGCACAGCTCGTTCGGATTCTTGCTGAACTCGGCAACCGTAAACTACTTGCACGAGCGCCAGCATAAGCGGGAATTGCGGCGCGACAGTGCGCAAGACGCCACGAAAATCGCGGTGTCCGGTCAGGCCGACCTCGAAAGAAATCTCCTTTTCAACTTGCGATCTTCTTTCGTGCAAGCGCTCCAGGGAAAAGCGGTCGTGGAACTCGCGAGGGAAAACCTTGTGTATTACGACCATGTCCTCGACGTAAATCGTGAACGATACAAGGCCGGCGGTATTGCGCAGGTCGATCTGGACCGGCTCGAACTTCAACGCGTTCAATACGAATCAGATTTGCAGACAGCCGAGGTGAATCTGCGCACGGCAAAAATTCAGCTGCTTGCGCTTTTGAATGACCGCACGCCAGTCGAACAATTCGACGTCACCGGCCCCTTCGATTTTTCGCAACAGATTGCGCCTCTCGACGACGTCCGGCAGACTGCCCTCGACGCCCGGCCCGACTTGAAGGCCGCGCTGCAATCTGTGGACAAGGCAAAAACAGATCATCGGCTCGCAGTCGCGAATGGATCGACGGATCCGACCTTCGGCTTCGATGTGGGCCGCAATCCTCCTATCGATCAATATATCGGCTTCAGCGTGAGCATCCCGCTGCGCATTTTCGACCGCAACCAGGGCGAAAAACTGCGCACGCAACTGGACATCGACCGCAACGACAAGCTCGTGCAAGCCTCGCGCGCGCAGGTCTTCAACGACGTGGACTCTGCCTACGCCGCCGTGAGGAGCTCCGTAATTCTTCTCCAGCCCTATAAAGACCGCTACTTGAAGCAGGCCGAGCGAGTTCGCGACACAATTTCATTTTCCTACCAGCATGGCGCAGCCTCGCTCCTCGATTTTCTCAATGCGCAAGCCGACTATCGCAGCGTGCAAGTCAATTACTTGAATCTTGTTGCTTCGTATCTGGAGGCAGCCAATCAACTCAATCTTGCGGCGGGACGTGAGGTCATTCCATGAGATCCAGGGGCCTTGCAATGCTCCCGTTCTGTTTGATGGTGGCTCTGATTTTGTTGGGGTGCGAGGACACCGGGAAAGATGCGAATGCGGGAGCGCCTCCACCGCTGAAGGTTGAGCAGGTGAGTGATCCAAATGTTTTTCAAGTGGAACATCCCGATCAGTTCCCGCTGGTGGCGGCGGTTGAGCACTTTGCTGCGCCACAGCTGAGAGTAACTGGAGTGGTCACACCCGACATCTCCAGAAATGTCCCTGTCATTTCCGTGGCTACCGGCCGCGTTGTGGAGATTGCGGCACGCTTGGGGGACACCGTCAAGAAAGGCCAGCTTTTGCTGCGGGTGCAAAGCGCCGACGTTGCTGGGGCTTTCTCCGATTATCAAAAAGCCGTTGCCGATGAACAACTCACGCGTACTCAGCTTGAGCGAGCGCAGCTCCTCTATGACAAAGGCGCAATTTCCTTAAACGATCTGCAGGTGGCGCGGGACACGGACGCGAAGGCTAAAGTTGACGTGAAAACCACCGCCGAGAAACTTCGAGTACTCGGCAATACCAACCTGGATCAGCCATCCGGCATTGTCGAGATTCGCGCACCGGTCACGGGCGTAATAACCGATCAACAAGTCACCAACGCAGCGGGCGTAGCGGGCCTGGGCTCGCCCAATCCATTCACGATCTCCGACCTGACCTACGTGTGGATCCTTTGCGACGTCTATGAGAATGATCTCTCGAATGTGCAACTGGGGGAGAACGCTGACATCCGGCTGAACGCCTATCCCGACAAAAAGTTCACCGGAGTGATCAGCAACATCGGCCCCATCCTCGATCCCAATATTCGCACCGCGAAGGTGCGCCTCGAAGTCAGCAATCCGGGTCTGATGCGTCCGGGCATGTTTGTGACGGCGACGTTTCATGGCCAAACGAAAGAGAGGCGCACCGCCGTTCCGGCGACTGCCGTCTTGCACCTACATGACCGCGATTGGGTCTATGTTCCAACGAAAGACAAGAAATTTCGGCGCGTGGAAGTCACGGGCGGCGACATGCTTCCGGGGAACATGCAGGAAATCGTCTCGGGACTTGCTCCTGGGGATCAAGTAGTATCCAACGCGCTCGAATTCCAGAATACGGTCCAACAGTAATGATTCGTTCACTCATCGACTTCTCGCTGAACAGCCGCTTCATCGTGCTCAGTATTGCCTTATTGCTTTTCGTGTGGGGCATTATCTCGTTTGAGAAACTGCCAGTGGAAGCCTACCCGGATGTTGCCAACACTTGGGTCCAGGTGATTACGCAGTGGCCTGGCCGGGCCGCAGAAGAAGTGGAACAACAAGTCACCGTTCCAATCGAAATCCAGATGAACGGCATGCCGCATCTTCAACATGTGCGGTCGGCTTCACTGGCGGGGTTATCCGTCGTGAATCTCATTTTCGATGATGATTCTGACAATGACTGGGACCGCCAGAAGGTTACGGAACGACTAGGACAGGTAACACTGCCGCCCGGCCTCAGCGCCAGCATCGGTCCTGATTTCAGTCCGATCGGTTCGATTTATTGGTACACACTCAAAAGCACCAATCCCGCTTATGACGTGATGGAGCTCAAGACCCTCCAGGATTGGGTCATCGCCAAATACATAAAGTCTGTGCCCGATGTCGTGGACGACTCGTCCTTTGGCGGGATCACGCGCGAGTATCAAGTGCGTGTCGATCCGGACAAATTGGTCTCCTACGGGCTGAGTCTTGCACAAGTCGAGCAGCAATTATCGAACGGCAACGCAAATGCCGGCGGAAGTTTCATCGAACAAGGCGCGCAACAAATCAACGTTCGCGCTGTGGGACTGGTTCGCGATGTCAAGGATATCGAAAAGACCGTCCTCAAAACGCAGAATGGGACGGCTCTGCAGCTGAAGGACATTGCCATCGTCTCGCAGGGGCCAAAGATCCGTTTAGGCCAGATAGGAAAAGCAATTCACCGTGCTGATGGCGTGGTGCTGGATGACAATGACGTGGTGGAAGGTATCGTGTTCTTGCGCAAAGGTGCGGACACGGCCACCACGCTGGATGGAATCCACGCCATGGTTCGGCGGCTGAACGATCAGATACTTCCTCCTGGCGTCAAAATCGTTCCTTACTTGGACCGCGACGACCTTGTGCACTACACCACCCACACGGTCATGCACAACCTGACTGAGGGAATGGTTCTGGTCGTAATCATTCTTTTCATCTTCCTCGGCAATGTACGCGCCGCGATCATTGTCGCGCTGACGATTCCGTTTGCCTTGTTGTTTGCCTCGATTTGTCTCGATTTGCGGCACATTTCGGCCAATCTGCTTTCCCTGGGCGCTTTGGATTTCGGCATGGTCGTTGACGGCGCCGTGGTGATGGTCGAAAACATCGTCCGCCACCTAAACCACCAGGGATCCGATCAAGGGTCTCCACTTGATCGCATTCGCCAAGCGGCCCATGAAGTGCAGCGGCCAGTCTTCTACGCCATCGCCATCATCATCACCGCATACCTCCCAATCTTTACTCTGGAACGCGTCGAAGGAAAATTGTTCAAGCCCATGGCATGGACGGTAGCCTTCGCGCTTCTGGGCGCTTTGATTTTTTCCATGCTGATTGCGCCTGCTCTGGCCAGTCTTTTTTTTCGGTCGGGGGTCAAGGAATGGAAAAACCCAGTAATGGGTTATCTGACTATCCGCTACCGAAAGGCGGTCACTTGGGCGGTTCGCCATCGCCCGATCACCGTTGGTGGCGCCGCCATTTGCTTTGCCTTCGCGATTTTCCTGGCCTTCGGCGGCGTTATCGGTTCGGAATTTCTGCCGCATTTGGATGAAGGCGCCATTTGGGTTCGGGGCACGTTGGCGCCCAGCACTGGACCTACCGAAGGCGCGCGAATCGCCGACAGAGCCCGCCAGGTACTCTGCTCCTTTCCCGAAGTCCCGCAAGTTGTCGATCAGGTGGGACGTCCAGACGATGGCACGGACACCACAGGCTTCTTCAATACGGAGTATTTCGTTGACGTGCTCCCGAAGGAAAAATGGCGTCCGGTCTTCCATCAGGATAAAGAAAAGCTAATCGCAGCCATGAACCACGAACTGGAAAAAATCCCAGGAGTCATTTGGAACTTCTCTCAGCCGATTTCCGACAACCTGGAGGAGGCTGTCAGCGGGGTCAAGGGCGCGCTCGCCGTGAAAATCTACGGAGATGATCTCAAGACGTTGGAAGAAAAGGGCGACCAGGTCGTCAGCGTCATGCAAGGAATCCGAGGAGTCCAGGATCTTGGATTGTTTCGCGTTCTCGGCCAGCCGAATCTTGATTTTGCCGTCGACCGGGATCGGGCTGCCCGGTTTGGGATCAATGTCTCCGATGTCCAGGATGCCATTCAGACCGCAGTCGGCGGCAATGCGCTCACTCAAGTTCTTATCGGCGAGCAAAGATACGATCTCGTGTTGCGTTATTTGCCAGAATACCGGGACACCAGGGAGGCCATTGAGAAGATACGCCTGCTCGCTCCCACGGGAGAACGAGTCTCACTCAGCCAGCTGACAAAAATCACCGTCAGGGATGGAGGATCAGAAATTTACCGTGAGTCGAACTCACGGTACGTGGCCGTTAAATATAGCGTGCGCGGCAGAGATCTCGGGGGAACCGTCGAAGAAGCGATCAAGAAAGTCAACGCTGCCGTCAAACTGCCGCCAGGATATACGTTTGACTGGGCGGGTGAATATGAGAGTGAAAAGCGCTCGGAGAAGCGGCTTTTGCTGGTGTTGCCTATCACCGTGCTCGTGATCTTCGTCATCCTCTACGCTATGTTCAAATCCATGAAGTGGGCGCTTCTCATCCTTACCAATGTGGCGATGGCGCGCCTGGGAGGCCTACTCGCTCTGTTCCTCACGCATACAAACTTCAGCGTCTCCTCCGGCGTCGGCTTTCTTGCGCTTTTCGGTGTTTCGGTCCAGACCGGCGTTATCATGCTCGAATACATCAATCAACTTCGTGCCACAGGCTACACGATCGAAGAATCCGCAGTGGAAGGGGCTGTCCTGAGGCTTCGGCCCATCATGATGACCATGTTGGTGGCGACGCTCGGTCTGCTTCCGGCAGCCCTTTCTCATGGAATTGGATCCGATTCTCAGCGTCCCTTTGCCATCGTAATCGTAGGGGGCCTCATCTCCGACCTGGTCATGAGTATTTTCCTTCTGCCAACGCTCTACGTCTGGTTTGCTCACGATGGTGATAAGCTTCCGCAGCCTGAGGAAGCCGTCTGAGGGATTCAGCGATTGACAGAGAGGCGGTCCGTCGGCCAATGGCGAGTATGGAGGACTTTTTTTGTTGCAGCTGGGCTCTGTCCAACTCGAAATGAGACGCCCTCGGCGGTCGGAAGGAATTCCATCATGAATAAGATTGAAGTCTGCGCGCTTATTAACGACATAGGTATCGTTCCAGCGATTAGGGTGTCGTCTGCCGAAGACGCGCATTTTGCCGCCGAGTCCGTCACTCGCGGAGGAGTTCCGATCGTGGAAATCACGATGACGGTCGTCGGGGCGATTGACTTGATCTCACATCTGGTTCGCTACCATCCAAAGATGCTGGTCGGCGCCGGAACCATCATGGACACCGAAATGGCCCGGAGGTGTGTCGATGCGGGAGTAAGTTTTTTGACCAGCCCCGGACTCGATCAGACGCTCATCGAATTCGCGGCCAAAAAAGAGGTCGCGGTTCTTGCGGGTGCTTTGACACCCACTGAGGTGATCACTGCGTGGCGTGCGGGGTCCGACTTCGTCAAAGTATTCCCCTGCGCGCAAGTTGGCGGTGAGAGCTACATTAAGGCGCTGAGGGGGCCTCTGCCGCAGATTCCCTTGATTGCAGCGGGAGGCGTAAATCAACAGACGGCGGCCAATTTCATTTTGGCTGGCGCCACGGCCATCGGCGTTGGCGCCGAGCTTATCCCTACAGAAGCCATCGAGCGGCGCCAGTCAGAACGAATCCGCGAATTGGCACAGCGTTTCGTAGGATTTGTCAAAGATGCACGCGCCCGGCTCGAAGCGCGAAAGCCAAAGCGAGCCGCCAAGAAGTTCGATGGAGTCGAAAAGTGCGAAGAGATGTGACACATTTATACTAGCAAGAGCGGACATCGCAGGTGAAACGCGCAGCCAAGCGTAGCAATGGGACGACTCACCACACAAATAGCCGTTCTTGCTTGGATCTGCCTGGTAGCCTGTGCGTTGGCGGCGCCGGCAGCGGTCGCACAAGATCCAGTCCCGACCGAGCAGGATTCTCCAGATAACGCCGCACCTTCGCCAGCTTCCGATCCTCTTCCAATTATGTTTCCACACCAAGAGTGGAGCCGGCTCTGGCTGTCCGGGCAAGTCAATATTGTCTCGCAGTGGCACCCAGCTTTCCCCTCGCCGTATCAAGGGCCCCACAGCCTCAGTCCAGAAGCACAAGATGCCACCTCGCATGTCTTCACACTTTTCACCGGGCTGCGCCTTAGCGGCACCAGCGAACTGCTTTGTGACGTTCAAGAAACGGGTGGCCACGGAATCGGCGAAGCGCTGGGGCTTGCTGGATTCACAAACCTGGACGTAGTCCGCAATCCTACGCTGAGTAAAGCGCCGTACATTGCGCGGCTGATGATTCATCAGATCATTCCGTTGGGGCAGGCGAAACAGCCCGCGAACCAGACTCCCTATTCTCTTTTTCGCGAACTCCCCGAGCGCCGCATCGAGGTGCGCTTCGGCAAATTCAGTTTGGTCGATTTCTTCGACGTCAATTCCTACGGGAGCGACTCCAATTTTCAGTTCATGAATTGGACCGTTGACAATGCTGGCAGCTATGACTATGCGGCGGACACACGCGGATACACCTTCGCCGCGATGTTCGAATATGACGACCATTGGGGGGCGGTGCGGTTTGCGGAAGGGTTGATGCCCAAAGTGGCCAACGGGATTAATCTGGACGCAGACATGGCCCGCGCCCGAGCGGAAAATATCGAGTTCGAATTTCACAGGAAGACCATACGCGGTCAAACGGGCGTGCTTCGTCTGCTCTCGTACGTGAATCACGCGAATATGGGCGCCTACCGGCAGGCCATCAACAATTTTCTCGCAGGCCTCACGCCAGAGCCGGAAATCACCGATCACCCTCTTCAAACCACGATCAAGTATGGCTTCAGCGGCAATTTCGAGCAGCCTCTAAATGATTGGCTGGGCATTTTCGGACGCTGGGGATGGAACGAAGGACAGCACGAGTCTTATGCGTATACAGAAGTGGATCAAACGGATCAGATTGGCGCGGCTTTCAAAGGTACGCTTTGGCACCGCAAGTGGGACCGCGCCGGCGTTGTTTTCGTGTCCAACGGAATCTCGCACGATCACGCGGAGTATCTGGCCCTGGGCGGAGAGGGTTTCTTGCTAGGTGACGGCCGCCTGAACTATGGCCGGGAAAATATCATCGAAACGTATTACACGCTGCATGTCTGGCGCGGGATCTACCCGTCCTTCGGGCTGCAGCATATTAACAATCCCGGTTACAACCGCGACCGCGGGCCTGTGCTGGTGCCGACACTGCGGCTGCATGTCGAGTTCTAATCACCAGCAGAATTGTGCAGGCGCCACCCTGCACACAGATGGAGCGAGACACGAGTAAGGGGAAATCCTTGGATATCACTGAGAATGCGTGCGCATGAGACTAGCGCGTTCACTGCGCACGTCGTCACCCCGCAGTTCTCGCAAAGCGCAGGACACAAATTCTCCAGTCACTTTTTTGCGCCAGCTCATATCGAAGTCCGTATTGTCGAGCGGCTTGGCGATGCGAGCTGCGAGAACGGCGGCTTCTGCAATCGACTCCGCGTTCAAGGCACGGCCTACGAGAAATGTTGCAGCGTACGTTGCGACCAGTGGCCGCGAAGCAGCAGAGCCAATTACAATACGGGCGTCTTCGACCACGCCAGCGGCCGAAATACGCACGGAGGCAGCAACGGACAAAACTGGAAAGTCGAACGACCCGCGCCGGCGCAGTTTCCAGTAAGTGCTCTTCCATCCGTGCAGCGAATCCAGCAAGACTTCCGCCAGAATCTCGTTGGGTTTCCTCTTGATGTAGTCCAGACCATCATTGTTATAGAGATCCGCGAGCAAAACCTCGCGTTGTTCCGATCGCGAGACCAGGCGAACGCGCGCTCCAAGTGCGATCAGCGCGGGAGCTGTGTCCGTCGATGAAACTGCCATACACTTTGGACTTCCCGGCGCGACCCAGCATGTGTCTCCATCCTTCTTCAGGCAAAAGTCGATCGCTTTTCTCCACTCATAATTCTGATCGTAGTAGTTGCACCGCGTATCAAGGCAAAGATTGCCGCCGAGCGTAGCCACGTTTCGAATGTGCGGAGTCGCCACCAGAGAAGCCGCCTGCGCCAGCGCGGTCAAGCCGTTTCGAAAGCGTGTGTCGGCTGCGATGTCCGCGAGCGTCACGCAAGCTCCCAACCGAAAAGCAGAAGTATCCATTTGAACGCGATTCAACTCCTCGATGTGGCGAAGGCTCATCAGCGTTTTCGGAACTTGCTGCCTGCGCTTCATGTTGGGGAGCAGGTCTGTCCCACCGGCGAGCGGCACGGCCTTTGCGCCCTCGCCGTCCAGAATGCGAGCAGCTTCCTCTAATGTGTGCGGCGCGCGAAATTCGAAAAGTGGCAGGCGCATCATGAGCTGAGCACCTTTTCTTTTTCAGGCTTGGGCCTCGCGGGCCGCGGGACATCGTTTACCGCATTTCCGTCCCCACCCTCCCAAGGCGGAGGAACACGCAGCGCTTCCGGCCAATCGACATGCGGAAAATGGCTCGGTCCAAATCGCGGCTCGCGACCCGCCTTCTTTTCCGCAAGCGCTTTCATGATTTTTTCCGGACTGATTGGTACCTCATCAATCCTCACGCCTACCGCGTCGTAAACCGCATTTGCAACCGCCGGCATAATCGGCAACAGAGGCCCCTGACCGACTTCCTTCGCCCCAAACGGCCCACGCGGATCAGGCTCCTCGATCAGCTCCGTAAACACTTCCGGCATATCCAGCGAGGTCGGGCTCTTATACTCGAGCATCGACGGAAATTTGTGTACCAGCGCGTGAGAAAGCTTTTTCGGCAAACGCCGGAACTCCTGCTCCTCCATCAAAGCCTCGCCCAGCCCCATGTAAACGCTTCCCTCGACTTGTCCGCGCACCAGCGTTGGATTCAGCGCACGGCCTATGTCGTGCGCGATCCAAATCTTCGGCACGTTAATCCATCCTGTCGCAGGGTTGACAACAACCTCCACGACCGCGGCGGTGTACGAATACGTGGGGGACGGGCCGACGCCGCCACCCTTATAAAGCGCAGGTGATTTCGGTGGAGTGTACGAACCCATCGTGCCAATCGTGCCAAACCGCGCTTCGGCTAAACACACCGCCTCTGCAAACGTGACTCCCTTTTCCGGCGCAGCCGAATCAAAAACGCGTTTGTCGGCGAATCGCAATCGCTCCTTCGGAATTGCAAGCTTTTCCGCGACCGCTTCCACGATGATCGCCTTCCCTCGTTCCGCGGCCTGCAAGGCCGCGTTGCCAGCCATGATCGTCACTCTGCTCGAATAGGATCCCAGATCCACAGGCCCCAAATCCGTGTCGCCCGTGTACAAACGAATATCGAATGTGTCCAGTCCAAGAACTTCGGCGACAATTCCTGCAAGCACATCATCCGAACCCTGGCCAATCTCCGTCGCGCCGCAAAAAACCGCTACGCCGCCACCGCGATCGAATTTGATGTGCACGCCGGAGTGCGGCATCTTGTTCCAATAAATCGGCAACCCCGCCCCCGTCAGATAGGCGGAGCAAGCCAGCCCCACTCCGTGGCCCTCCGGCATCTTGCGGAACTTTTCCTTCCAGTCCGAATTCTTGACGACGCGCCGAATACATTCCGAAAGATTAACGACGCTCAACCGAAAAAAATTTGCCGTCACCGCATTCGAAGATTCCGCGATGCGCAGGCGTAAGTCCGCGGGATCGATGCTCAGTTTCTCTGCAATCTTGTCGAGTTGCACTTCCTGTCCAAAGCGCGGCTGCACCGTCCCATGGCCGCGCTTTGGCCCGCACGGAGGCTTGTTCGTAAACGTCCGGCACGCTTGAAATTTGTATCGAGGAATGTGATACGTCGTCGTCTGCAGCGCACCCGTGTAAAACGTGCTCGCAACTCCGTACGAGCCATACGCCCCGCCGTCGATCAGCGTTTGCAGATGCATCCCGGTGATCGTGCCGTCTTTCTTCACGCCCGTTTTGAATTTCATCAAAACCGGATGCCGACCCCGGTGGCAATAAAACACTTCCTCACGGGTCAAACAAATTTTTACGGGCCGGTCCAGCAGCAGCGCTGCCTTGGCCACCACAATTTCGTGATTGAACGGGTCGCTCTTCCCGCCAAATCCTCCGCCGTTCGGCGTGGCAATCACACGAATATGTCCCGGCGGCATTTGCAAAACTTTCGCGAGCGCGCGATGCAGATAATGCGGCGTTTGCGTACTGCTCCAAATCGTCAGCTTCCCCTCGGGATCTTTTATCGCCACGGAGGCATGTTGTTCGATTGGAAGATGCGTGTTGCCTTGATAAAAAAAAGTGTCCTCGAAAACCTCGTCTGCTTCCGCAAACCCTTGATCAACTTCACCAAATTCCAGGGACACGCGCTTATGAATGTTTCCTTCTTCGCCGTAGTCGTGAATCCGCGGCGCAGAAGTCGCCAGCGCTTCTTCCGGATCGGAGATTGTCTTCAGCAGTTCGTAATCTACGTCAATCAAGTCCAGCGCTTCGAACGCTGTCAGCTCCTCTCGCGCGATAACCGCAGCCACCGGATCACCGACGTGTCGCACATGATCCACGCAAAGCGCCTGCTCATCCTGGCTCACAGGCAAGATTCCATACTCGATGGGGAGATCTTTTCCGCTGAGGACTAAATAAACTCCAGGGTGGGCCGCGGCGCGCGAGGTGTCAATCTTCCGGATACGTGCATGCGGATGCGGAGATCTGAGCAACTTGCAATACACCATTCGTGGCAGAAAAATATCGTCCGCAAAGCGCGTTTGCCCTGTGACTTTCGCACGCGCGTCAACCCTGCGGCGAGGAACACCAATGACGCGCATCTCTTTCGCGTCGTCCTTCGAATGTTTTCCATCGGCGTTCGGCAAGTCTTCCGGTTTTGCCATCCATGCTCCCGCGCGCAAACAACGTCGCGCCCCTTCGCGAAGCTTCAAGCCACCGATTTATCTTGGCCAGCGATCTTGATCATGGCTGCTTCCACAGCCTCAAAAATCTGTTGATAGCCCGTGCACCTGCACAAATTTCCAGACAGTGCTTCCCGAATCTGGTCCCGCGAAGGTGTTGGATTCTGATCCAGCAACGCTTTCGCGGTAACTAGAATCGCCGGGGTGCAGTAACCACATTGTGCCGCGCCCAAATCCGCGAACGCATCCTGCAAAGGATCCAACTTGCCGTCCGTCCCAAGTCCCTCGACCGTCAGAACGCTCTTCTTGTCACACTCCAGCGCCAGCAGCAAACAGGAAAGCACCGGCTTGCCTTCCACCAAAACCACGCAAGCCCCGCACTCCCCCAACTCACAACCGTGTTTCGTTCCCGTGTGACCCAAGTCCTCGCGAAGCACTTCCAGCAGAGTCTTGTATGGCGCGAACGAAACGTCCGTCTCTTCACCATTTAGCGTCAGCCGGATGTGCGCCGTCTTCTGTGACGCCGTCGGCAACGTAATCGAAATCACGTCAATTCACCTCGTCCCGCAAAATCGCCTTGCCCGCGATCACCGCGGGAACAATCGCGCCGCATTGTCATACAAAATCTTGCGCTTCGCCTCCGCCCCAATCGGCAACGCGTGAAACTTCTCAATGTTTCCCTTGATTTCCGGCACGCCTGGACCCGGCCAGTCCGTTCCCCACAAAACTTTGTCCGCAATGTCTTCAATCCGCGGAAAATATTCCATCAATTTCTGCGGAGGTATCCCGGAAATGTCCATGTACATATTCTTGTGTCGGCGCACCAGAAAAAAAGCTTCGTTCATCCACAGAGGCCGTCCCCCATGCGCCAGTATCACCACAAGATTTGGGTAATCGATGCTTACGTCATCGCACAACATCGGCTGCGCGTGCAAATTTCTCGCGCCAGGAAAAATCGAAGTCCCTGTATGAATCATCACCGGCATTCCGTTGGCCTGCGCGCGCTCATAAATCGCCGCCAAATCCTTGTTTCCGTTCATGTACGAATTCGGAGTGAGTACTTGATGCGATGGATGCAGCTTGATCGCTCGAATCCCGATCTTCGCCATGCGATCCACTTCCGCGCCCACATCGGGAACTGTGCCCGGCAGCACGCCGCCAAACGCAATCAATCGATCTGGCGCAACGCCGCAATACTTCGCGCTCCAATCATTCACCTCGGGTGTGAACCCAATGATCTTCGGGGCAACGTAATTGATCAAACCCGCGCGTTCAACGCCCAAACTATCCAAATGCGCGAGAAAAGCCTTTGGATCTTCGCAGTAGCGCATCACATCCGCGTAGTCTTTCCGTCCGCGCTTCATCAGGTCCATCGCGGATGGCTTCATCATATGGTACGGCATGATGTGAATGTGGATGTCGATGATTGGCTGCACGAATGTATGTCCTCGGAAAGGGAGATTACGGCCCGTCAGTTGAATCGCACATACTCAAAGTCCAATGGCTTACTGTTGATTCCCCGAAGCGGCGGCGCAATCCAATTCGCAAATTTCCCTGGTTCCACCACGCGCCCGGTCATCAACGATTGCACAAACTTTTCGTCCGCAGGGCTTGGTAGCCATTCGTGTTTGCGCTTCTCCCAGGCCTCTGCGGTCAAAACTTCTCCATTGATGCTAATGTGATGCCCCGCAAAATTCCCAATCGCGCGGTGAAAACCCTTGTGTGGCAACTTCAGCTTAAATGGAATCCCAGCTTCATCGATCACCCGTTGCCAGCGTGCCACTCCATCCGCGATCTCTTCGATGTAATCGTCGCGCAACCGCTCGTTCAAAGCCGTCAGCGCCGGAACGTTCTTCTTTACGATTGTTTCGCCGATCACTTCGTACACCGGGTACTCCGCCTCGCTCAGCACGTGATCGTCTTCGAGTTTCGTTTCGCGAAACCGTCCCTTTAGCCCATTGGTGAAATAACTCGCCGCATTCGAAGAAACATCCGATCCGTAAAGGTCGAGCGTCACGCTATAGTGAAAGTTGAGGTATTTCTGAATCGTCTGCAGATCAATCACTCCCAGCGCCCGTACTTGCGTCGGATCTTCCAATTTATTTTCCTTCATCACTTCACAAGTGCGCTTGATGATCCGCGTAATGCCCGTCTCTCCGACAAACATGTGATGCGCTTCTTCGGTCAGCATGAATCGGCAAGTTCGCGAAAGAGGATCGAAGCCGGACTCTGCCAAGGCGCACAATTGAAATTTGCCGTCTCGGTCCGTAAAAAATGTAAACATATAGAACGCCAGCCAGTCCGGAGTCGGCTCGTTGAACGCGCCGAGAATGCGCGGATTATCCGCGTCGCCGGATCGCCGCGCCAGCAGAGCTTCCGCTTCCTCGCGCCCATCGCGCCCAAAATAGCGGTGCAGCAAATACACCATCGCCCATAAATGTCGTCCCTCTTCGACGTTCACTTGAAAAATATTTCGCAGATCGTACATCGAAGGACATGACGATCCCAGCAAGCGCTGCTGTTCCACCGAAGCGGGTTCTGTATCTCCCTGCGTCACAATCACCCGCCGCAGCGTTGACCGGTACTCTCCCGGCACTTCCTGCCACGCAGGCTGCCCTTTGTGAATCCCAAAATTCACTTCGCGCTTTTCATCACGCGGCTGCAAGAAAATTCCCCAGCGATACTCAGGCATCTTCACGTAATCAAACTGCGCCCATCCATCAGGCTCCACGCTAATTGCCGTGCGCAAATAAACCTCATAATTGTGGCTCTCGTTCGGCCCCATGTCGTACCACCAGCCCATGTAAGCCGGCTGCCAGTGTTCCAGCGCGCGCTGCAAGCCACGGTCCCGTCCCAAATCTACGTTGTTCGGAATTTTCTCGGTGTAATCAATCATGGCCTTCTCCTCAGTAATTTCCGACCTGCTCGCGCTTCAGCTCAGCTTCTAAACTCTTTCCCAATTAAATTTCACGGGCGCACCCGTTCCGTAAACCTTCAGCGCACCATTTGTTCCCACCGCATTCGGCCGAATAAAAATCCAATTCTGCCAAGCCGACAATCTCCCAAAAACGCGCGTCTCCAGCGTCTCGTTAATCCCAAATCGCAAATTCGCCTCCAGCCCCGTCAACGCATCCGGCGAGAGCGCCGTCCGCGATTCCAAAGCCTGCCGAATCTCATCGTCCCAATCCAAATCATCCGGCGCAGCCGTCACCAGCCCCGCATCCATCGCTTCATGAACTGTCATTGTTTTTCCGATCAAACTCCGCAGCTTCTCTATCTGCGCGGAATCCTGATAGAAGCGCGCTGCCATCCGCGAGAGACCATTCACCATCGGCAACGGTCCAAAATTAATCCGCGAAAGAACAACGCTCGCCACATTCTCGCCATCTTGTGAATCGCGCATGTAAATCCGGTCCGCGGCCAGCGCTAGTTCGAAAAGCGTCCCAGCAAAGCACGAACCAGGCTCGACGATCGCATACAGCGAACGCGAAGAAACATCGATCCGCGCAAACGTCCTCCGCATCATTCCCAAGACTTCCCGAACAAACCAATTGTCCTGATGATTCAAAAGGAATTCGTCGGCCGCCGGCACAGCTTCTGGGTTTCCAGTTGCCTTGAGAATCCAAAGTCCCAAATCGAGTTCCGTCGTGCGCAACGTCAGAATCGCATCATCCAACTCGCGCGCCATCTGCAGCGGCCACCAGTTCGCGCCTGCCGCAAGCGCACTCTCAACCGTGCACGCAGGCACGGACTCGGGCGCGCGAACCGTCAAAGTCACCAAGCGGCCCTCGCGATTAACTTGCGCGTCCACAAATTCGTAGTGCAAGCCCGCCTCATCCACCGTTCGCATTAGCGGCGTCAATGCCACGCCTTTCGTGTTCGAAGGACGATCGCTCAACTCCGCCAGCTTCAAAGACCGCTGCTTCACTTGTTCCGCAAACTGCTGCGGCTTCACCACTTCATCCACCAGCCGCCAATCCTTTGCCCTCTGTCCGCGCACGCCGTCCGGATTCGTGCAGAACATATCCGCATAGTCCCGCCGCACTTTTCGCTTGTCCGTAACGCGTGTCAAACCGCCTGTCCCCGGCAGCACGCCAAGCAGCGGCAACTCCGGCAAACTCACTGCGGACGAGCGGTCATCCACCAAAATAATCTCGTCGCAAGCCAGCGCCAGCTCGTAACCGCCTCCCGCCGTCGTGCCATTGCACGCCGCGATGAATTTCAACCCGGAGTGCGCGCTCGAATCCTCAATTCCATTACGCGTTTCGTTGGTGAACTTGCAGAAGTTCACTTTCCACGCGTGCGAAGAGAGGCCGAGCATATAGATGTTCGCGCCCGAACAAAAAATCCTGTTCTTCGCGCTGGTAATAATTACGGAACGAATCTCGGGATGTTCAAACCGTATCCGCTGCAACGCATCGTGCAACTCTATATCCACGCCAAGATCATAAGAATTCAATTTCAGCTTATACCCAGGCCGTAATCCACCATCTTCGGCCACGTCCATCGTCAAGGTTGCCACAGGCCCGTCGAAGCTGAGCTTCCAATGTTTGTATTTGCTCGGATCCGTCCGGTAATCCGGTGGTTCGACTTTTGTCTGAAGCTGTTCTGTCGCGGCAACGTCCACGTGATCCTCCTACTCCTGCTTGACCTGCAAAGCGGTTTTCAGCTTCACAAAACTTTCGTCGACGGAATTCCCGGAGGTGTCGAGATACGTGTCAGCCTTCCTGTAGAGCGGCTCACGCGCTTCAAGAATTCGGCGCAAATCCTCCATTGCTTGGTTGCCTCCAGCAATCGCGCGCAAATCGCCTTGCGCGATCACGCGCGCCATGTGTTCTTCCGGACGCGCCTTGATCCACACCGTATAGCAATTCGAAAGCAGGTAATCGTAAGTCTCTTTTTCCGAGACAACGCCTCCGCCGGCGGAAAGTATCGCCCGCTCCTGCTCATGCAGGACGCGTTCCAGCGAGCGCCGTTCGATGGCTCGATAACCGGTCTGCCCGTAAAGCGAGAAGATTTCTCCGAGCGGCATGCCCGTATCTTTTTCAATCTCACGGTCAAGTTCGATGAACGGAATATTCATCTCCTGGCCGAGCCGCGACCCCAACGTCGATTTGCCGGCCCCGCGCAATCCGATAAGCGCCACGCGTTTCCGCCGGGCCGCTTCTTCGTCGCCAAATTCGCGCAACAATCGAGACATCGCGTCCTCGACGCGATGCGCCGGAAGCCGCTCGAGAAATCTCTGGATCAAAATCTTTTCATGCCGCGTTTCCGCTTCCGCCGCGAACAATTCCGCAAGAGACACGTGAAGCGCCGCAGCGATCCTTCGCAAAAGCACGATCGAAACATTTCCCTCGCCTGCCTCAAGTTGTGCCAGATGCCGTTCCGAAACGTCTGCCTCGCGCGCCATCATTTTGCGCGTCATCCCCCGCCGGTTCCGCAATTCACGCACGCGCTTGCCCAACGAGAGCAGAAAGCCATCGTTCGAAACGCCCGTCACGCGGTGGCTGCCGGGCTCTTTTGTATGGGTGGTGGTCTGCATGTTGGATATATATAGTACGGAACTTCACCTGCAGTATACCGCATGCGCTTGCCATACCGTCAAGCGGAAGAAAAGGGCCTGGAACACATTTGCTCAAGGCACTCCGGTCTTTGCCGACTAGCTCCTGTAAACTATTGTAGTGTATGCACTTACTTAATACACTGGAAGAACTCAGTAACAGTCAGCTCTGCATCAGCCATTCGAGCAGATGCACTATTATGCTGATGTCGTGATATGATCTGACGTCTCAGCGTTCGAATAGTTCTAGGCCTCGAACCAGTCTTCGAATTTTGCGAAGACGCAAACCGGAATTGCGACCCAACGGAGGCGAGTAAATGAAGCTGCCAAATTATGTATCCGGCCAATGGAAAGAAGGCGCCGGTTCAGGCGAGCCGCTCGTCGATCCAGTCACCGGTGAAGAACTGGCACGCATCTCCTCGCAAGGCATCGACGTGAAAGCAGCTCTCGAGTTCGCTCGTTCAAACGGCGGCCCAGCCCTTGGAGCGCTCACCTATCGCCAGCGCGCGGACTTGCTCGCCAAAACAGCAGATACGCTCGCCGCAAATCGCGACGAATATTTTCGAATCTCTCTGCTCAATTTGGGCGCGAACCAAGCCGACGCGTCCTTCGACGTAGACGGCGCGATTTACACAATGAAATATTACTCGAAAATCGGTCAGGCCCTCGCCGATGGAAAAATTCTGAAAGAAGGCGCGCCAGTTTCCATTTCAAAGACGGGCGTCTTTGTCGGCCAGCATTTCTTGTTGCCAACGAAAGGCGCGGCGGTTTTTATCAACGCGTTCAATTTTCCGGCGTGGGGTGTGTGTGAAAAAGCCGCGCCCGCGTTGCTCTCCGGCGTGCCCATTGTGATCAAGCCCGCTTCGCCGACGGCCTGGCTGGCTCACCGAATTGTCGAAGACATCGTTAAGGCAAATATTCTGCCGCCCGGCGCAATCTCGATTCTCTGCGGCTCCGCGCGCAATATTCTCGACCACGTCGGCGAAAGCGACATTGTTTCTTTCACTGGCTCGGCGGACACGGCTGCACACATTCGCTCGAATCCAAATGTTTTGCGGTGCTCCGTTCGCGTCAACATCGAAGCGGACAGCATCAACTCCACGATACTCGGACCAGACGCCGCTCCTGGAACCGATTTGTTCGATCTACTTGTCAAGGAAGTCGTGCGTGAGATGACGCTGAAAGCTGGACAGAAATGCACCGCAATCCGCCGCGTGCTGGTTCCGCGGGGGCATCTAAAAGCACTCGGCGATGCGATTGTCGCGCGGCTAAGTTCCATGAAAGTGGGCAATCCGCGAAACGCGGAAGTGCGAGTTGGGCCGGTAGTGAACAAAGCTCAGCAGGCTGCGTGTTTTGAAGGACTGCGGCAGTTAAAAGAAGAGTGCGCGGTTTTGTTTGGCGGCGATGAAAACTTTCAACCGGTTGATGCCGATCCGCAAAAATCTGCGTTCGTGCAGCCGACTTTGCTCGCTTGTGAGAAAGGTCTCGACGCGAAATTTGTGCACGACGTTGAAGTTTTCGGCCCGGTGGCGACATTGATTGCATACGATGGACACGAAGATCTCATCGCGATTGCGCGGCGCGGTTTGGGATCACTTGTCGCTTCGATTTTTGCGAACGATCCCGCTTTTCTCCAAAATGTTGTGCTGGGCATTGGCGATTTGCATGGGCGCATTATGATTGTTGATTCCAGCGTCGGCACCCAGTTCACCGGGCACGGCAACGTCGTGCCGAGTTGCTTGCATGGCGGTCCGGGAAGGGCCGGCGGCGGCGAAGAGCTAGCCGGGCTGCGCGCATTGCTTCTCTATCACCGGCGCTTTGTCGTGCAAGGTCCGACAGCTTGCACGACGGATTTGGCGAGCTTGTCTGCCGATACAAGCCTTTTTTATTCTTAAGAGTTCTTCGAAAGCTATGAAGCATCCTGGGCTTGCTGATCTTGCAGTTCGCGGAGCTTGAATCGCTGGAGTTTTCCCGTGGCCGTCTTGGGAATTTCGGTCAGAAATTCAATCCATCGCGGCCGCTTGTAACCTCCGATCTTTTGCCCAACCAATTCTTGCAATTCATTTGATAATTCTTCGCTCGGTGCGAACTCCGCGTTCAGGACTACATAGGCAGCCGCTTTGGTCAGGCCATCTTGATCTTCGCGAGCAACGACCGCGGCTTCGCGGACCGCTGGGTGCTCGATTAAAACGCTCTCGACTTCCGCGGGGCTTAGCCAGAGGCCGTGAACTTTGAAAACATCGTTCGAGCGCCCCGCATACCAAAAGTAGCCCTCCTCATCCTGGAAATATTTGTCGCCGGTACGGAACCAGTCGCCCACAAAAGTTTCCTTGGTCTTTTCGTGTTTGTTCCAGTAACCGGAACAAGTAGAGTCCCCTTTGATAAGGAGATCCCCAATTTCGTTGGGAGCGACGGCATTGCCATGCTCGTCGACGATTCTGGCTTCGTAACCGGGAATGATTTTTCCGCTCGAGCCGGGCCTCGCTTCGCCGGGGCGGTTAGCGATGACCATTTGCAAAGTCTCCGTGGAGCCAAGCGAGTCTAGAATTTCGACGCTGAAACGCTCTTTGAATCGATGAAACAACGGCGCAGGGAGCGATTCGCCGGCCGAGATGGCGTGACGCACGCTGGAGAGATCGAATTCTTTTCCGTCTTCGCGATGGTGCGCTAGCAGTGCCGCAAAATTTGTGGGCACGGAAAAAAAGAGCGTGGGGTGGTAGCGCTCAATATCGGCATAGATCGTGCCGGGAACGGGGCGCACAGGAGAAAGAATCGTGGTGGCGCCGCAGCCGAGAGGAAAATACCCCGCATTTCCGAGGCCGTAGGCAAAAAACAATCGCGCGACGCTGAAGCAGCGGTCGCTCTCTTTCATTTGCAAGATGCCCTTGGCGTACAGCTCACAGCAAACCACCATGTCGTGATGAAGGTGCACGCATCCTTTGGAAGCGCCGGTGCTTCCGGAGGAGTAGAGCCAGAACGCGGGTTCGTCTTTGCTAGTGTGCGCCGCTGACAACTCTGGAGAGGCGGAAGCTATCAGATTTTGCAGAGAGTGATGATTGTGCCAGCGTTGCCCCGGTGATGGAAGATCCTGCTTTACTTCACTAACCACGATCTCTTGCAAATAGCGGAGCTTTTCTTTCGGAATGGATTGTAGATGTGGCAGTAGAGGTTCGCTGACCAGAGCGACGCGAGCGCGGCAATCGTTGAGGACGTATTCGTAGTCCTGGGACCTCGCTTGCGTATTGACAGGAACAGCGACAGCCCCAATCTTGATTGCACCGAAAAACGAGTAGAGAAACTCCGGCGTGTCGAGGAGCAAAAGAAGAACGCGTTCTTCCGGTCGGATGCCGAGCGCGAGCAGGGCATTGCCAACGCGGTTGGTGTTTTCCAGCAGTTGCTGGTAGGTCACCCGCTCGTGGCCGCACTCAATAGCGACTTTCGCGCCCCGGCCTTCCTGGACATTGCGATCCACGAAGTGTGTGGCGACATTGAATGTTTCCGGCAATGTGATCAAGAGCTCGGCCGCCTCCCGCAATGTCCGCGTGGTGAACTGGGAGATTCTTTCGCGCAAACGGGCGGCAGTATAGCACGAGGGAATTGGTGACTGGAGGCGGCGGCGGAGGCGGAGGCATCTTGCAATGTGTGAATGTTAAAAAGCTTGAGGATGTCGCGCCCGCCGCACCATGAGGATGTCAAAGATTGACATTCGTTAAATTCATGGATACGCTTAAAAAGTCAGGGATTGGGAGCGAAGAAGCTAGCTAATGGATCAAATGAACGTCTCGATCACAGATCAACTTGCAGGTTATGTGCGGAAGAAGGTCAAGAGCGGGCGCTATAACAATGCCAGCGAAGTCGTCCGTGACGCTTTGCGGCGCATGGAGGAAGAGGACGAGCGCGCCCTCCGGCTGGCAAGGCCCAGTGCCTTGGACATCTTGACGGACCTTACGGAGGACCAGCTTGACGCCGTTCGCAGGCGCGTTCGGACCGGCATTGCGAACATCGAGGCAGGCAAATTCGCCGAGTACGAAGGACGAGAAGGCCTAAGCAGGCTCGCGGATAAAGTAAAGGCGAGAGGGCGCAAGCTGCTTGCGAATCAGGCTTCAAGCAAGTAATGCGCTACCGTGTCTCTGAGGATGCGGAGCGGGACCTGGAGGAGATTTTTCTGTATTGGGCGAGCCGGACAAGTCTGGAGATTGCAGACCGTGTAGTCGACAGGATCACCGAGCGATTCTGGCTGCTTGGAGAACATCCAAATGCGGGCAGAGCCGCAGACGACATCGCTAAGGGCGTGAAGTGCTTCCCCGCTGGGAACTATCTTATCTACTACCGCAAGACTCGACGGGGCACAGATATCCTTCATGTTTTTCACAGCGCTCGGGCGCAAAGAGATGCGTTTAAAAGGGCGAGAAAGCGCAGCCTCGAGTAGTCGTTCTGGAATCGCTACGCGCGGACGGCCCTGGTTAGCTAGCGCTTCAGTCTCTGCCGTAACACAAGGTTTGCGCCCCGGGCACTCGACTAGCGTACAATTCTGGCAACGTACGGCGTTTCACCCCAAACGCGCATCGAACACAAGCAAAGACGGGCTCTCTGGTGCAGGGCCAGCGTGTATGATTGTGCCAGCTGTATTGTGAGATTGGGGTGACTGTCATGAGACAACAGATTTCCCGACTGAGTGCACTCTTCATGGTCCTGCTGCTATTGCCGGCGCCGGACTGGGCTACTTGCGGCGGCGGTGGCGGCGGTGGAATGGGCGGGATGAGAAGCGGCGGCGCTCCTGGCATGGGTAGCGAGCAGGTCTACCAAGTTCCCTGGAAAATTCTAAAACCAGAAGATGCGCTAGTTCCTGGCGGACTCGTTGTGTACTGGTTCCCGTCCTCCGTACAAGAGTTTCAGAAATCCAGCTTGCGCAATTCGCGAAGCCTATCTCTGTACGCGACGGAGTGTGTCACGATGGGCGTCGCCGAGGCTAGCTCCACTTTGGGCCAAAAGTTCGTCGGTGGAGACAAGCTTCCGGTAGTCGTACTCGCGAAAACGGACGGGACGGTGATCAATAAGCTCCAGAACAACAACGGATTCCTGAAAGTTGATGATGTCGAAAAGTTGGTGGAATCCGAAATGAAGCAGCGCGAAGAGGCCGTTAAGAACGAGCTCAAAGCGGCCAAGGAAAAAGCAAAATCGGGGGACAAAGATGGCGCGATCCCGTTGTACAAATCGGTGCTCGTCGAAAAATGTCTTTTCCCAGGTAAAGCGAAAGACGCGGCGAAGGAACTAAAGAAGCTTGGCGTGGATGCATCCGTGAGACTTTTTGACGCCCCAGTCATGAATCCCGCGCAGAGCGCCAAAATCGAAGCCGTCATGAAGCGCGGCCTTGACGCGGAGATGAACGACAAATACGAAGAAGCCGAACGTCTCTATAGCGAAGCGCGCCGCATGGATCCCGCCGATCCGGCTCCCCTGCGCTATCTTGGGGAACTCTATCGCCACCACCTCGGCGATTGGGATAAAGCGCGCGTGACATTTCAGGCCATTCTTGACATGCCCGCCGACCCGCTATCGCGAGCAGTGGCGCTCCACGGGCTGGGTAAGATGACTATCCACGAGGGCGATTTCCTTGCAGGCTTGCACCTCATGGAAGATTCGGTGCGCGAATATCCCTTGGCACTGGCATATCGTAATCTTGCCGTCTACTGGAACTCGGAAGGCAACGCCGCCAAGGCTGACTACTACACGCGCGAAGCCACGAAGATAGATCCAACCGATCCGTACAATCTGGTCTTCGCCGCCGCGTTCCTCGCCGGAAACGGTCATGGCGACGAAGCGTTGAAAATTGCGCGGGAAAACGAGGCGATGCTGCCTGCTTCCTACAACCTTGCCGCCATTTACGCGCAGCTCGGGCAAAAGCAAAAAGCTCTCGACCTTCTCAAGCGCCATTTTTTTGAATACGAGCGCTACGAAGCGGTGCGCTCGAAGGAAATGATGGAGGCACGCGTTGACGCCGTGTTTGCGTCTCTCCGCGAGGATCCGCAATTCATTGCGCTGACTAGCGCCGCCGACGGAAAACTTCCAATACCCCAAAACGGCAAAATGCCTACGGTGGCCCCAGCCAAAATGTAGGTGTAGACCGCGCGCGGCTTGCTACTTGCCGGCGCGGGCGCTTGCCGCGCTTGTAACAACTGGGACATCTTCGCCCAGCGCGGTTGCAAGGGCGATAAGATGGTCTTGTTCGTCCTTCAGGATTTCGCGAATGTATTCGGCCATGGCGTACTCGCCCAGACTTTCGCACTGACGGACGCGTTCGCGGTAACGGCGGATGGTTGCCATCTCGTTCTCGAGATCGAACTGGAGCATTTCTTTGGGTTTCTGTGAAGTGCGAACGTGCTTCGGCAAGACGGCGGGCATGCCTCCGAGGTAATCAATCTGTTCGGAGATGATCAGAGCGTGGCTGAGCTCTTCTGCGGCGTGCTTCTCGAGTTCTCCCGCGATATTCATGTACTCGGCGCCGCTGAGGACTTGCGAATAGACGACGTAGGAGATGATGGCCTGGTATTCGCCCGCGAGGTCTTCATTTAGAAATTCGATCAAATCTTCACGCGTGATTTGACTAGCGGAGTGGATCGTGGTTTCTTCTTTTTCAGTTTTCAAGGTTAGCCTCCTCTAATCTTTGGATGCGGGCAAACTCCGGCATGTTCATTTTTTTACACGAGGCAGTCCTTCGAAAGCCTTAGGCGTCTCTGACGCTGCGGTAAGCTTCCTGGCCGGCTTCGACCGCTCCGGCGACCGTGACTTTGACGTCGTCCACTGTCTCTTGTGCGCGGCGCTTCCACCGCTTTCCGGTCGATGCTGCATCATCTATGCCTTTCTTCACGGTGCTGGAGATATAGTCGCGCGTATCCTCTCCTGAGGATGGGGCAAAGAGCAGGGCGAGAAGCGCGCCTACTCCAATTCCCACCGCAAATGTGGTGTATTTGTTGGACCATTTATTGTGGCTCATCGTGTCCTCCATGCCGGAGAGATAGAATTGTTTGACGTACAGATCATTCAGGCAGTTTGGATCCATTCGGGTTTCATTTCCTTGATGCTGAGGGTGAGAACGTCTGCGATCTGATCGTTCCGAACTGCGCGGCGCCTCCTTCGTCGAAGGAGGCAATGCGCAGACACCACACTACTCAGAAAGAGGACGGAGCAATGTCACGTTTCGAACACTTTCGCCGATTAATTTCAGATCATTCTTCGGCAGTGTCATGCAGACCTCAAGTGGCTTTCTAGCGGTTCAGGTCATTGGAGATGCGGAGAACTGAGCTACTGACGTAGGCTGAACAAGGGGATCCCATTGACGATGAGACGATCGCATTCGAGAGCAGTGATTCTGATAGCTGCGAAGGAGAACCAGCGGTGATTATAAGTGTGTTCAAAGATAAGCTCGCTCTCAGCCGATCTGCGGCAGAGCAGGCTGCCGCTGCTTTGCGCGGCGCCATTCTTCAGCGCGGGCTCGCGCGCATCGTGGTGGCGACGGGAGCATCGCAATTGGAGTTTTTGAATTCGCTGACCCTGACAGAAAATATTGATTGGCAGCGTGTTGAGATGTTTCATCTCGATGAGTACATCGGTCTGCCAATCACGCACCCAGCCAGCTTTCGGAATTATCTGCTCAAGAATTTCATTCATAAAACGGAGATTACGAAGTATCACTTACTCGACGGCGAGGGTGATGCACGCGAAGCTGCGCTACGGACTGGAGCGAGCTTGAACGTGGCGCCGATTGATATTGCATTTGTGGGCATCGGAGAGAACGGGCACCTGGCGTTTAACGATCCTCCGGCGGATTTTGAGAGCGAGGAGCCGTATCTGATCGTTAGTCTCGACGAAGCATGTCGCCGGCAACAGGTCAGCGAGGGATGGTTCGCGGATATTTCAGAAGTTCCGTGGCAGGCGATTTCCATGTCGGTGCGCCAGATCATGAAGGCCCGAGAGATTCTTGTGGTTGTGCCGGATGCGCGGAAAGCGGAGGCGGTGAAGTTTTGCTTCGAGGGAGAGATCGGCCCGATGGCGCCTGCTTCGATATTGCGCACGCATCCGAGCGCGACGGTTTATCTTGATGAACCGTCTGCATCTCTGCTGAGCGCGGCAACGCTTCGTGCGTTTGCGGCCGAAGCATAAGCTCTGATTGCAAGAGTGAAAATACAGTCGCATAAAGAAATTGAGAGGGTCGATGAAAGTCGACCCTCCCGTTCGCATGCATGTGATTGCGCTGTTTGCCGCGGCGTCAGAAGCGAACTACGGCGCTGAGCGAGACACGCGTGCAGTTGACCGTGCCTCCGGAATTATGCAGGCCGACGTAGTCGAGTTGCGGGCGCAGCGCGAGGTGGGGCAGAACGCCGACATCAACGCCCCCGCCAACGCTATACGCGAAGTTGGTATTGGAGCCGCCGCCGTCGCCAAACGTCAAATGCCCGGCACCCGCCAGAAACTGAGCAAACGGAGTGACCTTCGTCGGGTTGTGCATGATGATTCGCGGGCCAAAAAGAAACGTGTAGGTGTTCAGCGAAATGCCTCCGGGAGAGGCGTGGTAGCCGCCAAAGTCTCCAACGATACCCAGAAAGGGGATAGGTTTATAGGCGATCGAACCGCTGACACCGTTCTGGCTAAGGTCTGCGCCGCCTCCCAGGTGAAAGTAGGAGTATCCAACGGAAGCGTCGGCGGAGGACTGGGCGCGCGACGGTATGGCGAACAGGGACAACCCCAAGCTGACTAAGAGAAGCCGTTTCATAGATATAGAGTCCTTTCGAAGGTAAATGAGCGTTGAAAAACTGAGCTCCAAAGGTACGGTTTGGGCAGGGTGGGAGGCCGCCCCAAGGCTCTTCCATTTTGATGCAATTTGGAAGCGTCTGGCAGGGGAAGGTGGGGAGTTTTCCTGGGGCGCAATAGCGGGGGGAACGCCCGCGTCAGAATCAGCCGGCTACCGGAGCGGGTGCACAGGCGGTTTTTGCGTCGAGCGTTTTCATCAGATCCAGGATCATGTGAGCGACGCACTGATCACCGGTCGCCGTATTGATCATGGCGTGGTAAGCGGTGCGGTCGGGCCATTCGGCGTGGAAATATTTTTGGATGAATTCGACGCGCTCGCGATCGACGCTATCGACGCGCTCTTGTGCTTCGTTCTCGGTTTTGCCGCGCGCTAAGAGGCGGCGCACTTTATCTTCCCTGGATGCGTAAAGAAAGACGCGGAGCGTGTCCGGGCGATTCCTGAGAAAGTGCTGCGAGCCCCGTCCCACGATGACGCAGTTACCGGCTTTCGCGGCGTGCTGGACGACACGTTCGGTAATCTTCAAAATGCTTTCGCTGTCGACGACGTTCAGCTTGTGCGCATTGAGGCTTCCTTCGTAACTCCCGCGCAAAAAGGATTTGAAGAGCCGGTAGTAGAGCGGGTCGGTGCGTTCCTCGCGGACCTGGACAACGTCTTTGGGACAATTCGCGAGCCTGGCGATCTCCTCCGTCAGCAACTGGTCCCAAAGCTTCCAGCCCAGCTGGCTAGCTAGCATTTGAGCGATTTCGCCGCCGCCGCACCCGTATTCGCGTTCAATGGTTAGTATTCTGATCATCTATTCGGCCTCGCCAAGCATGGAGTCGTGCGAGTGATTGAGAAAAGCGGCAGCAGGGCTGCCGCACTCCACATGGCCAAAGACGATCGTACTGCAAATGAATTTATTTCGCTCATTCGACCAACACTCTGCCGCCGCCGGGATCATTCTTCTTCAAAAGAAAAGCCAGGAAGAACATAATCCCCGAAACCACACAAAGAACCATAAAGATGTCGATGTAGGCCAAGGTCGTAGCCTGCGCTTGCACTCCCTGGTAAATCGTGGCCACGGCCCTCGCGTAAGCCTCATGCACGCCAAGACCTGAGTGCGCCAATTGCTGGGCAAGACCATTTGCCTGATTTTGAAAATTGGGATTGTCGGGCCGTGCGTATTCCACCAGCCGGGCTTGATGGAGTTGCGCGCGGCGCGCAACCAGCGTGGTAACCATCGAGGTTCCTACGCTGCTCCCTATATTGCGCATGAAGTTGGCGATCCCGGCG